>OGCL01000384.1_pt1 | contig 48368 bp, 46 predicted proteins | sample 1570041 | NCBI WGS metagenome assembly OGCL01 (sample SAMN06266162, study PRJEB24511) | hot springs metagenome | isolation source: Hot spring water | place: South Africa: Limpopo | collected 2015-06-22 | reverse complement strand
TACCGGAGTTGTGTGGATAAATTAGGTAGCGGCCTTCATGGCGCTGACAAAGTCACGCAGTTTCGGCAGCAGTACTTGTGGTGCATCCTGATGCTGCTCAATCAGCTTAACGATAGCCGAACCGCTAATGGCGCCGGCAGCTCCGCTTTGAATCGCATCTTTTACCTGCTCAGGCGCGGAGATCCCAAAGCCCAGCAGCGGTGGCGCCGGATTATAAGCACGAATGCGCGCGATCAGCTCCGAGGTTGGCATAGCGGCCTTGGTTTCGGCACCGGTCACGCCGGCGCGACTTAAAAGATAGGTATAGCCGCGGCCATAAGAGGCGATAGCGCGTAAGTCATCATCATCGACATTTGGCGGCACGATATAAATCGGCGCGATGTTTTGTGCCATCGCGGCCTGGCGGAACAGCTTACTCTCATGCAGCGGCACGTCGGCAATCAGTACCGAGTCGACGCCGGCAGCCGCCGCTTGCTCGTAAAACTTAGTAATGCCTTTAGCCATTACCAGGTTTGAATACAGTAATAAACCAATAGGTACTGCTGGGGCATAGGCGCGGATTTTTTCAATCAGCTCAAAGCTGACTGCCGGCGTGACGCCAGCGGCCAGCGCCCGGATATTGGCATTTTGAATTGTTGGGCCGTCAGCAATAGGATCAGAGAACGGAATACCCAGCTCCAGCGCATCGGCGCCGCCATCGACCAGGGCTTTTAAAATTTCAAACGACAGCTCAGGGTTCGGATCACCAAGGGTCACGAAGGGCACAAAGGCGCCACGACCTTCGCTATTAAGCCGCTGAAACATTTGTTGATAACGCTGCATCTTATACTCCTCCCCGCTGCGCCGCTAACACACTATGCACGTGCGCCAAATCTTTATCACCGCGGCCGGATAAATTCACCAATAACACCATTGGCTCAGTGGCGTCAGCGGCAATTTTTAACGCCTGGGCTACCGCATGCGAGCTTTCCAGCGCCGGAATAATGCCTTCGGCTTTGGCCAGATGTTGGAACGCCGCCAAAGCTTCATCATCATTAATCGCCACGTACTGCGCGCGACCACTTTGCTGCAGATAGGTATGTTGTGGCCCGACCGCCGGGTAGTCTAAACCGGCCGAAATCGAGTACGACTCTTCAATCTGACCATCACTGGTTTGCATAATGGCAGTATAGGCACCGTGCAAAATACCATAGCTGCCGGTACTTAACGCCGCACCATGCTGATGAGTGTTAATACCCATGCCACCGGGTTCGACGCCAATCAGTTTCACGCCAGCTTCAGCAATAAAGTCAGCGAAAATGCCGATCGCATTAGAGCCACCACCGACACAGGCAATCACCGCATCCGGTAATTTGCCCTCGGCTTTTAAGATCTGTTGCTTGGCTTCTTCACCAATCATCCGTTGAAAGTCACGCACAATAGTGGGGAACGGGTGCGGGCCAGCTGCGGTACCCAGCATATAGTGCGTGGTTTCATAGGTAGCTGACCAGTCGCGCATCGCTTCGTTTACGGCATCCTTTAGCGTACCGGAGCCAGCCGTCACCGGAATCACAGTCGCGCCCATCAGCTTCATCCGAAACACGTTCGGCTGCTGGCGTTCAATATCTTTAGCACCCATATAGATGCGGCATTTTAAGCCCAGCAGCGCACACGCCAGCGCTGTGGCCACACCGTGCTGGCCGGCACCGGTCTCGGCGATCACTTCTTTTTTACCCATGCGTTTGGTTAGCAGCGCCTGACCTAACACCTGGTTGGTCTTATGAGCGCCACCATGCAGCAGGTCTTCACGCTTTAAGTAAATTTTAACCAGCGGGTTAGGGGATAAGTTACGGGTTAGCGTCAGCGGCGTTGGCCGGCCGGCATATTCGGTTAGCAATTGCTGAAACTCGGCTAAAAAGGCCGGATCCTGCTGGGCTTCGACAAAGGCGGCTTCCAGCTGCTTTAACGCCGGTACCAGCAATTGTGGCACGAACATGCCGCCATATTCGCCGAAATAGGGGTTTAGTTTTAACTCACTCATCAGTTTTGCTCACCCTTAGTATTGGTTTTGCTCTGAAAATCGAAATGACGGATGGCGCTAAAGGCCGCCGCCAGTTTAGTGTGATCTTTAATGCCCGGCGCACTCTCTAATCCGGAGTTTAAATCCAGCCCCGCCACCGGTAAGGCCAGCGCCTGCGCCACGTTATCCGGCTTAAGGCCGCCGGCTAACATAATAGCTTGTGCGCTGTTAAGCGCTGATAGCAGTGTCCAGTCAAAACTGAGCCCACTGCCGCCATGCTGGCTGGCATGGAAACTATCCAGCAAGATCCGATCGGCCTGTGGGCTAAACGCCGGTAGCTGCTGTTGCACCCGATAGGCTTTCCAGATCTGACAACCAGCCGGTAACAATGGCCGAAGGGCAGCAAGATAAGCCTCATCTTCATCGCCATGCAGTTGCACGGCCGCCAGCTTCAGTGCCTTAGCCAGCTCAGCCACTTCAGCTAGCGGGCTATTGACAAAAACGCCAACAAAGCTAAGTTTAGCGGCCAGTATCAGCTGTTGCGCCTGCTCTGCTGTCACATAGCGCGGTGACGCCTTGGCAAAAATTAAGCCGCCGTAGTAAGCCCCGGCTTTAGCCACCGCTTTAACATCTTCAATCCGGGTTAAACCACAGACTTTATGCTCGCCGATAATCAGCCGCTGACAGGCAGCTGCCAGATCGGCTTCTGCCATCAATGAGCTGCCGACTAAAAAGGCATCAGCGACCTGCAGTAGCTCTCGTACCTGCTGATTACGATAAATGCCGGACTCCGATACCACAGTGCGATCAGCTGGGATCAGCTGCCGCAGGCGAAAGCTGGTGTTTAAGTCCGTACTCAGATCGCGCAGGTTGCGGTTATTGATCCCAATTAATTTGGCGCCAAGCTCCACCGCCTGTAAAGTTTCTTCTTCGTTACTGACTTCGGTTAATACCGTCATGTTTAGCTCAGCGGCAATGGCCGCTAATAGCTGATACTGCTCGGGCGATAAAATCGACAGCATTAACAGTACCGCATCGGCCCCGGCTGCCCGTCCGGCGTAGATCTGGTAGGGATCAATGATAAAGTCTTTATGCAGCAGCGGCTTGTCAGATAAGGCGCGCATCTGCTCCAGATACTGATAGCTGCCCTGAAAGAACTCGCTGTCGGTCAGCACCGAGATGCAGTCGGCGTATTGGTTGTACACCTGGCTAATAGCAGTAAGATCAAAATCCGCCCGAATTAAGCCTTTCGACGGTGAGGCCTTTTTACACTCCAGAATAAAACGGGCGCCAGGCTGCTGCAAAGCGGCCAGAAAATCGCGGCTGGTCGGGCTGACAGTGGCGATAAAGTGTTCCAACGGCCTCTCTTCAGCCATAGCCGAGACTTCAGTTAACTTATGGCTGACGATTTTCGCCAGTACCCCGGTAATGGTTTTATTGTGTAATACCAGTTCAGCCACGGCTTAACTCCTGCATTTTTTCCAACGTCGCCATCGCCTTACCACTGGCCAATTGTTCCAGTACCGCTCGGGTGTTCACTTTTAAATCCTGGCCTAAACCGGCAATTTTTAGCATCGCCGCCACATTTACTGCAACTGCCTGATTGTGCGCCTCTTCGCCACGGCCTTGCAAAATGGCCAGCGTCGCTGCCGCATTTTGCTCCGGCTCGCCACCTGCTAAGGCACTAAGAGGACTAATATTCAGGCCAAAATCGTCCGGCGTCAGCGTAAATTCGTGCAGTGCACCGTCTTTTAGCTCACAGACATAAGTATTGCCATGCAGCGCCACTTCGTCACAGCCGCTACCATGCACCACCCAGGCGCGCTCAGTACCCAGTTGCTGTAAGGCTTCGGCCATCACCCGGCACAGCGCCGGATCGTAGACGCCAAGTAGCTGAAAAGCAGGCCGCGCCGGGTTAATTAAAGGCCCGAGCAAATTAAAAATAGTTCTGCTTTTCAACGCATTGCGTACCGGCATCGCATGCTTAATGCCGCTGTGATACAAGGGGGCAAATAAGAAGGTACATTGCGACTCGGCCAGCATAGTGGCTGCCTGTTGTGGACTTTGCTGAATATTCAGCCCCAGATGCTCCAGTAAGTCAGCAGAGCCCGAACGTGATGACACACTGCGGTTGCCATGTTTGGCCACCGGCAACCCCATACTGGCGGCGACGATGGCGGCAGTGCTGGAGATATTAATGGTATTGCTGCCATCACCGCCGGTGCCACAGCAGTCGATGCTCGGCTTGGTCGTAGCCGGAAATGGCGCCGCGGCTTGTAGTAATGCACTGGCTGCACCGGTAATTTCGGCGCTGCTTTCACCACGTACTTTCAACGCTGCTAACATGGCGGTTAAATGCAGTGGATCGACCTGACCGGTTACCACAGCACTAAAGAATTGCTCGGCTTGCTCGCGGCTCAGTGTTTTACCCGTCAGTGCTTGTTGCACCAGCGGTAATACCCCAACATCTGTGTTGTTAAGATCTGTCATGCTCTTAACTCCTTAATAAATATTCGATACTTTGCTTAAGCAGCGGCTTGCCAAGCGTAGTTAAAATCGACTCCGGGTGAAATTGAAAACCCAGCATCCGCTCAGTCTCGTTAATCACCGCCATCGGAATATGTCGCTCATTGGCAATTTGTTTAAGCTGCTCTGGCAATGTCGTCGCCATTAGCGAGTGATAACGCGCCACCGGGAAAGGCCGTGGTAAAGCGTTAAACACCGGATGTTCGGCCAGACTAATCGCCGAGGTTTTACCGTGTACGGTTTCACCGGCACGGCCGACCACACCGCCATAATGTTCAACGATAGCCTGATGCCCGAGGCAAATCCCCAGCACCGGATACACCCCGGCGCAGCGCTTTAATAACGCCGGCATTGAGCCAGCATCGGCTGGCGCGCCCGGGCCGGGTGATAACACCAGCAGTACCGGGCCTGTTTCCTGCTGCATTTTTTCAAAAATATAATCGGCCGGGACAGTATTGCGATACAGCTTTAAGCTTACGCCCAGCTGCGCAAATTCATCCACCAGGTTGTAGGTAAAAGAATCGATATTATCCAGCAGATACACTGTGCAATTAAGGTTCTGGCTCATGTTAATACCCCGCCGCCTGAATAGCGTTAATCACCGCTTGCGCTTTGTTCCGTGTCTCTTCTGCTTCGAGCTTCGCCACTGAGTCAAACACCACGCCGGCACCGGCCTGAATATAGGCCATCCCCTGAGCAACATAGGCTGAGCGGATCACAATGCAGCTGTCAAAATCGCCGTTACCGGCCAGATAACCAACAGCACCGCCATAAGAGCCGCGTTTTTTACCCTCAACACCGCGAATAAGCTCAGCGGCCTTTACCTTAGGCGCACCTACCAGGGTGCCCATATTCATACAGGCCTGATACGCATGCAGCGCATCGAGCTCCGGTTTTAGCTCACCCACCACCCGCGATACCAGGTGCATCACGTAGGAATAACGGTCGACTTTTAGTAACTCTTTCACATAACGGCTGCCGGGCGTGCTGATGCGTGCCACATCATTGCGCGCTAAATCCACCAGCATTAAATGCTCGGCTTTTTCTTTCTCATCTTGCCTAAGCTCCAGCTCAATGCGGCTATCCAGATCGCGGTCAATACTGCCATCGGCGGCAAAACCGCGGCGGCGGGTGCCGGCGATGGGGTAAATCTCCACTTCGCGGCTGGCGGCATTAAACTTCAGCGCCGACTCCGGTGAGGCGCCAAACAGGCAAAACTTGGGGTCTTGCAGATAAAACATATAGGGGCTGGGGTTCAGCTGCTTTAACTTGGCATAAGCCTGCAGCGGCTTAGGGCAGGGCAGCGAGAAACAGCGCGACGGTACCACCTGAAAGATATCGCCGGCGACAATATGTTGCTTTAGCGTTTCGACCTGGGCTTCAAAATCTGCGTCGCTAATATCAACCGCAATTTCTTTGCTGCTGGCGGCTTGCCCCACAGCCAATGGCTGGCTATGCAGTAGCTGCTGTTTTAACTGCTCCAGCCGTTTTCCAATGGCAAAGCAGTTGGCTGGAGCCGCTTCGCCGCAAAATACATTGCCCACTAAGCGGCTTTGCTGCGTTTTGTGGTCAATCACCAGTGCAGTTTCGGCCAGGTAAAACAGATAATCCGGGCACTGGTTTTCTTTTAACGGCACCTCGGGCAATTGCTCGATATTGGCCACCATATCATAGCCAATCACGCCGCCTAAAAAGATAGCAAAGGGTTCATCACCCTGGCTGCGCAATTGCTGCTGTATTAAACGTAGCGCACTAAACGGATTAGGCTGCGTTAAACGGCTGACTTCATCCAATAGCGGATCGGGTAGTGCAAACTCGGCGACTAAAACAGCTGCAGTGGTCTGACCGGTACCGGAGTGCTGTGGATAAGTGAGGGTGGCGATGGGGCTAAGCAGGTCGGCTAAAAAGGGCAGCAGGGTAAGGCCGTTGCTGCTTAGCGCCGTAATACTCACCTGCTGGCCGTTACACTCAATACGCAGTGCGGCGTCGATCAGCATCAGGCTGTTGACACTGTTTTTGCTGTCAATCTCGGCTGATTCCAGCAGCAGTGAGCAGCGGTCGGCCTGACAAAGGCTGGCATAAGCCGCTAAGGCATCGCGCTGATAGGGCAACGTTAGCGCAATACTGGCCACCTCGCCTGGGGTGTCTGTGATATGGCTGAAAATCATCTTAATAATTTTCCTTAATTTTTAGTTGGTTAACCTGTTGCTATTGGTTTATCGCCGGCTAACCCCAAAACTGCGCCCAAAAAAAAGCCCGTTTCGGGGGAAACGGGCCTGGGTTTCTAAAGCGAATACAACGCCTACACACGCCCGTTGGGAATGTGCCACCACCAGTTGATCAGTGAAAACGTTGTTAGAAATTGCATTGGCTTTAACTACCTTATTCTTGAACGTCTACATAAAACCGCGAATCGGGCTTGGCGTCAAGCCCTGTTCACTAAAAATCATCAATAAAAACGTATAAAAGTCTGGACGGCTCTATTGGTTGGCAGCTTGTTGTTGCTGCAACTGCTCAATTTTCTGCCAAAGCTCCTCGCTTTCTGCCGTCAGGTCAGCAAATAAACGCATATCGCCATTGCGCTGGGCGTACATCGCCTGTTCGAGTTTTTGATCGTAGGCCTTGCGTAGTTTTTTTACCGGATCGGATTTTAACCAGCCAAACATTATCGTTGCTCCATTAATTTGATGGTACAGCATACGTCAGGATGCTGAAAAAGGTTCACTGTCCTTGAATGGCCTGTTTATGCGACAATAGCTACCTAATTAGAGGATGATATGAAAATAGATCTACATAGCCACACTAACCACTCAGACGGCCTGTTGCCGGTTGCTGAGCTGTTGGCGCGGGCAATCAGCTGCAATCTTGATGTGCTGGCCATTACCGACCACGATACGGTGAGTGCCTTGCCGCAGGCTGCGGACTGGCTGACAGAAAATCAGGCACCGCTAACGCTGATTAACGGTGTAGAAATTTCTACCGCCTGGCATGAGTTTGAAATTCATATTGTCGGTTTAAATATCAAGCCGGACTGCCCACAGTTCCTGGCGCGGTTGGCGTCACAACAACAGCGGCGGTTGGAGCGGGCCGAGGAAATGGCTCGCCGGCTGGAAAAAGCGCAAATTCCGGGCGCATTAGAGGCAGTGTTGGCAGAGGTTGGCGACGGCGCCATTACCCGCAGTCATTTTGCGCGCTTTCTGGTGAAAACCGGCCGTGCCGATTCGATGAATGCGGTATTCAAAAAGTACCTGGCACGCGGCAAAACCGGCTATGTACCCAATAATTGGGTCGATTTAGCTAGTGCAGTGCAATGGATCCATGATGCCGGCGGCCAGGCTGTGCTGGCGCACCCGTTAAAATACAACCTGAACGGCCGCTATTTAAAGCGCCTGGTCACCGATTTTGCAGCAGCCGGCGGCGATGCGATGGAAATTATTTCCCCGCAGCAAACGCCGGTGCAGCGGCGCGAGCTATGGGCGCTTTGCCAGCAACATCAGCTAACTGCTTCTGTAGGCTCAGATTTTCATCAACCAACAGCTTGGAATGAACTCGGAAAGCATCTATATTTACCAGACGACGTCATACCCGTTTGGTCCAGCTGGGGCCTGAGCTCGAAACGCGCAGTCTCAGAATCTAAAGCAGAATCCCAGGCAGAACCAGAGTCAGAATTAAACCGTACAGCGGCCAAGTCCGCTGAAGCAACTATCAGCATGGATACGCCAACATGAGCCAGTTTTTTCATATTCACCCGGAAAACCCGCAGCAGCGTCTGTTAAAGCAAGCGGTGCAAATTATCCAGAAAGGCGGAGTGGTGATTTTCCCAACCGACAGTGGATATGCGCTTGGCTGTCATGTCGGCGATAAAACCGCTATGGATCGCATTATGCAAATCCGTCAGGTCAGCGGCGAACACCACTTTACACTGATGTGTCGCGATTTGTCGGAGTTGTCGGTATATGCCAAGGTGGAAAACACCGCCTTTCGACTGATTAAAAATAACACCCCCGGTGCCTACACCTTTATTTTGCGCGGTACCAAAGAAGTGCCTCGTCGGCTGTTAAATGAAAAGAAGAAGACCATCGGCCTGCGCATTCCGGAAAATAAAATCGCGCTGGCGCTGTTGGAAGAGCTGGCCGAGCCTTTATTGACCACCAGTTTGATTTTACCCGGTCAGGAATTTGCCGAAAGTGATCCGGATGAGATGCGGCATCAGCTGGAGCGGCAGGTCGATCTGATTCTGCATGGCGGCATTATCGGTGAGGACCCAACCACAGTGGTCGACTTATCGGAAGACGCACCGCAGATTATTCGTCAGGGCCGTGGCGATAGCCGGCCGTTTGGATAAGTCCTGATCTAAGATGGCTGAGCAGCTACCGCCGTTAACGATACAACAGCCGTTACCGCTGGCCTTTGTCCGCGGTGAGGCGGTACTGGAGCGGCCGGAAGATCTCTATATTCCACCAGATGCGCTTGAAGTTCTGCTGGATACCTTTGAAGGCCCACTGGATTTTCTGCTGTATTTAATTCGCAAACACAAGTTTGAGCTGGTCGATTTGCCGGTAAACGAAATTACCCTGCAATATATGGAATATATTGAGCTGATGCAGGAGCTGAATTTCGAGCTGGCTGCCGAATATCTGGTGATGGCCGCCATGCTGGCGGAAATCAAATCGCGCCTGCTGCTGCCGAAAATCACCAGCCTGGAAGACGATGAGCACGACCCCCGCGCCGAGCTGGTGCGCCGCTTACAGGAATATGAAATCTTTAAACAGGCAGCGACCGATCTGGATGCCTTACCGCGCGATGAGCGCGACTATTTTAGTGCCCAGGCCAGCCTGGCTGATAATTTCAGCCCTTTATTGATTTTACCGGATGTGGATTTTACGGAGCTGATCAGCGCCTTAAATGACATAGTCAAGCGTAGCAAGGCGCTGGCGCATCATCATATTCAGCGTGAACATCTGTCGACCCGCGAGCGAATGAGCCGTATTCTGGATTTATTGCAGCAGCGGCAGGGTTATCTGGAGTTTGCTGAGTGCTTTGACTTAACTGAAGGCCGGGAAGGCGTGGTGGTGACCTTTTTAGCGATCCTGGAGCTAACCAAAGAAAAGCTGGTAGAGCTGATCCAGGTGGCGCCTTATGCACAAATCCATGTCAAACTGGCGCTAAGTGAGGCATAATGGCGCAGAAAATTAACGATATCCAATTACTGCAACTTGTCGAAGCCGCGATCTTTGCTGCCGAAAAGCCCCTTAGCCGCGCCGAATTGCAAGCCACAGTGCTGGAGGGCTTTAACGTCAGCGCGAAACGGCTGCTACAATGTCTGAAGCAACTGCAGGACGATTATAGTGCCCGAGGCATCCAGTTGATGGAAACGGCCAGTGGCTACCGGTTTCAAACCCGCCCTGAATTAAGCGAACCGCTGGCCAGACTCTGGCCCGAGCGTTCACCGCGTTATTCGCGTGCGGTGCTGGAAACTTTAGCCTTAATTGCTTATCGCCAGCCCATTACCCGCGGTGAAATTGAGCAAATTCGTGGCGTATCGGTCAGTAGCCAGATTATGCGCACCCTGACCGAACGCGGCTGGGTCAAGGTGGTCGGCCACAAAGAAGTACCGGGTCGGCCCGGGCTTTATGCCACTACTGAGGCCTTTTTAGATTACTTTGGCTTACGCCATTTAGACCAATTACCGCCATTAGCCGAGTTTGCAGCCTTGCAACCGGCAGAAGCGGAATTATTAACCACCGTCGGGATGACAGGAGAGCTCCACTAATGAGTGAAAAATTACAGAAAGTTTTGGCCCGGGCCGGCATCGGTTCGCGCCGCGAAATGGAAGACTATATCAGCCGTGGCCGCGTGACCGTGGATGGTAAACCGGCTAGCCTGGGCGATCGGGTTACCCCGACTCAGGCGATCCGCGTTGATGGTCATCCGGTGCAGGTAGCGAGCGAAGAACAGCAAGTATGCCGGGTACTGGCTTATCACAAGCCCGAGGGCGAGATTTGTTCGCGTACCGATCCGGAAGGACGGCCCACGGTGTTTTCGCGCTTACCAAATATCAAGGGCGCGCGTTGGATCGCCATCGGCCGGCTGGATATCAATACCTCAGGTTTGCTGCTGTTCACCACTGACGGCGAGCTGGCTAACCGCCTGATGCACCCTAAATTTGAAGTAGAACGCGAATACGCGGTGCGGGTTTTCGGTGAGATTAACGATGCCATGATCCAGCGTCTGCGCACCGGGGTGGAGCTGGAAGACGGTAAAGCTAACTTTAAACGCATTAAAGCGCTGCCGGGCGAGGGGATTAACCGCTGGTTCCATGTGGTGCTTACTGAAGGCCGTAACCGTGAGGTACGCCGGATGTGGGAATCTCAGGGCGCGGTCGTTAGCCGGCTGATCCGGGTACGCTATGGTGATCTGTTGTTGCCTAAGCACTTACCTGCCGGTGGTTATACCGAATATCCCCTTGCTGAAGTGAACTATCTGCGTAACCTGGTCGGGTTAAAAGACGAAGTGGCCACGTTGGTAAAACCGGAAGATCGCACCGAGCGGCGTCGCCGCCTGGCCAGCATGAAACGGGCCGTGCGTAAGCATCAAATTGCCGAAAAAACGCCCGCTAAAAAAACTGAGCCCAGCGCAAAGCCAAACCGGACAGAGCCGGCCAAAAAACCGACTGCGACTAAAGGTCAGGCGGGTAGAGGCAACAGCACACAGCGGCAGCCAACCGGCAAAACCCCAACCCGTGAAGGCAGAGGCTAATTATCCACAGCACTCCGGTACCGGTACGACCACTTTATCCAAAGCACTTCCTGCTTAAAAATGGTACCGGTACGACCAGTTACCTGCCTTAACGCACCTTGCTTTTGCGGATCAGCCGGTACAGCAACTCAGGTGATAGCCGGGCGATGTAAGCCGCCAGCTTTTCTTTAAAGCCGCCGATAACAATATAACTGTTACCTTTGCGCAATGCTTTCAGTGTTGCTGCGGCAAACTCATCGGCCGTCATGGCCTTTGCCTGGGCATCATCCATTTTACCGAGCGCTTCACCACTGCCGGTTAGTGCATTCATTGAAACTGCTGTTTTCACAAAGCCGGGGAAAACCACCGCCACGCGAATACCCTGATTATACAGCTCGGCCCGCACGCTATTGGCCCATAAGTGCAGCGCTGCCTTAGCAGCAGAGTAGCTGCCGCGGTATTGGGTACCGACTAAACCGGCGACACTGGATATAAACACCAACTGGCCGGCGCCTTGTTTTAACATCACCGACAACACCCGCCGACTCAGCGCTACCTGCGCAAAGTAATCTATTTCCATAATTTTGCGGTCAGTGTCGCTGCTGGTATCCATTACTAGCGCGCGCTGGCTGATCCCGGCGTTATTGATCAGCCAGTCCAGCCGGCCGTAGTGATGCATAATCTGATCAAGCGCTTGCTGCTGAGCATGCTCATCGCAAACATCCAACGGCACTGTTAAATGCCGTTCTGGATGCGGCAAACTTTGCTGCACGCGCTCAAGCTCTGTTTGACGGCGGGCACTCAGCACCACCTTGGCGCCAGCTCTAGCAAATTGCTTTGCCAAAGCTTCACCGATGCCCCCTGACGCACCGGTGATCCAGATAACCTTGTCTTGTAGCGATATTGTCATTGTTATGGCCATCTTAAGATACAGATGGCCGATGTTAGGGGATTTGCGGTGTGACTGTCAAAGTGAAGTCACGCTGACTGGTCAGACTGCTACCAGACCGGTACTGGAGTGCTGTGGATAAGTTAGCTGCCGACCCGGAATTTGCGGCTAAAGTGGCGCTTAAACAGCATAATGGCACTGATACCCATCACCGGGGCGATAATCCAGCTAACCACTTGCCATTGACCAGTCAGTACTTCGGCCAGTAAGCGGCGGCCACCGGCAGCAAAAAAAGCAGTGTATAGCGCGATACCGGTGCCAATCATCGAGGTAAAGTGCTCAATAATCCATTGCCGCGGCTTTAAGCCGGGTTGACGGATATAACGCAAAATCCCAATCACTGTCATAGCACCCACACCGCTAAAGATGATGGATAACAAATCACCGGCACCAATACCGACTATTGCCAGCGCAACACTGCCTACCAACAACGCCCATACCGGCCCCTGATAAGACCATACCCGCAGCTGTGCCAGGTCGGCTTTTACTTTCAGCACACCGTAGGCATGGCGCACTGTCACCCAGGTTAATAAGCTGAGTTGCAACAAAAAGAACGAAAACAGCCGCCGCTCAGTAATAAATTTCTGCAGCTGTGCTGCGGTCCAGTTCGGGTTCTGGCCATAAATCATGGTTGGGCTATATAGTACCATCAGGCACATCAGCACCCCGGAACCCGCAATTAATAGCATCATCTTGTAGTAAAGCTTACCGGCTGTATTGTGCAACATACTGCCTTTGGCACTGACGACCGGCACCCAAAACAACATCAGGCAAATGGCTCCCAACAAAATGTGCAGAGCAAGTAAGCTGGTATGTAAGTAGTTCATTTAACGCCTCCTCTGGCTGAAAACAGATTCAGCTTACGCCTGCAGCTGCCCAAGCGCAGGTGCCGGAAGTCAGGATTTTCGAACATGACTTTTGGCCTATTGCACTCGTTAAGACAAGCGTCATAATGAGCCGATGAAATACCATTTTCCGCTGGCAACCCTGGCCGGCATCCTAACCTGGCTACTGGTATCCGGTATCACTTTGATGCTGCTATTACGGCTGCCTGCACCACAGCCACTGCTGCCAGCCAGCCTGCTATTGTTACTCTATGGTATGAGCTTTATCTTTCTGACGCAGGAGCAGCATCCACTGGGTCTTGGTGGCCGCTATGGTCGCTGGCTGCTGCCGCTACCACTGATCTGCGCCTTCGCCTTACAGTGGTTGTTACCTACCGCTATTTTTGACTATCTGGCCATACTGACCATTATCTGGGTCTGTTTGCTGCCGCATCTGATGTCGCAGCGTTTGGCATTGCTGCTGACCCTGGGCATAGTGGCGCTATGGTTTGGCTTACAGGCTTATCTGGAGCAGCGCAGTTTGTGGATCACCGCAGCCCTGTACGGTAGCTTTCATTTATTTGCGGTACTGATGCAGACTGCAATTAAGGCTGAAACCGAGGCGCGCGCTGAATTAACAGAAAAGCATCGTCAATTGCTGGCCGCGCAACAACTATTACAGCTGGCCTCACGCGCAGAAGAGCGTAATCGGATCGCCCGCGATCTGCATGATTTATTAGGACATCATTTGACGGCGCTGACGATACAGTTGCAGGTTGCCAGTTATCAGTGTGATGGCGAGGCCAAACTACAGGTTGAGAAAAGCCTGCAGCTGGCCAGACTGTTACTCTCTGATGTGCGCGAAGCAGTATCCGCGATGCGCGACAGTTCCGAGCTGGATTTACAGCAGTTGTTTGCCCCCTTGCTGCAACATTTACCGGATAACTTGCAGGTTGAACTGGATATTGCGCCCAAGCTAAAAGCCAGCTCCTTAAATCAGGCGCAGCATCTACAGTATCTGGTGCAGGAAGCCATCAGTAATACCCTAAAACATGCCAATGCCAGCTGCTTGTGGATCCATGCCCGGGTGGCAGAGCAGGGCATCGCCTTAGAGATTAAAGATAATGGTCAGCTAAAGGCAAACTGGCAGCCAGGTAACGGTCTGATTGGCATGCGCGAGCGCGTTGCCGAATGTGGCGGCAAGCTGCATCTTGCCGCTGATTACGGAAGTCTGGCGTTACAGATCTGGTTACCTCAGGCAGGAGTGGCCGATGTTTAAAGTGTTATTAGTCGACGATCAGAAGCTAATCCGTGATGGCATTCGCAGCTTGCTGGCGATATCCGGTAAGGTCGAAGTGGTCGGCGAAGCCTGTGATGGCAGTGAAGTCGTAGCACTGTGGCAAAGCTGCCAACCCCAAGTTATCCTGATGGATCTGTCGATGCCGAAAATGGATGGCATCGCCGCCATTAAAGCCTTGAAAGCAGCCGGCAGCGATACGCCGGTGCTGGTATTGACCACCTTTGATGACCATGAGTTGGTGCTACAAAGCCTGCAAGCCGGCGCCCGTGGCTTTTTATTAAAGGATGTGTCGCTGGATACGCTAATCAAAGCCATCGAAAGCCTGGCGGCCGGGGGCTGCTGTTTTCAACCTACTATTACCGAGCGCTTATTGCAGCAATTACCCGGCAGTGCCGATACTCAGTACCGCAAGCCGGCGTTGCCAGAGCCGCTAACGGATAAAGAGTTGGAGATTTTGCGGCTAATGGCGGCTGGCTACAGTAATAAAGAAATTGCCAGCGCCCTGTTTAAATCTGAAGGCACAGTAAAAAACCAGTGCTCGACCATCTTAGGTAAGCTCGGGGTGCGGGATCGCACCCGAGCGGTATTACTGGCTTTGGAGCTGGGCCTTATCACCCCTTAAACTTATCCACAGCACTCCGGTACCGGTCTGACCAGTTTGTACACAGCACTCCGGTACCAGTCCGACCAGTTTATCCAGACGTCTCTATTGCCGTTGGGAAGAGCTGGTTCTGACCAGCTAGCTGCGATAGCCGTTGGGGTTGTGTTTCTGCCAGCGCCAGGTATCGCGCACCATATCGTCCAGTGTCTTCTCTGTTTTCCAACCCAGTAAAGTCAGCGCTTTGGTTGGCTCAGCATAACAGACGGCAATATCACCGGGGCGACGCGGCGCAATCTGATACGGCACCGCTACCTGATTCACTTCGCTAAAGGCGTTAACCATATCCAGCACGCTGTAGCCAACGCCGGTACCGAGGTTAATCGCCTCAATACCTTTACTCTGTTCCAGATATTGCAGCGCCTTTAAATGGCCATTGGCTAAATCCACGACATGAATATAATCACGTACTCCGGTACCATCTTTGGTCGGATAATCGTTACCAAACACACTGAGTTGTTGGCGTTTGCCGACCGCGACCTGGGAAATAAACGGCATTAGATTATTCGGAATGCCATTAGGATCTTCGCCGATCTGGCCACTTTCATCAGCACCGACCGGGTTAAAGTAGCGCAGCAGGGCAATAGACCAGTCTGGTTCGGCCTTTACCAGATCTTCCAGAATTAGCTCAATCATCAGCTTACTCTGGCCATAAGGATTGGTAGCCGAGCGGGGCGAGGTTTCTTTGATCGGCACTTCTTTGGCATCACCATAAACGGTGGCCGAAGAGCTGAATACCAGCTTTTTGACATTAAAATGCCGCATCACCCGGCACAGGGTAACAGTACCCGAGACGTTATTGTCATAATAATGCAGGGGCAGTTCGGTCGATTCACCCACCGCCTTTAAACCCGCGAAATGAACCACCGCGCTAATTTTATACTGGCTGAATACTGCCGTAAGCGCCGCCTGATCGCGAATATCACCGGTAATACTTAACAGCGTGCGCCCGGCAAGTTGTTCTACCCGCTTTAGCGACTCAGCTGAACTGTTACTAAAGTTATCAAAGCTAATCACGTTATAGCCAGCGCGCAGTAAACACAGTGCTGTGTGGCTACCGATGTAACCAGCACCGCCGGTCAGCAAAATATAAGAGCTCATAGGCAATCCTTTGGCTAAAAAACGAAGCAGTTAAGGCAAGACTTTTTTATAGGGTTTAACAGTAGCCTTAACATAAACGCCTGCTGCCCAATACGGGTCAGCCGCGGCCCAGGCTTCTGCATCTGCTAACGATGGGAATTCAGCCACCACCAGTGAGCCGGTAAAGCCGGCTGCGCCCGGATTGTCCGAATCAATGGCGGGCAGCGGGCCAGCCATTAGCAGCCGCCCCTCAGTTTTTAATTGCTCCAGACGGGCTAAATGCGCCGGCCGGGCTTGTAACCGTTTTTCCAGACTATTGGCCGCATCTTCGGCATAAATCATATAGAACATGTTAAAACTCGCTACGCTAGAAATTCTGGCTGCACCTTAGCAGATTTGTGCTTTAAAACCAATTCAGGCCGGCAGGTCGGGCTAGGATTTCCCGCCACAGGCTGTTAGCATGAAGGCGCTTTTTCTAACAATAACTAAAAAAATCCATTCAGGGAGTCCACCCACGCATGAAACGTGAACAATTTAGTTCCAGCCTTGGCTTTATTCTGGCCGCGGCCGGCTCCGCCGTTGGTATCGGTAATCTGGTCGCCTTTCCGGTAATGGCCAGTAAAAATGGCGGCGCCGCCTTCCTTATCATGTACGCGATTTTCGTGTTCTTTATTTGTTTACCGGTGATGCTAGCCGAGATGAGCCTGGGGCGTCACACGCGGCAAAATCCACTTGGCGCTTATACCCAAATTGGCCAGAACCGCGCCTGGCGAACTGTGGGTTGGTTGTCGGTAATTACGCCTTTTATGATTGGGGTGTTCTATCTGGTGATCACCGTCTGGATCGCCGGTTACCTGGGTAAGGCGCTGCTCGGTCAGCTGGATCAACTTGCTGACCCTGATGGCTTCGGCGCCTTTATCAATAGTAATGAGCTGTTCGTGTATATGGCCATCGTCGTGGGCTTAACCTTTCTGATCCTGCAAGGCGGTGTAAAAAAGGGCATTGAAAAAGCCACCACCATCTTGATGCCAACATTGTTTATTATGCTGATTTTGTTGGTTATTTATGTGCTAACAAAAGAAAATGCCATGCTGGGTGTTAAGTTTTTCCTGATCCCGGACTTCACCAAGCTCACCGGGCAGGTATTAAATGGCGCGTTGGCGCAGGCATTCTTCTCCTTGTCATTGGCAATGGGTATTTTGATCACCTATGGCTCTTATATCCAAAAACATGACAATATCGTCTCAGCCGGTAAAACGGTAGCCGGCTTATCCTTGCTGGTTGCGGCCTGCTCAGGTTTGTTGATCTTGCCTGCGGTGTTCTCGTTTAATCCGGACATTCAAATAGCCGAACTGTCAGAATCCAGCATTGGCATGATTTTTATGTTCCTGCCAAAAATCTTCCTGGCATTGCAGGCTGATATTGGCTACTTCGGCGCCTCCTTTATTGCTGCTTTTTTCTTCTTGCTGGTGTTTTTTGCCGCCATGACCTCGCTGGTGTCGATTATCGAAGTACCAGTAGCCAGTGTGATGGATGGTAAGGGATTAAGCCGGCGCAAAGCGCTTTACTCACTGGGCGGTGCCATGGTACTGCTGGCGGTAGTCTGTGCTTTGTCGTTTGGCCGTATTGATTGGCTGAGCAATATTCTAAGCTATGGCGGCAACAACAAGTCTTTCTTTGATTTGGTTTACGATATGTTTTACGAAACCATTCTGCCATTAAATGGCTTCCTGCTGTGTTTGTTTGTGGTTTACCGCTGGAAAGCACACAATCTGGATAAAGAAATCGCCGACGGAAATCCCGGTTTTGCCGGCACAGTGCTGCAAAAATACGTTAACTTCTCGCTGGGTACTTTTATCCCACTGATCCTGTTAATTATTTTTGTTAATACCGTCTCGACCATTTATTTCGGTAAAAACTTACTGTTCTAACTGGTCAGACCGGTACCGGAGTGCTGTGGATAAACTGGTCAGAGTGGTACCGGAGTGCTGTGGATAAATCAGGCCTGAGTGGCGATCAGGCTGGTGCGGCGGCTGCCAAGGGTGTCGGGAATTTTCCCAAGCTGGCAAGCCGCCTGGCTGACATTGAGCCCCTGCGCCTGACAACGCTCGGTTAGCAGCGGTAAAAATTTTTCCGCTTGTTTTAGCGCGGCGGGCTGATCAGTATAAAACTGTAACTGCAGATCCTGCGCCGCCAGCTTAGCCACTACCAATAATTGGCCATAGTGCCCCAAATCAAACTTCATCGTCAGTTGCCAGTGTTTTTGTTTGCCAGCACCGCTCTTCTCTTTCGCTTCCCGTTGTTCCAGTAAGATCTCGCTGATCCGGCTTTCCTGCTGTTGCTGTAATGCCAGCGGGATAAACCACTGTTGCTGCAGCTGTGGCAGATCGGCATTTTGTAACTGCGATAACTGCAGCAAGCTACTGTGACTGCCCAGTGCCCGCAGCAGCTGACTGGCTTGCTGACTATCCAGCTGACCGATCTGCTGCGCCATAGTCTGAGTGGCGCTATTACTGCGGGATGCTTGCGCTGACGGTTGTCGCAGCAAATGCCCCAGCAATAGCTGAATGGCAATAGCCAGGGTGCCGGCGCCGGTACTGGTGTTGGGCTGCAATTGCAGCGGTTGAAATTGCAGCACCGCCTGTAACTGCTGCTGCACTTCCGCGACAGTTAAAACGCGTTGCCCATCCGGTTGTGCTTGCCTGATCTGTTGTAGCAGGGCAACGACAGCTGGTGGCATCTCCGGCAGTGCTGCCAGCCGCGCCGGGCTGTTGCTAAGTAAAGGTAACAGTTGCCGCCAACCCTGCTCGGCGACGCCAGTGCTGTTATTCAGATTTACCGCTGCCGGACGCTCAGCAGCAGAGGTTTGCCATGGCAAGGGCTTTAGCAAGTCTTTCTGACTTAACTGCAGTTGCTGCTCGGCAGCAATTGGCAGAATACTCAGGCTGCCGGCCGGGCTTTTGCTGGCGACAGTATTATTGGTTAACTGGTTTAACAGTTGTAGTGTGACGGTCTGCGGCGTAGTCGTGATGCCCGTTGGTAGTTTAAAGGGCTCGCCGGCCAGTTGTGGCGGTGCTTCACCACGACTTAGTTGCTGTTGTAATAACGCCAGCTGTTTTGGGTCCTGTAACAGGCGCAGCTGTGCGCTGCTAAGCGGTACCTCTGTTGCGACACCTGCCAGCACTTTAACCTGCAGCTGCACCCCACCATCGGCCAGCGGTTGCATTTGCAGCAGTAACGGAACACCGCTGGGGATGGCTGGGAGTTGTTGCAGTGGCAGACGCACCGGGCCTTGCGCAGTTTGGATCAATAATTCTGGCCCTTGCTTGGCGTTTATTTGTAAACGGGCGAAATAATCGGCGCCAGCCTGCAGTTTGGCGCTGCTTAACTCAACTTTTACGCCACTGAGTTGTTGCAGGGCCTGATCCAGGTTCAGGGGTTTCATCGTGCTCTCCTGACTCGTCGCTGCCGACCATTGTTTCATTAGCGGCAGTTTCTCTGCAACTAAGCTTTGTAGCAAGGCCGGCTCTTTTAGCACACTGAGTGGTAAAGTTAAGCTTTTAGCGGGTTGTTCGGGGTGAATGCTTAGCTCCCCGCTGGCATTCAGGTTCAGCTGCAACGGAATTTTTGCCGCCAGCAGAGTACTAAGGGCGGATGTCATAACCGGGCTACCGGCCAGGCTGGGGGTTTCGCCGCGGTTAAGTTGTTGGGTAAGCAGGGCCAGCGCCTTGGGATCTTGTAACACAGCAACTTGCGCCGGGGTAAGTGGCACTGTCACGCTGGCTGTTGGCAGGCTCAGATTCAGTTGTAGCGATGTTCCCTGGCTTAAGCTGACACTCACTGTCAGGGGCTGAGCCAGCGGCAGTGTTGGTAAATAATGTAGTGGTAAGCGCAGTTCACGCCCGCCAACTTGCAGGCGTAGCACGGGGTCAACATCTTGCAGCAATTGCGCCGGGTAGGGCGTATTCAGTGACAGCTGGGGTTTTTGTTGCGGTAACGCTGACAGTACACCACCGGATAAAGGCAATAGAGGATCCATTAACGGATAACCCGATATCGCTGGATGTAGCAACAGTCTGAAAGCTCAAGTCGGTGCGAGGCTCTGCACAACAGTGCGCTGGTTAAGCTGGTCAGACCGGTACCGGAGTGCTGTGGATAAGTTGCGTGGAAGATGCTGATCTGGATCATGGCTAAGTACCGGTTCTGATTCGTATTCGCCGCCTATTATGCTACTATGCGCGCAATTTTTTGCAGAGTCGATAGTTAAGGCCAGTGGATCTTACTCAGTCAACTTTAAATCACACCCCAGCCGCGCTGCTCAGCGCCAGCGGGCTTAGCTGCGTCAAGCAGGACAGGGTGCTATTCGAGCAATTATCGCTCAGTGTCAGCGCCGGGCAGCTATTACAAATCAAAGGCAAAAATGGCGCTGGCAAAAGCAGCTTATTACGTATTCTGGCCGGCTTGGCCAGACCAGAAGAAGGCGAGCTGTATTATCAGGGGCGCCTGCTATCTGACGTTAGTGCCGATTACGCGGCTAACCTGTGCTTTATTGGTCATCACAGTGGTATTCACGAGCAACTAACTGCACTGGAAAATTTACGCTTCTGGCGTGCGGCAACTGATCTGAAGCCAGCCGATGATCTGGCGTTGCTGGCCAGTTTAGGGCTGGCAGGCTTGGAGGATATTCCGTGCCGGATGTTATCGGCCGGACAGCAGCGCCGGGTATCACTTGCCCGGCTTTGGGCCAGCCGGGCACAGCTGTGGATCCTGGATGAGCCTTTCACCGCGCTGGATCAAAGTGCCATCGGCACCTTGCAACAGCACTTTATCGCCCATTTAGAGCAGGGCGGCGCCATTATTCTGACCACCCATCAGCCGCTTAGCCTGCAGTATGCCGGGCTCTTTGCCCTGGAGATCCACTACCGATGGTAAGCTACGGCGTCTTTTTACAACGCGAACTGCGGCTACTGGCCCGGCAGAAATCTGACTGGCTCAATCCGGTGCTGTTTTTTATCATAGTGTTGACCCTGTTCCCGATAGGCGTTGGCCCGGAGCCCAATATGCTGCGTATAATGGCACCGGGGATAGTCTGGATCGCGGCACTGCTTAGTGTGTTACTCGCTGCCGAGCGGCTGTTTAAAGATGACTACCGCAACGGGGTGCTAGAGCAACTGGTGGCAGCCCGACACGCATTACTGCCCTTTGTGCTGGCGAAAATCAGCGCTAACTGGTTAAGCACCGGTTTGCCGCTGGTACTGTTGTCACCGCTGGTGGCACTGTTGTTTAATCTGCAGCTGCCGGCATTGCAGGCGATGGCGTTAACTCTGCTGCTTGGCACCCCGGTGCTCAGTTTATTGAGCGTGTTAGGCGCGGCTATTACGGTTTCCGCCGATAAGGGTGGGATTTTACTGGCACTGCTGATTCTGCCGCTGTATATTCCGCTGCTAATTTTTGCCAGTGCGGCGATTGAAGCTGCCAGCATGGGATTAGCATATCAGGGACAGTTGGCAATTTTACTGGCAATCGTATTGTTTGCGCTGGCACTGGTGCCGATGGCAGTGTGCAGTGCGCTTAAGATAAATGTGAGCTGATATGTTTAAGTGGTTACATCCGCTGGCCAAGCCAGAAACCCTTTATCATTTTTGCGGTAAACTTTCGCCCTGGTTAATGGCTGCCGCACTCTTTACGCTGCTGCTTGGCAATCTCTGGGGCCTGGGCTTTACGCCAACCGATTACCAGCAAGGTGACAGCTACCGTATTATCCATATCCATGTGCCGTCGGCCATTATGTCGATGGGGGCCTATATGGCGATGGCGATCGCTGCTTTTACTGCTCTGGTTTGGCAAATTAAAACCGCGCAATGGGCGGTGCTGGCAATAGCGCCTATTGGCGCTGTCTATACCGCCATTGCTCTGCTGACCGGTATGGCCTGGGGCAAACCGATGTGGGGTGCTTGGTGGGTCTGGGATGCGCGTTTAACTTCTGAGCTGATTCTGTTATTTCTGTATTTTGGGGTGATGGCGCTGCATGGTGCCTTTTCAGATCGGCAAACCGGCGCCAAGGTCGCTTCTTTGCTGGCGGTGATCGGTTCCATTAACCTGCCAATCATCCATTTCTCGGTCGAATGGTGGAATACCCTGCATCAGGGCGCCACCATTACCAAGTTTGCCAAGCCTTCGATTGATACCAGCATGCTGTGGCCGTTGTTGCTCAGCTTACTGGCTTTTAAACTGCTAATGCTGTGGTTAACCTGCGTGCGGCTGCGCACCGCTATTCTGGAAAACGAGCAGCACAGGCCCTGGGTAAAACAACTGGTGGGTAAAGTATAATGCACAGTCTTTGCGCTTTGTTCCCGCTGTTTGGCGCTAATAGTGAGCTGCCGCAGCAACTTTTCGGCCTTTTTCCGTTCTACTTTGCCAGCTTGAGTGACTTCCTGCAGATGGCCAGCAATGGCGTGAGCTATGCGTTCTTTGTCTGGTTATCCTTCGGCCTGACCTACCTGCTATTGGTCGGTTTGATTTTGTGGAGTTATTACCAGCATAAACAATTCAAACAGCAGCTGGCTGCAAGGCTGGCCCGCGAGCAACGTGTTAAGCAGTATCAGGAGCAACAGACCTAATGCAATCAAGACGTCAGAAACGCCTGTTTTCCATCATCCTGGTAATTGGCCTGATGGCCGGTGCCGTTGGCGCCATGCTATATGCGCTGAGTCAGAATATTAATTTGTTCTATACCCCGGGCCAGTTAGTTAGTGGCACAGGCCCAAATAAAGTGAAGCCCGAGGTAGGGCAAAGGTTGCGTCTGGGTGGCATGGTAGTGCCGGGCACGGTACAGCGTGATGACACCAGTTTACGGGTACGTTTTGATTTAACCGACGATAGCGGTGAAATCGCGACCATTGAGTACGACGGTATTCTGCCGGATCTGTTTCGCGAAGGGCAGGGCATAGTTGCGCAGGGCATCTTGAAAGCACCAACGCTTCTGGTTGCCTCGGAAGTATTAGCAAAGCATGACGAAGAATATATGCCGCCGGAAGTGGCCGAAGCGGTAAAAGGCATCCGCCATGTGCCACCCAGCCAGTGGCAGCAGAATCCACCGCAAAACCCGCAGCAAAATAATAGTAGCAGTACTGGCAACTACGGAGGCTAGGCGATGATCCCTGAATTTGGTCAGCTTACGCTGACATTCGCCTTTGCGCTGTCGGTGCTGCTCGGTGTTATTCCGCTGATTGGCAGTTACACCGCCAATGAGCGGGCGCTGCTGGTGGCAAAGCCGCTTTCAGTTGGCATGTTCGTATTTACCCTGTTGGCCTTTCTGGCGTTAAGCTGGGCCTTCTACCACGATGATTTTACGGTCATTAATGTCGCTTCCAACTCCAGCTCTATTTTGCCTTGGTATTTTAAGCTAACGGCAACCTGGGGTTCGCACGAAGGCTCGATGCTGCTATGGGTGATGATCCTGGCCGCCTGGACCGCCTTGGTGGCGCAGTATTCCAAAGGTCTGCCATTGCTGATGCAGGGACGGATCCTCGGCATTATGGGACTGATCAACGTTGGTTTTATCGCCTTTTCGTTGTTTATGTCTAACCCCTTTGAACGCAGCCTGCCGTTTTATCCGGTTGAGGGCAGCGATCTTAACCCCTTGCTGCAAGACTACGGCATGATTATCCATCCGCCGTTGCTGTATATGGGCTATGTTGGATTTGCGGTGTCCTTTGCTTTTGCCATTGCGGCGCTGCTAGGCGGCAAATTTGACAGCACCTGGGCGCGCTGGGCAAGGCCCTGGACGCTAGCGGCCTGGTTATTTTTAACCCTAGGCATCATGCTGGGGAGCTGGTGGGCTTATAAAGAGCTGGGCTGGGGCGGTTGGTGGTTCTGGGATCCGGTTGAAAATGCCTCCTTTATGCCCTGGCTCGTCGGTACCGCCCTCATTCACAGTCTGGCGGTAACCGAAAAGCGCGGTACCTTTAAATCCTGGACCGTACTTTTAGCACTGGGTGCCTTTTCGCTAAGTTTAATGGGCGCTTTTTTAGTGCGTTCCGGTGTTTTGGTGTCGGTGCATTCCTTTGCTGCCGATCCGGAGCGTGGCGTGTTTTTACTGATTTTCCTGCTACTGGTGATTGGCGGCTCGCTGCTACTATACGCCAGCCGTATGCATTCAGTGCGCAGCCAGGCCCGTTATGAGCTGTTCTCGCGCGAAGTGATGCTGTGGGGGAATAACGTCTTTCTGCTCACCGCTACCCTGGTGGTGTTGCTGGGTACCCTGTTTCCGCTGGTACATAAAGAACTGGGTCTGGGCTCAATTTCGATTGGTGAGCCGTTCTTTAACCAAATGTTCTACTATCTGAATATTCCTTTTGCGCTGTTACTGGGTTTAGGCCCCTGGGTGCGCTGGAAGCAACAAAAAGCGGCACCGCTGTTAAAGCCGTTATCGCTGGTGGCTATTTTTGCGCTGATACTGGCGCTGGGAACTATGGCCGCCACCCAAAGCATCGCCGCTAATCTGGCGTTACTTGGTTTGTTGCTGGGTGCCTGGGTTGGTGTATCAGCGTTGTTTGAAATTTATCAGCGTTTACAACAGTTTGGCTCAGTGACTGCTGGTGTAGCCAAATTGCAGGCATCGCATTACGGCATGACAGTCGCGCATATTGGTTTTGCGGTAATGATCGTCGGTATCGCCATGACGCTGACTTACAGTGAAGAGCGCGATGTGCGGATGGCAATTGGCGATCGGGTAGTACTGGCCGGCTATGAGTTTGAATTACAGGATGTGTATAAGCTAAATGGCCCTAACTACGGTGGCGAAGCGGCCGAGCTGGATGTCCGCACTGTTGATGGTCGCTATGTTACCCACTTACATGCCGAGAAGCGCGAGTACAATATTCAGCGCATGGTAATGACCGAAGCGGCTATCCATGCCCGCTTGAGCCGCGATCTTTATGTGTCGCTGGGCGAAGCGCTGCCGGGTAATGCCTGGGCGATTCGGGTCTACGTGAAACCCTTTGTGCGCTGGATCTGGCTTGGCGGTTTGTTAATGGCTATCGGCGCCCTGATTTCGTTACTGGATAAACGCTACCGCCGTACCGGCCACCCAGCGGGAGCCCAGCATGCGTAAAGTCCTGTTTTATATTCCGTTACTGGCGTTTCTGGGTTTGTCGTTGTTTTTGCTCAGCGGCTTATTTTCTGATCCGCGCGAGCGTGACTCTGCCATTATTGGCAAGCCGCTGCCGCAATTTGCACTGCCGGACTTGATGAGCCCAGAGCAAATCTGGACGCCAGAGAACCTGAAAGGTGAGGCCTACCTGCTGAATGTTTGGGGGATCTGGTGCCCAACCTGTAATGCTGAGCTGGGTTATATGAGCCAGCTGCGCAACGAGCAGGGGGTGCGGATTATTGGCTTGTACTATGTATTGCCGGAAGATCCGATGTTCGGTGAAGTGTTCGACTTAACTAAACTGCAAGCCGATGTGCAAAGCCGTCTACAGGCTTTTGGTGACCCCTATCAGTTCAATATTCTGGATCGCCAGCGTCGCTTGTCGCTGGATTTGGGCGTCAGCGGTGCGCCGGAGCATTTTATTGTCGATGCCGACGGTATAGTGCGGGCGCATCATATCGGTGATATCAACCCGCAGGTGTGGCGCAGTAAGCTGGCACCAATTTATCAGCAATGGGCGGCCAAACCATGATAAGACTCGTAATGGTGTTATGCCTGCTGGCCGCAGCACAGCTGCACGCCAGCACCAGTCAGGAGCTGTTGCAGTTTGAGTCTGAGCAGCAACGGCGTCTTTATGCGCAGTTAACGGCCGAGCTACGTTGCCCGCAATGTCAGAATCAGAATATCGCCGACTCCAATGCCGTGGTCGCGGTCGACATGCGCGAAAAAACCCATGAACTGGTGTTACAGGGCTATAGCCGGCAGCAGGTACTGGATTTTATGATCGACCGCTATGGCAACTTTGTGCATTATCAGCCGCCGGTCAATTCGATCACTATTTGGTTGTGGCTATTACCCGTACTGGTGCTGGTTAGCTTGTTGTTGTTTCAACTGCGCCGCCGTGCGCTACAACGCAATATGCAGGGCGCTGAACAGCCCAGCGAGGAGGCAGCGCCAGCAAGCCAGCAACAGGCCGCGCTGGATCAGCAACTGGACCAAATTATTGAACGCTACCGGAGTACCAAACCATGATGTGGCAGCTAGTCGCCGGCGCACTCGCCATGTTGGCGTTAAGTGCCATTTTTATTTGCTGGCCCCGCCGTGCCAGCGCTCAGAATAATCAGACTCCGGCGCAGTTATTCGAAGAACGCCTGCAATTATTGGCCTTGGCCCGGGATGCCGGTGAGCTGGCAGAGCAGGATTTCAGCACCGCTGCGGCCGAATTAAAACAGCAGTTTTTGGAGCAGGAACAGCAGGCGATACGCTATCAGCAGCCGCGGCATAAGGCCATGTTTCATCTGACGCTGGTGCTGTTAACGGCTGTAATTGTCGGGCTGACTTATAGTCAGAATGGCCACTACCGCCAGCTAAGCGACTGGGAATATGCACAGCAAAATTTACCGGCCTTTGGTCAGCGCGCGCTGCTGGGGGAGGGCGAACCTATGGGCGAGCGTGATATGCAGTTATTCTCGCTGGCGCTGCGCACCAAGCTGGCAAAAGAGGGGGATGATGCCATTGCCTGGATGCTGCTGGGCCGGGTGTGGATGACACTTGGTATGCTGGAGGAAGCGGTAGAGTCGTTTGAGCGCTCGTTAAAGCTGATGCCGGAGCGCACGCCGGTGTTGATTAGTTACAGTCAGGCCCTGATTATGCTGGGTGGCGATTTGAATCTGGCCAAAGCCGGCCAGAGTGTCGCCAAGGTATTAATGCGCGAGCCGGAAAACATCGATGCGATTTCGCTGATGGCGTTAATCGCCTATGAGCGCGGTGACAACGAACAAGCGACTGCCGCCTGGCAGTTATTGGCAGACAGGTTAGAGCAGGATGATCCGCGGTTAGTGGTGGTGCAGGAACGTTTGAACGAATTAAAAGCTGCAGCGTCTGAGACAAGGCAAAGCAGTTCTGCTGCACAGACCGCTGGCCGTTCCGTTAGCTTGACGTTACAAGTCAGCAATGAGCTCGCCACCGCGCATCCGGACGCGGTACTGTTGGTCTTTGTCAGAGCCGCAGGCGGACCGGCCGTGCCTTTGGCCGCAAAGCGTTTACCAATGCAGGCGGGAGTATTGAATGTTACCCTGACGGTCGATGATGCGATGCAGCCGGGTTGGGATCTGAATCAGGCTGAACTTATTGAAGTGGTAGCGCGTATGGCAGTGTCAGGTTCAGTGGAGCGCACTGCTCAGGATGTTGAAGTGGTATCAGCGCCGCTGGAGTTTACAGCAACTGATCTTCGTTTAGCCTTAACTCTGGAAGAGTAATATGTTATCTCCGATAAAAAGTGTCGCGCTGTTGCTAACGGCGGTATTGCTAACTGGCTGTGCCAGCTCAAAACAAGCAGAGCAGCAAGCGGCGACAGCGGGAACAGCCGCGCAACAAGCGCCGAGGACTGTCGTATATGACGATCCGCGTGATCCCTGGGAGCGGGTGAACCGGCCTTTATTTGACTTTAACCTCGATGTGCTGGACGAGTATCTGCTGCGCCCGGCAACGGTCGGCTATATGACGATAGTGCCCAAGCCTGCGCGCAAAGGCCTGAAGAATGTGGTCGATAACCTGGGCGAGCCAGCGAGTTTTCTAAACAGTGTGTTACAAGCCAAGCCGGAAAAGGCCGCCGTAAGTGCAGGTCGTTTTCTGGTAAACAGCACCGTTGGCATCGTCGGCTTATTTGATGTTGCCAGAAAGATGGGTCTGGAACCGGCCGATGAAGACTTTAACCAGACTCTGGCCGTCTGGGGCGTTGGTGATGGTCCCTATTTAATGGTGCCGGCGCGCGGCCCAACGACAATCCGCGGTACCGCGGGCGGTATTGTCGATAACCTGTATTTCCCGCTGGGCTTGTTAAATACCCCACTAACCCTGACCCGCGCGGCGATTATGGCGCTGGATGCCCGCGAAGAGTTGATGCAGGTGGAAGACATGCTGAACAACTCGCTTGATCCTTACTCGTTTGTCAAGGAAGCCTACTTCCAGCGCCAACGCTTTAAGATCTACGACGGCAACCCACCGCCACCGGAAGAAACCCTGGATGACGACACCCTCGATTTCCTCGACGAAATCGAATAACTTATCCACAGCACTCCGGTACCGGTCTGACCAGTTTATCCACAGCACTCCGGTACCGCTCTGACCAGCTGGCAAACCTAACCAGGTTAAGAAACAGAGGGACAAAATGATTAAAGTACTAAGCGTGTTCGGTACCCGGCCAGAAGCCATCAAGATGGCGCCGCTGGTTAATCAGTTAAAGCAGGATGCCGCCTTTGATAGCCGGGTCTGCGTCACCGGTCAGCACCGGGAAATGTTGGATCAGGTATTAAAACTCTTTGAGATCAAGCCTGAATACGATCTTGCTATCATGAAGCCTGGTCAGGACCTGTATGATGTTACGACCAGTATTCTGTTAAATATCAAACCTGTACTGCGTGAGTTCCAGCCGGATATCGTCTTGGTACACGGTGATACCAGTACGACCTTTGCCGCTGCGCTGGCCTGTTATTATGAAAAGATTGCCGTGGGCCACGTTGAGGCAGGCTTACGTACCGGCAATATCTATAGTCCCTGGCCGGAAGAGGCAAACCGTAAATTAACTGGTGCCTTAACCCGGCTGCATTTTGCGCCAACCCAAACTTCCGCGGATAACTTGCTGGCCGAGCGGGTTGCACCTGAGCATATCGTGATCACCGGGAATACCGTTATCGATGCTTTGCTGCAAGTGGTGGCAAAGATTGAAGGCAATGCGGAATTAAATCAGCAATTTGCTGCGCAGTTTCCCTTTGTCCAGCCTGAGCGGCGGATGATTCTGGTTACGGGCCATCGGCGCGAAAGTTTCGGTGGTGGCTTTGAGCAGATCTGTGCTGCCCTGGCTGACATCGCGAAAAGCTTCCCGGACTGCGACATCGTGTACCCGGTGCATTTGAATCCCAATGTTAAGGAGCCGGTCTATCGGCTGCTGAGCGGCGTGTCGAATGTGCATCTGATCCCACCACAGGATTATCTGCCATTCGTTTATCTGATGAACCGCAGCTATCTGGTATTAACCGACTCGGGTGGTATTCAGGAAGAGGCACCGTCTTTAGGTAAGCCAGTACTGGTAATGCGCGATACTACAGAGCGGCCGGAAGCCGTTGCCGCCGGCACGGTTAAACTGGTCGGTACCGACAAAGCAAAAATTGTCAGCGAAGTGACGAAATTACTCACGGATAACTGCTACTACGAGAGTATGAGCTTTGCCCATAACCCCTACGGTGATGGCAACGCCTGCAGCCGCATTTTAGCCAGCCTGAAAACGCTCCGCTAACCCTACTTCATACCTACAGCACTCCCTTTTTTTGGGAAAACTGTTATCCACAGCACTCCGGTACCGACCTGACCTCTGAGGTCTTACCGGTACCGGAGTGCTGTGGATAAGTTACAGACATCTGGATGGAAATAAGTTATTCCAAAACACGATAATTGCCGCGCTAGCGTTCTGGTAAGCTGCCGCCATTACTTATCCTGATGTTGGAGTTGTTATGGCCACACCTAGCTTGAGCCATCTAAAAGCCCTCGAGAACGAGTCTATTCAAATTTTCCGTGAAGTGGTTGCCGAGTTCGAGAATCCGGTGATGCTGTATTCGGTAGGGAAAGACTCCTCTGTACTACTGCATTTGGCGCGCAAAGCCTTTTACCCCGGTAAAATTCCGTTCCCGCTGTTGCATGTCGATACCACCTGGAAATTCAAAGAGATGATTGCCTTTCGTGACCAGATGGCGAAACAACATGGTTTTGAGCTGCTGGTGCACATCAATCCGGATGGCCTGGCACTGAATGTCGGACCTTTTAGCCATGGCAGTGCCAAGCATACCGATATTATGAAAACCCAGAGCCTGAAACAGGCTCTGGATAAATATAAGTTCGATGCAGCCTTTGGCGGCGCTCGGCGTGATGAAGAAAAATCCCGTGCTAAAGAGCGGGTGTACTCATTCCGTGATCGCAACCATCGCTGGGACCCGAAAAATCAGCGCCCGGAGCTGTGGAACATCTACAATGGCCGGGTCGATAAAGGCGAAAGTATCCGCGTGTTCCCGCTCTCCAACTGGACCGAGCTGGACATCTGGCAATACATCTATCTGGAAAATATCGAAATTCCTAAGTTGTATTTTGCCAAGGAGCGGCCGGTAGTAGAGCGCGACGGCACCCTGATTATGGTGGATGACGAGCGCATTCCGCTTAAAGATGGCGAAGTGCCGCAGCTTAAACAAGTGCGTTTCAGAACCCTGGGCTGTTATCCGCTGACGGGGGCAGTAGAGTCTGCTGCTGCAACGCTGCCGGAGATTATCCAGGAAATGCTACTGACCAAAACCTCTGAACGGCAGGGGCGGGTGATCGATCACGATAGCAGTGGCTCGATGGAAAAGAAAAAAATTGAAGGTTACTTTTAAGGTCAGAGGTTATCGTTATGAGTCATGCATCACCATTAATTGAACAAGATATTCTGGCCTACCTAAAACAACACGAAAACAAGCAGTTACTGCGGTTTATTACCTGTGGCAGTGTTGATGATGGTAAAAGTACCCTGATCGGCCGGCTGTTACACGACAGCAAAATGATCTTTGAAGATCAGCTGGCGGCTATTACCGAAGACAGTAAAAAAGTCGGCACTCAGGGCAATAAGGTTGACCTGGCACTTTTGGTCGACGGTCTGCAATCTGAGCGCGAGCAGGGCATTACCATCGATGTGGCGTACCGCTATTTCTCGACCGATAAGCGCAAATTTATTATTGCTGATACGCCGGGCCACGAGCAGTATACCCGTAATATGGCTACTGGTGCCTCGACCTGTGATCTGGCGATCATCCTGATTGATGCGCGTAAAGGCGTACAAACCCAAACCCGGCGACATAGCTTTATTTGCTCATTGCTGGGCATCAAGCATGTGATCGTAGCCATTAACAAAATGGATCTGGTGGATTATTCGCAAAGTCGCTACAAGGAAATTCAGGAAGATTATTTGCAACTGGCTGGGGCGTTAGATATTCCGGATATCCGCTTTGTGCCGATCTCGGCGCTGGAAGGCGATAATGTGGTGAACACCAGTGAAAAGCTAAGCTGGTTCCGTGGTTCAACCTTGATGCAGTATCTGGAAAACATCGACATCAGTCCGGTCGCCAATGAAGATTTTCGCTTCCCGGTGCAACTGGTAAGCCGGCCAAACTCCGAGTTTCGGGGCTTTCAGGGCACCATTACCTCAGGCAGTATCGCAGTAGGTGACGCGGTGCGGGTATTGCCATCAGGCACAGTCTCTACCGTCAAAGAGATCGTTACTTTCGATGGTAACCTGGTTTCAGCTCACTCTGGCCAGGCTGTCACGCTGACCCTGAATGATGAAGTGGATATTAGCCGCGGCAATATGTTGGTGAAAAAAGATGCCTTGCCGCACGTGTCATCACGCCTACGCGCCAAACTGATTTGGATGCATGAAAATGCGATGAAGCCAGAGCGGCAGTACTACATTAAATTCGCTTGCAAGACCACATCCGGTGAAGTTGAGAAGTTGCATTACCGTATAGATGTTAACACCCTGGCTGAAAAAACGGCAGAAGTCTTGGCAATGAATGAAATTGGCCTGGTCGATCTGAAGCTGGCCGAGCCAATGCCATTTGATGCCTATAGCAAAAACAAACAAACCGGCGCCTTTATTATCATCGACAGGCTGAGCAACCTGACAGTAGGCGCCGGGATGATTGAAGCCGCGCTGGTGAATCAGCAGCCGACGCAAGCTCCTATCGAGGGATTGTCTGCCTTTGAATATGAGTTAATCCAGTTACTGCGTAAACACTTCCCCCAACTACAAAACCAGTAGTTATCCACAGCACTCCGGTACCGGTCAGACCTCTGACCGGTATTGTCCGGGTTTGCCGGTCGCCAACTTATCTTCTATTTTAAAAAATATTTAATAGGAGGTTAATTTATGGCCAGGAAACCGCGATTTTTTGTCAGTGGTATGCCGTACCATCTGGTTAACCGTGGGCATAACCGCATGCCCTGTTTTGGTGGTGAAGCAGACAAAGGAACCTTTTTCAGCATGTTGTGCGACAAGCTCGAAGCATTCTCAATAAAGCTACATGCCTTCGTGCTAATGTCCAATCATTATCATCTGCTCGTGACACCTGATGACGGCGCAGAGCTGCCTCATTTTATGCAATGTTTGGGGCGTAAATACGCCGGTTATTTTAATACAAACCGGCAACGTACCGGGACAGTCTGGGATAGTAAGTACTTCGCCAGCAGCATAGAAAGCGACTATTACCTGTTGGCCTGCTATCGTTATATTGAGCTTAACCCGGTGCGGGCAGGCCTGTCGGCTACGCCGGCTGGCTATCATTGGTCGAGTTTCCACACCAATGCCTGTGGGATGAAATCTGCTATTATTCAGCCACATAAAACTTATCTTGCGCTGGGAGACTGTCAGTTCAGCCGCCTTAAAGCCTATCGGGAATTATTCAATACTGAGATGAGCGCAGAGGAGTTAAAACAGATACGTCTGGCATTGACTAAAAATTGGGTTAACCGGCAGCAGCCAGAAGTGGTCAGACCGGTACCGGAGTGCTGTGGATAAGTTGCGGAGCGAGCGGCAAAAGTTGCTTATTTTGGCTGATGATTTAAAGTAGCGGGTAACATTCTATTTTCAGGGATCGAGTATGTTACTACCCGTTATTATGGCCGGTGGCAGCGGCAGCCGTTTGTGGCCTCTGTCACGCGAGCTGATGCCAAAGCAATTTCTTAAACTTTGTGGCGACGCCACCATGTTACAAGCAACACTCGCCAGGTTATCTGGTATGGCAGCTGAGCTACCCTTGGTGATTTGTAACGAAGAGCACCGTTTTATTGCTGCCGAGCAGTTAAGACAGTTATCACAGCTTAACCACAATATCATTCTTGAACCAGCCGGTCGTAACACCGCACCTGCCATCGCTTTAGCTGCACTTTGGGCCAGACGCAATGGCGATGACCCCTTACTACTGGTGCTAGCTGCCGATCACGTCATTCAGGATGCGCAGGCATTTCAAACGGCAGTGCAGCGTGCTACGAAACTGGCGGAAGCGGATCAACTGGTCACCTTTGGGATAGTTGCCACAGCGCCAGAAACCGGTTACGGCTATATTCGTCGCGGAGCTGTGTCGGCAGTTTCTGATGCAGCATACAGCGTTGCCGAGTTTGTTGAAAAACCAAACCGGGCTGTCGCCGAGCAATACCTAGCCAGTGGCGAGTACTACTGGAATAGCGGTATGTTCCTGTTTAAAGCCAGTGTTTTTCTTGCTGAGTTAGCGAAATTTCGCCCTGATATTATGGCGGCCTGTGAACAGGCAATGACGCAAACCGAACCTGATTTGGACTTTATCCGGGTAAACAAGCAGGCATTCGCTGCTTGTCCGTCAGAATCAATTGATTATGCGGTAATGGAAAAAACCGACCGGGCGGTAGTGGTGCCAATGGATGCCGGTTGGAGTGATGTCGGTTCCTGGTCATCCCTCTGGGAAATTAGTCATAAAGATCAGGCCGGGAATGTGCAGCTTGGCGATGTGCTTCAGCATGATTCCAGCGATAATTATATCTTTGCAGAAACAGGCGTTGTTGCGACCGTTGGCTTGCACAATACCGTTGTGATTCAAACTAAGGATGCGGTGCTGGTTGCGGCTAAAGATCAGGTGCAGGACGTCAAGCATATCGTGCAGCAACTCAAGCAGGCAGGGCGCAGCGAACATTATATTCACCGTGAGGTATACCGGCCGTGGGGTAAGTACGACAGTATCGACAATGGTAATCGCTACCAGGTGAAACGGATCACGGTAAAACCGGGTGAAAAACTGTCGATCCAAATGCATCATCACCGGGCTGAGCACTGGATAGTGGTGCATGGCACTGCGAAGGTCACTATTGATCAGCAGCAGCAACTGTTAACAGAGAATCAGTCGGTTTATATCCCGATTGGCGCCGTTCACTCGCTGGAAAATCCGGGTAAAATCCCATTAGAACTGATCGAAGTACAATCCGGTGCCTACCTTGGCGAAGACGATATTGTGCGTTTTTCTGACCTTTATGGCCGTGTCTAACTGGTCAGACCGGTACCGGAGTGCTGTGGATAAGTGGAGTGAAAAATGGCTGTTAGCCTGCAACAGATAATAAGCGAGAGTGGCATTGCCTTTGGTACCAGTGGTGCCCGGGGCCTGGTTAGCCACTTTACACCCCAGGTGTGTGCAGCCTTTACGCAGAGTTTTCTGCAGGAAATGCAGCGGCACTACCCGTTTTCTGCATTAGCAATAGCCATTGATAACAGACCCAGCAGCCTGGCAATGGCGCAAAGCTGTGCCGGTATGGCGGCCGCTATGGGCTTAGAGGTAAAGTACTACGGTATCTTGCCAACGCCAGCTTTGGCATTACAAGCCATGGCTGATCAGGTACCTGCAATTATGATTACCGGTAGCCATATTCCGTTTGACCGCAATGGCCTGAAGTTCTACCGGCCCGATGGCGAAATCAGCAAAGCAGATGAATTGGCGATCAATCAAAATACTACTGAGCTACTTGCCTCGGATATTGCAGAGCTTAGCGTCATTGCCAGCGAAGCGGCAGAGCGATATCTGCAGCGCTATCTTACTATCTGCCCGGCACAATGTTTGAGCGGCATGCACATTGGTGTTTACGAACATTCCAGTGCCGGTCGTGATCTGTACCATCACTTGTTAAGTGCATTAGGTGCCAGGGTAACCCGGCTGGAGCGAACCGAGCACTTTGTGCCGATTGATACCGAAGCGGTATCTGATGCTGACCAAGCCAAAGCCCGGCAATGGGCAGGGCAGTATCAGCTGGATGCTATTTTCTCCACCGATGGGGATGGTGACAGGCCCCTGATTGCTGATGAAAAGGGACACTGGCTGCGCGGCGATACGGTTGGCTTGCTAACGGCAAAGGCACTTGGCATCGAGGCACTGTCAGTGCCGGTGAATGCCAACAGCGCAATAGATTTGTGTGGTAGCTTTTCCAAGGTGCTGCGCACCCGGATTGGCTCTCCCTACGTTATCGCCGGGATGGAAACGTTGTTACCGGATTTTCAGCGGGTTGCAGGTTTTGAAGCAAATGGAGGCTTCTTACTGGCGAGTGCGCTAGATATCAACAGTAACCCACTTACAGCGCTACCAACGCGCGATGCCTTGTTGCCCTTTATTGCGATCCTGTTGCTCGCGAATAAGCAGCCAATCTCAGAGCTGGTGGCGGCCTTACCGCAGCGTTTTACCGCCAGCGAGCGGGTGCAGAATTTCAGCGCGGATAACAGCCGTACTTTACTGGCAGCTGCTGCGGCTGAGCCCCTGGCGTGTCTGCAACAGCTGGGTATTACAGATAAAACTGTTCAAAACGTTGATCTCACCGACGGTGTAAGAATAACGCTGAGTGATACCAGTATCATTCATCTCAGAGCATCAGGTAATGCGCCGGAACTACGAATCTACACTGAGGCCGGCTCTGCATTGCAGGCAAACGAACTCGCCCAAAACTTATCCACACGTCTCCGGTACCGGTCAGACATCTGACCCTGAGGTATCCCCACGAAATAGGATGATAAAACAAAGGATTAAATAAATTGGTATAGGAAGGGAACATTCATGGCGCTCGATGATCAGATCTTTCGCCAAAAAAACGCAATCAGGAATCGCCATGAATGTTCAGCACATCCTAACCAATTTCATTCACGCTGTCACACCTTCTATGCATAGTGCCCGGCGCAAGGCGCTACTCAATATGGTCTTAAGTGCCTCGACCCAGCAGCAATTAACCGTCACTTCGCTTGGGCGGAACCTTGACACGCAAGCCTATGAAAAGCATCGAATAAAAAGTGCTGACCGCCTGCTCTCCAATACGCAGCTTTTTTATGAGTTACCGCACATTTATCAGCAACTGGCTCGATATTTTGCAGAGCATCAAGCACAGCCAGTGATTTTAGTCGACTGGTCAGACTTAGAGCCCGGTCAGCAGTTCTTCCTGCTACGCGCCGCATTGGCATGCGAGGGGCGTTCGATAACCCTTTATGAGGAAGTGCATTCTCTGGCGACTAAAGATAAACCCCAAACTCACCAGCAATTTCTAAAGCGCCTTCACGCAATACTACCGGCAAGCTGCAAGCCGGTTATCGTGACAGATGCCGGATTTCGTGGTCCTTGGTTTAGGCAAGTACTGGATATCGGATGGGACTATGTTGGCCGGGTGAGAAACCAAACAAATTATCGCCTTACTCCGCTGCCGTGGCAGCGCTGTACTTCGCTGTATCCCAGAGCCACTAAACGGGCGCAATGGTTCAATCATGTCGAGTTAGCCAAAGAACGCCCATTAATCACCAATTTTGTGCTGTTTAAAGACAAAGCCAAAGGGCGACGAGTTTACAACAGAAAAGGTGAGCGAAACCAAAGTAATAGAAATGAACTGGCAGCAAAGAGCTGGAAAGAGCCCTGGCTTTTAGCGACGTCATTAGCTGTCACTCATCAAGGTCAAGCCAATAGCATTGTGAAGCGTTATCAAGCCCGAATGCAGATAGAAGAAAGCTTCCGGGATATGAAGTCGGTGCGGTTTGGCTTCGGAATGAGTTTGCATAATACAAAGAAAATGAATCGTTTAGCGATTATGGTAATGATTTCGACACTCGCGGGTCTGTATCTCTATTTGATAGGGTTGCTTGGTCGGGTTGCCGGCTTTGCCCGCTACTTCCAGGCGAATACCGTTAGGGACACTTTTGTCATGAGCTGTCTGTCTTTGGGGCGACGATTACTGGCCAGATGCTTTGATGTCATAGATGAATTGATGGAAGGCATTGATATCTTCGAGCGACTCCGACAGCATACTTTGGAGTATGCTGTTCGGTGGGCACCCTAAAATCGTGGGGATCTATCAGCATCTGACCTCAGACCGGTACCGGAGTGCTGTGGATAAGTGCGTTAGCCGAAGATGCCGCGGGTATCAATAACCACCTTAGCGGCTACGTCATTGACATGCAGGGCTTTGAATTGACGGTGATCTACTAATACTACTAACACATTGGCGCGTTCCAGCGCCTTGGGTAGGGTAGTCAGTTTATCATTGTGTTGGCTTAACCGTTTTGGCAGCGCCTTAATATTCGGCTCTACCAGCAGCACTTCACCGACATTGTCGTTGATCAGATGCTCGGCGATATCTAAAGCCGGGCTTTCACGTAGATCGTCGATATCTGCTTTAAAAGCTAAACCCAAACAGGCAATAACCGGCCGTTTGAACTGATCAGCGGCTTCTTTCACCTTGTTGATCACATAATGTGGCTTACCGTCGTTGATCTCCCGCGCTGTGCGAATCATCCGGGCCAGCGCTGGCGCCGAGTCAACAATAAACCACGGATCTACCGCGATACAGTGGCCACCGACACCGGGGCCCGGGCTTAAAATATTAACCCGGGGATGGCGGTTAGCCAGTTTGATCAGTTCCCATACGTTGATTTTCAGCTCGTCACAAATCAGCGATAGCTCATTGGCAAAAGCGATATTTACATCACGGAAAGCGTTCTCTGTTAACTTTGCCATCTCAGCTGTACGGGCGTTGGTACGTAAACATTCGCCGCGCACAAATAACTGATACAGCGCAGTAGCCTGATCAGCACAGCGCTCGGTAATGCCGCCGATAATACGGTCATTACTTACCAGTTCCTGCAATACGCGACCAGGCAATACTCGTTCCGGGCAGTGTGCGATAAACACATCGGCATTATCAGACGGATCCAGTGGCACCCTCAGATCCGGGCGCAGTTCAGTCAGCCACTTAGCGATTTGCTCAGTGGTACCCACCGGTGAAGTAGACTCCAGTACGATTAAGTTGCCTTTCTCGATTACCGGCGCGATATTTTCCAGCGCGGCACGGATATAACTCAGGTCCGGTGCTTTATCCTCTTTAAAGGGTGTGGGCACGGCAATCATAAAGGCCTGTGCCGGCTCCGGAGTTAACGAAGCTCGCAATTTGCCCGTAGTCACGGCCGCCTGTACCAACATGTCCAGATCCGGCTCGATAATATGAATTTTGCCCTGATTAATGGTATTAACCGCATGCTCCGATACGTCAACCCCGACAACTTCAACGCCACGTGAGGCAATAACAGCCGCTGTGGGTAAACCGATATAACCCAGGCCAATAACAGAAACTTTTGAATATGAAGACAGCATTATGCATTCCTTATAACGCTATAGAAGTGATGCCGCCATCATAAAGCCGCGAATATGAATATACAATTTATCGCCCAAAAAATAACTTATCCACAGCACTCCGGTACCGGCCGGAGCTCAGACCTCAGACCGGTACCGGAGTGCTGTGGATAAAAGTTTATCAATGAGTCAGTCTTATTGTCGGGTGAAGTACGGTATAATTGTGGAAAAAACGAAGATAAAGATGATCATCACAGAAACATCACTCGCCGGTTGTTTGCTGCTTGAACAGCAACACTTTCACGATAGCCGTGGTTTTTTTACTGAACTCTATGTTCAGCAACGCTTCCAGCAAGCGGGAATCACTCTGCCATTAGTTCAGGATAACCTATCGCAGTCAAAGCGCGGTGTGATTAGAGGCATGCATTTTCAGCGCAACAAGCCTCAAGGTAAACTGATATCTGTGCTTAAAGGTGAAATTTACGATGTAATGGTGGATATCAGACCCAACTCCAATACCTTTGGCCAGTGGCAAGGTATCTATTTGAGCACTGCTCAACCCCGGCAGCTCTGGCTTCCACCTGGCTTTGCGCATGGTTTTCAGGCATTAGCTGATGACACCGTGGTATTTTACAAAACCAGTAGTTATTACGATGCGAACGACGAGGGTGCTTTTAACGTATTCGATACGGATCTGGCCATTACCTGGCCTTTGCAAGCTGCAATCCTCTCGGCCAAAGATCAACAAGCGCCAAGTTTCGCCTCGATTTGCCGCACCTTAGCTGAACACTAATGCGTATTTTAATCACCGGTGCCGCCGGTCAGCTCGGACAACATATCAGTGCAGCACTGCAGGCACGTGGAATGCAGTTTATCGCGTGCGATCGGCAACAGTTAGACATCAGTAATAGCAAACAGTTAACGCAAAAACTAACAGAGCTTAAACCTGACATCATCATCAATTGTGCTGCATATAATCTGGTTGACCTTGCTGAAAGTAACCAACATGCCTGTACTGCGATCAATGAAATCGCCGCAAAGCATTTGGCAGACTATTGTCAGGCACAACAAGCCCTGCTAATTCATTTTTCAACCGACTATGTGTTTGACGGCGAAAAAAACACCCCTTACACGGAGCAGGATAGCCCGAACCCGATAAACTACTACGGTGCCAGTAAAAGAGCAGGGGAGCTTGCTATCCAGCAAAGTCAGTGCCCGCACTACATACTGCGAACCAGCTGGCTTTACAGCAATGTTGGCCGAAACTTCTATACCACTATGCAGCGGTTAAGCCAGCAAACTGCGCCGGTTAAGGTTGTCGCTGACCAAACAGGTACACCAACACATGCCAAAGATCTCGCCGCAATAGTGGTAAGGCTTATTTTGCAGCAGGAATTGCCGTACGGGATTTATCACTATGCCGGTTCACAGGTGATGAGCTGGTACCAGTTTGCGCAGCGTATCTTTCAGGAACAAGGAAGCAACACACCGCTCCTTGCCATCAGTAGCGCCGAATATCCGAGCATTGCGCAGCGTCCGCGCTACAGCGCCCTCAACAGCCAGCACTTATCCACAGCACTCCGGTACCGGTCTGACCTCTGACCGGTACCGGAGTGCTGTGGATAAGTTGGGGTTGTGTCGGGGGGAGGGCTTTGGTAGCATTGCCGCGTAAAATCTACTTGTACAGGACGTCAGAGTATTACTATGCGGTTTGTTTATACAGTTGTTCTGGCCTCTGCCGCACTCGCGTTTTCCCCGCTGTTGCAAGCTGCACCCTGGGTAAAAACAGAAGATCAATTTCTGCAACAAAGTATTCAGTTGCTCGCTAATGCTGGCCTGATTAAAACACCGGTTAATACCTGGCCTTTAATGTGGCAGCCCATTCTGCAAGACCTGGCGCAAATTGACACTCAAGGCCTCACCGATGCGCAGCTGCACGCCTACTTGCGCGTAAAGTCTGCTGCGGGTTTTGCACAACAGGATCGGATAAACAGCCTTACGCTCTCAGGCAGCAATGAAGCCCTCGGCCCTCGTGGTGCCGGTTATCAGTACCAGCAAGAGGCCATGCTAAGCCTTGGTGCCGAACTAAAAGACGATAACTGGACGGCTGCGGTATACAAGCAATTCCGGCGCGACGCATACGACGCCAACAGCTTCTCTGACAACGATACCCATTGGGACGGTAGCTACGGTGCTTACACCGCAGGCAACTGGGTTATGCTGGCAGCCATTCATCAGCAATGGTGGGGGCCGGCAATTCATAGCAGCTTTAATTTTAATAACCAGCAACGGCCGGCAAAAAGCTTACAAATAAGCCGTCTTAATCCGAATTTACCATTGCACCAAAGCCTTAGCGCGCTTGGCGCCGTACAATTTAATCTGCAATATGGTGAATTTGCCGGCACAGCGCCAACCCGCCATGCCACCTATCTGGCCAGCCGGATTGGCTTAAAGCCACTCACAACGCTGGAAGTTGGCCTAAGTGGGCGCAAATTACAGCCAAAGCCTGAGCAGCAAGCAATTAGCGAACCTTTTTACCAGCAATTACCGCAGCAGGATATCACTACCCTTGGCCTGGACCTGCGCTATCACCTGAATAACCAAACCGCGTTATATGCCGAGTACTCCAGCCAGCGCAGTGATGAAACGGCTAGTGGCTGGCTCGTTGGTGGTCAATATCACTTGGGTAACGAGTTTGTGTTGTTGCGCTTTTTTAGCGAGTACCAACATATTGCAGCCGACTACAACCAATGGTTGCTTATTCAGCCTGGCCAGATACAGGCTGCGATTAAAAATGAATGGGTAGCAGGGGTGCAAATTACTACTCCCTCGGGTGAAAGCGGTTATGTTAAATTTAGTAAAACCAGCTCACAGCTAAACCAGGCTCAACCCGAGTTGTTAGTTGATCCTGCCGCTATCCACGCCGGATACCAGCGGCCTTTGTTAAGCGGTTTAGTCAGTATCGACTACCAGCTACAGCGCGCCAAACAATATGTTGATACCACCGAACTTAACCATGCGGTCGGCGTACGCTGGGAATGGCGTTGGTAATGGCGATAAAAGCAGCAGCTGCGCACTTTAGCCGATGAAAGAATTGACGCCCGATACTGTTCAGCCTTACCATCCGTGCCAGCAATAAGGACGCAGTAATCTATGGACAGTTGGTACCTCATTTACAGCAAATCGCGGCAAGAACAGCGAGCGCAACAACACCTTGCCAACCAAGGCTTTGAAAGCTTTGCCCCCCAGATCACTGTAAAAAAAATCCGTGCCGGCAAAACCGTACAGCTAACTGAGCCGCTGTTCCCGCGTTATATTTTTTTAAAATGCCCGCAAACACTTAACTTATCTACCATTCGAAGCACCCGCGGCGTCGCCGGGCTAGTCCGTTTTGGTGATACGCTGGCAACTGTACCTAGTTCCTTGGTTCATTGCCTGTTAAAGAATCAACTGGTATTACAGCAGCAACTGCCAGCGCAGCCGTTTCAACCCGGCGATAAGTTAGAAATTCTAAATGGGCCCTTTGCCAGTTTAAACGCGGTATTTCAGCAAGCTGACGGCGAACAGCGCAGTATTATTTTGCTGAATTTTTTAGGCCAGCAACTGCAACTTAGTTTGGAAAATAAAGACTTAAGCAAGCCTGCTTAATACCAGCTGCCAACGCAGCTAAATCAGGCATTAAAACAGTAAAAACAGCAGGGCAGATAAGTTATACTCCCGCTGTTAAAAAAGTATGACATTCAGTTCTGGGGCGCCTAACTCAGGGGCGGTAGCGTGCCTGAAGGCTGGAAAACGCATAATCAACTACAAAACGGAAGCAAGTTAATGAGGTTGTCTAAAAGTTTTTTTCGCAAACTGGTTGTGAGCACCGCAGCGCTGTTTATGGCTGCCAGTGTCATGGCACAGCAACCCAGCGCAGCACAAATCGAACAGTTCAAACGTTTACCCAAGGCCCAGCAAGAGGCACTGGCTAAGCAGTATGGTTTCGATTTATCCATGATTTCCGGCACATCCAGCAGCAACCGTTTGCAAAGCCAGGATGTCGAAAAGTTGATGCCGCAGGCCGATCGCGACTCGATGCTGTTAATGCAGGCAATGGCTGATCTGGAAGACAAGCGCAAAACCCGCGAACCGGATGAAAAAGAACAATTAAAGCGCTTTGGTGAAAACCTTTTCGACGCCAATATCAGCACCTTTGCCCCGGTAGCGAATGCGCCTGTCCCAGATAATTATCGTCTGGGACCAGACGACACCCTGTTATTACAAGTTTACGGTAAACAAAGCAGCGACTACGAGCTGGTAGTTAACCGCGAGGGTAGCGTCAATTTACCTGATCTTGGCCCGGTTAATGTGGCAGGTTTAACTTTTAGCCAGGCCAGCAGCCTGATCCGCAACCGCATTGCCGAAGCCAATATTGGTTTGCAGGCAGCAGTAACGATGGGGCAGCTGCGTACTATCAACGTATTTATCGCCGGTGAAGCCCGTAATCCGGGTATGTACGCGGTATCGGCGCTGACTTCTGTTACCCAGGCATTGTTTGTATCTGGCGGTGTGTCTGAAATTGGCAGCTTGCGCGATATCCGGGTAACCCGCAGTGGCCAAACTGTTGCCCGCTTCGATTTATACGACCTGCTTCTTAAAGGCAATAACGCCAACGATATTACCCTGCAGCATGGTGATGTGGTGTTTGTCGCGCCAGCCGGGGCTGTTGTCGCCATCGAAGGTGAGGTACGTCGCCCGGCCTATTATGAATTGGCCACGGGTGAAACCCTTGGCCAGTTGTTAACTATGGCCGGCGGTTTACAGGCCTCTGCTCACGTTAACGCCGTCTCATTACAACGCTCTGGCCCCAATGGCCGCGAGCTGGTTAACCTAAACCTGACTGAGCCTTCAGCCCAAAGCTTTGCCCTGCGCTCTGGCGATAAGTTAGTAGTACCGGTGCTTTCACAGCGCGTACGTGACCAGGTTACTATCGCCGGTGCCGTATCGCGCCCGGGCACCTATGCCTGGCGCAGTGGTATGCAACTGCATCACCTGTTGGGTAATGTTTGGTCAGATTTACTGCATAGCACCGATACCGACTACGCTCTGATTGTGCGCCGCATCAATAACCGTGGCGATGTTGAAGTACTGCAAATTAACCTGTTGGATGCAGTAGACAACACCCAGCCTGGCGGTTTTACTCCGGTTAGCTTACAGCCACAAGATATCGTTTTAGTATTCCATCAGGTAAATCTGGCTTACGAGCGCGAACAGTTAAATGCTTTTATTCGCAAAGCTGTGCATAACAAGTTAAGCCACTTTACTGAGAATGCCTTACTCTCTGGCGATATTACTGGCAATTTCTTTAAACAAATCGAGAGTAACTCTGCACTAATCGCCAGTACCCAGTTTAAGTTCGACGACAAAGAGCTGTCAGAGCAGGCGCTTATTGAAAGCTTTGTTGGCACTATGCTGCAGCAGTTATACGTTAACCCCGAGTATCTGGCGTTATCCAAGCATTTTACACGCCGCGAGCTACTATTCCCGCTGTTGCAAACCTTACGCAAGCAAAGCACCGATCAACGTATCATCCCTATCGTATCGGTAAGTGGCGACGTAAAAGTGCCAGGCGAATACCCATTGGCACAGGGTGGTAATGTGGCGATGTTGCTGCAGGCCGCCGGTGGCTTAAATGCCTCTGCCTATTTACCACGGGCTGAACTTAGCCGCTTTCTGGCACAGCAAATTGAGCGTAACGGTGTTGAACAGCAAAATATTAATATCGACCTGGGTGCAATCCTAAGTGGTCAGCAGCAGGATCTGCAACTTACCAGCCGTGACCGCATTAATGTGTTCTCAACGCCAGACTGGTCGCAGGTACGCTTGGTTAATATTAAAGGTGAAGTACGCTTCCCTGGTACCTATCAGGTATTAAAGGGCGAAAAGCTATCCGATGTTATTAAACGTGCCGGTGGCTTTACCCGCGATGCTTATCCTTACGGCGCAGTTTTTACCCGCGAGGCCATTAAGCAACGGGAAACCGAGCAAGCCGAAAAGCTACTGGCACAGTTAAAGTCGGATGTGACCAGCCGTATTTTAACGTCTGGCCAGCCAATGACTGCACCGGCACCATTACAAATGCTGGAAGAGCTGCAAACCTTAGAGCCGGTTGGCCGCATGGTAATAGATCTGGAGCAGATTATGCTGGGTCGTGCCGACTTTGATATCGAAGTAGAGCACCAGGACAGCCTGACTATTCCTCGCACTCAAACGTCAATAACCGTAATGGGCGAAGTACAACACCCCGGCTCACATCGTCACCGCGCAGGTTTAAGTGTACGTGACTACCTGGCATTAGCCGGCGGTGCCCGTAAGCGCGCTGACGAAAAACGGGTATTTGTAATCCGCGCCGACGGCTCAGTAATGATCCCAGGCCAAAACCGTTGGTTTAGCACAGCGAATGATGAGTTACGCCCGGGCGATACCGTTATTATGCCACTGGATACCGAATATAAAGATGGCCTGAGTATGTGGGCGCAAGTCACCCAAATTTTCTATCAAACTGCCGTTGCTTTGGCAGCCCTGAATTCATTCTAAAAAACCAGGCTTAACAATGGCATTCGGTATGCTACGCGAACCGAATGCCTAAAATGCTAACAAGGAACCTTATGTCTGACCAAGTTCAACAACCCGTGTCGCAGGTTGCAGACGACGAAATCGATTTGCGCGAGCTCTTTAGTGCGCTTTGGCAAGGTAAGTGGATAATTATCGTCACAACCTTCCTATTTAGCGTAGCTTCGGTGTTCTATGCCTTAAGCTTACCCGATATCTATAAAAGCGAAGTGACACTGGCGCCGGTATCAGAAGATTCAGGCTTAAAAATCCCTGGCCAATTGGGTGGTTTAGCTGCTCTCGCTGGAGTAAACCTGGGGGGTATGGGCGGAGGCGATAAAACCGGCCTGGCACTGGAAATTCTAAAATCGCGGGATTTTATTGGCCGTTTTATCGAGCAAAACGATTTATATCTACCCATTATGGCTGCTGAGGGCTGGAGTCGTTCGGAAAATAAACTATTATTGAACCCCAAAATATACAACGAGCAAACTCAGCAATGGGTTCGTAAAGTTAATGTTCCGTTCCAACCCAAACCAAGTACACTGGAAACTATCGAAGAGTTCAAGAAGCTATTTTCAGTAAGTCAGGATAAAACGTCAGGTATGGTAAAGCTGAGTGTAGAACACTTCTCACCATACTTAGCAAAAAGTTGGGCCGATAGCTTAGTTAAAGCAATTAATGAAGAAATGCGTACCCGTGAACTTACCGAGGCAGAGAGAAGCATTGCATATCTTAATCAACAGATTGCGCAAACTAATTTGGCAGACGTTCGTACCATGTTGTTCTCTTTAATTGAGGAACAAACGAAAACTCTTATGCTTGCTAATGTTCGTGAAGAATACGTTTTCAAAACTGTGGATCCGGCTGTAGTAGCAGAAAAAAAATCTAAGCCTGCTAGAGCTCTAATTTGCATTTTAGCGGCTATGTTAGGTTTTATGCTAAGCGCATTAATTGTTTTAGTACGTTATTTTAGTCGAAAGTAATTGAATCTGGATTAACAAATGTTGAAATTGAATGATGCACATATCGCCATTATTGGCTTGGGTTATGTTGGTTTACCGCTTGCGGTTGAATTTGGTAAGCACTATCAAACTTTGGGTTTTGATATTAACCAGGCTCGCATCAGTGAGTTGAAGCGGGGCGAGGATCATACCTTAGAAGTGAGTAGAGACGAACTCGCTTTAGCAAGCAGGCTGAGCTACAGCAACGAAATATCTGATTTACGCCGTGCTAATATTTTTATTGTTACGGTACCAACGCCGATAGATGAACATCGTCAACCTGATTTGACTCCATTGGTAAAGGCGTCGGAAACCTTAGGTGAGGTTATTAAACCTGGCGATGTGGTTATCTATGAATCTACAGTTTATCCCGGTGCCACTGAAGAAGATTGTATTCCTGTCATAGAGCGGGTATCAGGCCTAAAATATAACGTGGATTTTTTTGCAGGTTACAGCCCTGAGCGGATAAACCCGGGTGACAAAGAACATCGTGTTACTACGATTAAAAAGGTTACGTCAGGTTCAACGCCTGAAGTTGCAGAGTTGGTAGATAACCTTTACCGCAGTATTATTACCGCAGGCACCTACAAGGCCAGCTCTATTCGGGTGGCAGAGGCCGCTAAAGTTATTGAAAACACTCAGCGTGATTTAAATATTGCCTTGATCAATGAACTGGCGGTTATTTTCAATAAGCTTGGCATTGACACTGAAGAGGTTTTATTAGCCGCGGGTACTAAATGGAATTTCCTGCCGTTTCGCCCGGGCTTAGTTGGTGGACACTGTATTGGCGTGGACCCATACTATTTAACTCATAAAGCTCAAGCGATAGGCTACCACCCTGAAGTCATCCTTGCCGGTCGCCGTATTAATGACAGTATGGGCCGTTATGTCGTTAGTGAGCTGGTTAAAGCAATGATTAAGCGTCGTATTCACGTTGCAGGCGCTAAAGTGTTGGTGATGGGCTTAACTTTTAAAGAAAACTGCCCGGATATTCGAAACACTAAGGTGGTTGATATTCTGACTGAGCTAAAAGATTTTGGCGTTGATGCTGACGTCTTTGACCCATGGGTAAATAGCGAGGAAGCCATGCATGAATATGGTATCACACCGCTTAATCGGCCGGAGACCGGGGCATACGACGCAGTAATACTGGCTGTAGGGCATAAAGAGTTTCGCGAAATGGGTGCTGCTGGTATCAAAGCGCTGACTAAGAAGGAGAGTGTACTTTATGATTTGAAGTATGTTTTACCGGCAGAGTCAGTTGATATGCGTCTTTAAAGGGTTATTGGTTCATGTATTACGATAAAATTAAGCAGCAGCTGCTTGGGGCTCCTAAAGTCTGGCTAATTACTGGTGTAGCAGGCTTTATAGGGTCAAATCTTCTTGAAACTTTATTGAAATTAAATCAGAAAGTTGTTGGTTTAGACAACTTTGCTACAGGTTATCAGCACAACCTGGATGAAGTTAAAAGCTTGGTCAGCACGGAGCAGTGGTCTCGTTTTAGCTTTATTAAAGGTGATATTCGTAATCTTGAAGATTGCCAGAAAGCGGTCGAAGGCGTTGATTACGTATTACATCAAGCTGCATTAGGTTCTGTTCCACGATCCATTGCCGACCCTATTACATCAAATGCTGCTAACATTACCGGCTTCTTAAATATTCTCGTTGCTGCTCGAGATGCAGCTGTGAAAAGTTTTACCTATGCAGCCAGTAGCTCAACTTATGGGGACCATCCAGCACTTCCTAAGGTAGAAGAGAATATCGGTAATCCTCTGTCGCCCTATGCGGTTACCAAGTATGTAAACGAACTTTATGCAAACGTGTTTGCTCGCAGCTATGGGTTTAAATGTATAGGTCTTAGGTATTTTAATGTATTTGGTAAGCGGCAAGATCCAAACGGTGCTTATGCAGCTGTAATTCCAAAATGGATAGCGGCAATGATAAAAGGAGACGATGTATACATAAATGGTGACGGTGAGACGAGCCGTGATTTTTGTTATATTGAAAACACTATTCAAGCTAATATACTCGCAGCAGTGTCTGACTCTGAATCGAAAAATGAAGTTTATAATGTTGCTGTTGGCGATCGAACAACACTGAATATCTTGTTTAATCAGCTAAAAAAAGTACTAATGCATAATGGAATTAATAAAATTGACATACCAATCTACCAGGATTTTCGCTCAGGTGACGTCAGGCATTCGCAAGCGGATATTTCAAAGATAATAAAGGGGTTGGGGTATAATCCGCTATATAATCTTTATGATGGTATTGTGTTAACTATAGATTGGTACTTAAGTAAATTAAGCCCAAGATAAAATATTGTGTTTCTGAAAGTAATTTTTGATTCTTCTT
>OGCL01000383.1_pt1 | contig 48500 bp, 41 predicted proteins | sample 1570041 | NCBI WGS metagenome assembly OGCL01 (sample SAMN06266162, study PRJEB24511) | hot springs metagenome | isolation source: Hot spring water | place: South Africa: Limpopo | collected 2015-06-22 | reverse complement strand
CAACTGCACGGCTGCGATCAACATTAGTTGTAGCTTAGAAAAGTTGATTACACAGGTTATGAGGAAAAAATCTTATGTTCAGGGGGGTAAATAGCCCATTGTTTAGTCAGGCATAGTGCCTATTGCCCCGAGATACTTGGCTACAGGCTAGTAGGTAGCAGGCAAACATCGTGGGGAGCGATTGCAGTGCCGGATGATAAAGGTAGGTGGAAGTTGGTAAGTCGTATGTGCATGGGCGTGATGCTTCCATCTCTGGGCAGTGGCTGTGCAGCTTGATTTGGCTATAGCCCCTGTGGCGATTCCGGTAGCGGTTTGGCAGCAGTAGCGAGGATGCAGTCATGGCTACTTTGATGGGTACGGTCAGCCAGGTGGTTGGCGAAGTGTTTGCAGTTGGCAGCGACGGTGTACGCCGGCCACTCGTCGAGGGCGATCGCGTGTTCAGTGGCGAGCAGATCGTCACTGGGCTTGCCGGTGCGGTAGCTGTGGCTATGGTCAATGGGCAACAACTGACGTTGGGGCGTGATAGCAGTTTGGCCCTGACTGAGCAAATGCTGGCCTATCGTCCTGAGATTCCAACACCTGCCAGTGACAGTACACCACCGCCCCCCAGCGAAAGCACGTTAAGCGATGTCGAGCGTTTGCAAGCCGCGATCGAGGCGGGTGTTGACCCGACCCTGGAAGGTGAAGCTACTGCCGCTGGCCCAGGTGCGGGAGGTGCCGCCGGTGGTGCGGGCGGTGGACATTCCTTTGTATTGCTGAGCGAAACAGGCGGTGCCCTGAATCCCATCATTGGTTTTCCGACTCAGGGCTTGAGTACGGGGCCTGAGTTTCCCAATCCTGATCCTGGTGCGGCAGCTGCGACTACGGCAGTACTTGCTGAACCCGAGGAGCCAGAGGAACCAGAGGAACCAGAGGAACCCGAGGAGCCCGAGGAGCCCGAGGAGCCCGAGGAGCCCGAGGAGCCCGAGGAACCAGAGGAGCCCGAGGAGCCCGAGGAGCCCGAGGAACCAGAGGAGCCCGAGGAACCAGAGGAACCAGAGGAACCAGAGGAACCAGAGGAACCAGAGGAACCCGAGGAACCCGAGGAACCCGATCCAAATGATCCGCGCGATATTCCCCACGGAATTTCGCATGTGCTGTTTCTGGTAGAAACGGCATCGGGGGTGTTTATCGGCGTGAAACTCGAATATCCGGGTGATTACGATGTCAAAGACCCTACCCATCCACAGCAATATATCCAGTGGATAGAGATGGCCTTTGCCGGCGAGGTGGTGTCCTACTACATCAAGGCAGGCACGAATTTCTACAGCGATTTTGGCAGTGTCATTGACCCGCTGGATGAGGCCTTGGGCGTGGCGGAGTTTACGAATGTCATACCCAATGGTCCCAATGCCGGAACACCGACGTCCTTCGGCGGCATAGAGGTTATATTGCTTGAAGGTACTTCTGGCGATGATGTGCTTGAGGTCGGTAGCTCAACAGCACGTTACCTGATTCTGGGGCAAGACGGGGATGACCAACTCACGGGCGCCGGAGGGCACGATATCCTGGTTGGCGGTGAGGGAGATGATGTGCTGATCGGTGGAGCGGGTCATGACTATCTGATTGGCGGCCCAGGTAATGACACCTTGTCTGGTGGTGCCGGGGCAGACACCTTCGTCTTCGCTGAACTGGGGCCTGAGCATGCTGATGTGATTACCGATTACAGCTCATCGGAAGGCGACAGAATTGACTTGGGGGCATTGCTGGATGCCAATTTTGCGGGTGATGAAAGCACGGTTGGTAATTTTGTCAAAATCACCTCCAGTGCATCGGTCGCAACTCTTCAGGTTGATGTGGATGGTACGGGTGGCGATTTCGTCACTGTGGCAACGTTGGACAATATTAATGTGGGGGACGAGGTGATGCTGTACTTCGGCGGAAGCCTGCATAGCGTGCTTGTAGAGTAACGCGGATATTGTTCTTGGAGCATGGTAGGCCTTAGCAAAAAGCCAGGGATTTCCCTGGCTTTTTGCTTTGTAGTGGCCAGTGAAATTATTCCTTGTCGCCAAATTTATGACTTTTTCAGCTAATTGTCCTGATGGGAGCCTATCTATTTGAATTAATTTGGTTTCCTACTTTTTATAGAGAAATTGATTAGAGCCCTTATTAGGAAAAGATCTTATGCATTGCCGCTAAAACGGCCCATTGTTCTAGTACCCGGCAAGCAGGTGTTTTGATGCGTATTGAGTCGGGTTTGAATTGGCGGTTAGTGCAATGCATATGGGGTATCAGGCGAGGTTGAACAGGGTTTCGTCAATTTGTTGGCGGTTGTCAGCGGCCACTTGTGATGCAACCCACCTCGGCTAGGGCTTCCGGTCTTGATGCACTGACCATCTGCATAAATGTCGGCTCGGGTCGACTGCTGTAGTGAGGATGGAATCATGGCTACTTTAATTGGTGTCGTCAGTCAGGTCGTCGGCGAAGTCTATGCGGTAGCTGGTGATGGAACGCGTCGCCCGCTGGTGGAGGGCGATCGGGTCTTTGCCGGTGAGCAGATCGTTACCGGCGCTGCCGGCGCGATTGCCGTGGCCATGACCAACGGGCAGCAACTGACCCTCGGCCGCGATAGCAGCCTGACCCTGACCGAACAGATGCTCGCCTATCGTCCCGATGCACAACCACAGACCGCCGACACCACGCCAGCCGCCCCCAGTGATGGCGACTTGACCGATGTCGAGCGTTTGCAGGCCGCGATCGAGGCAGGCGTCGACCCGACCCTGGAAGGTGAAGCCACCGCAGCCGGTCCCGGTGCCGGTGGTGCCGCCGGTGGTGCAGGCGGTGGCCACTCTTTTGTACTGCTGGGTGAAACGGGGGGGGCGCTGGATCCGGTGATTGGCTTCCCTACCGAAGGCCTTAGCAGTGGGCCGGAGTTCCCTGATCCGGATCCGGTTGTACTGCTGGATGAGCCCGCGCCCGAGGTGCCTAACTCCATCCCGGATATTGAAGTGATCTATTTTGATGGCCCTCCAAATAATGAGGGGCAACAGCCAGGTGTGGTGGCAGGTCCTGGGGTGGTGGAAGAGGCGGCTCTGGCCAATGGGTCAAACCCGGATAGCGATGGAGAATTCACCTATGGCACTTTGGTAATCAATTCTCCTGACGGCATTTCCAGCATCGAAGTACAGGGTGCTGACGGCGTGTGGGTCAATGTACTGGGTGGCGGCACCGTTGTCGGTGTATATGGCACCTTGGTCTTCGATGCTGCAGGCAACTGGGTTTATACCCTCACGGATAATACGCTGGATCACAGCAATCCGAATGCGACAGGTGCCGCCGATCAGGTAGGCGAGAGCTTCTCGGTCCGTGTCGTTGATGGCGATGGTGATGTTTCTCCCACCGTGTCGTTGAATATCGTGGTCTACGACGATGGTCCCTCGATCAGCGTAGAGCGCGGTGATGTTGAAATGCTCAGCCTGGTCACCCAGGATGCCGACACCCGCGAGGGTGAAGACACGGCCAGCGGCAGCTTTGCCGGGCTGTTCACGGTGACCTCGGACGGTGGTGCCGATGGCGGCGACCACAGCGTCAGCTACAGCCTGTCGATCGGTGAAGGCAAGGCCGACACCGGCCTGAGCAGCGGTGGCGTGGCCATCGTGCTGTCGCTCAATGGCGGCGTGATCGAAGGCTGGGCCGATGACCTGAAGGTCTTCAGCATCGCGGTGGATGGTGACGGCGAAGTCACCCTGACCCAGTACGCGCCTCTGGATCACAGCGGCGAGCTGGACGATGAGGATGGCTTCAACAACGACGTCAACAGCGTTGGCCTGGCTGAAGGCACGGTGCTGTTGACCGCCACCGCGAGCATCACCGATGGCGACGACGACCAGGCCGAGGCCAGCGAAACCGCGGATATCTCCGGGGCGTTCAGCTTCGAAGATGATGTGCCCAGCGTCAGCGTGGAACTCGGCCAGGGCGAAATGCCCAGCCTGGTCACCCAGGATGCCGACACCCGCGAGGGTGAAGACACGGCCAGCGGCAGCTTTGCCGGGCTGTTCACGGTGACCTCGGACGGTGGTGCCGATGGCGGCGACCACAGCGTCAGCTACAGCCTGTCGATCGGTGAAGGCAAGGCCGACACCGGCCTGAGCAGCGGTGGCGTGGCCATCGTGCTGTCGCTCAATGGCGGCGTGATCGAAGGCTGGGCCGATGACCTGAAGGTCTTCAGCATCGCGGTGGATGGTGACGGCGAAGTCACCCTGACCCAGTACGCGCCTCTGGATCACAGCGGCGAGCTGGACGATGAGGATGGCTTCAACAACGACGTCAACAGCGTTGGCCTGGCTGAAGGCACGGTGCTGTTGACCGCCACCGCGAGCATCACCGATGGCGACGACGACCAGGCCGAGGCCAGCGAAACCGCGGATATCTCCGGGGCGTTCAGCTTCGAAGACGATGTGCCCAGCGTGTCGGCGAATAATCTGTCCATTCCCAATATCCAAGGGGCCTTCGAAGGCGTCTTCACCTTCGATATAGGCGCGGATGTGCAGGGGTTTGGTGACAGTGCTTCGTTGGTCTGGAATGGCATGCCCGAGGGATACTCCTTTGATCTGGAGTCTACTGGCGACACATCGAAGACTTACCTAGCCCGTGACAGTGAAGGCGATGATTTCTTCCGGATCACGGTGAATGCCGATGGCACATACAGCTTTGAGCTGATATCTCCGTCACCAGTCACTGAGACGGAAGTTCCGAATTTACTGTCTGGTATTTCGGGTGGTTCCAACTTGTCCGAATATGTTTTCCATGAGTCGATATTTGATGGGTATTTCGATATCAGGCTGACTGGTACGGTGAATGGGAGCTCGAGCACTATCACCATTTCTGCGACCGATCTTGGCGTGGGTGACAACACCATGCACAAGGGGGATGTGCTGAAGTTTGATGTTAGGCAGACCGCTGCAGGAATAGCTGCTGGTGTCACGGTATCTGCCTTGGTCATTACTGCTTCGGCCACAGGTGGTATCTCCGACTTTGATAAGGTCAATGTCAATGTGACTTACACGGATGGCAGTTCGGCGCTACTGGCTCTGAACTGGGGTGCAAAAATTGGTACTGGCGGCAGCGCCTACTATCAACTCTTGGTTGAGGGTGATCCAAGCAAGCAGATAGATTACTTGGAGGTGTCTGCCGACCCCTCGGTGAGCGGTAATTCGGCATTCAAGATTACCGGGGTAGGGTTGAGTTATACCGTTACCGAGTACCCGGATGACTACCAGTTGGACTTTACCGTTACCGTGACCGATGCGGATTTGGATGCTGCTTCGGCTAACTTCAGTGTCTATGTCAATACAGCTGATGCAGATGGTGACTACAGCATTATGGGAACTGCTGGTGACGATACCCTCTATGGAACTGCAGGCAACGACACCCTGATCGGTGGCGATGGCGACGATATCCTGATCGGCGGTCTGGGTAACGACACCCTTACCGGTGGCGGTGGTGCCGATACCTTTGTTTTTGCTGAACTGGGATTGGCCCATGCCGATGTGATCACCGACTACAGCTTCGCCGAGGGCGACAAGATTGATCTCGGAGCGTTGCTGGATGCCAACTTCGGGGTGGTCAGTACACAGGTGAATGACTTTGTTCAGATCACTTTGGCCGGTACTGATGCCACGCTCAAGGTGGATGTGGAGGGTACAGGCAGCAACTTTGTCGAGGTGGCGACGCTGAATAATGTCAGCGTTGGCGACAAGATAAACCTGCTGTTCGGCGGTGATGACCACGAATACACCGTCTAGTCAGAGGCATTAAGCTAAACCCGCCTTCCTTGTGGGAGGCGGGTTTTTCTTGTGCTTGGGGCCGCTAGAGTTACTTTTGAAGTGAGCAGTCAGGCCTGTTGTGCAAGCTGTTGCAGGTACTCCACCACATCCGGTGCCCCCGCCAGTCTCAACCCCTCACCCAGGGCATTGGCATCCGCCGAGTGTTTGGGTAGCAACAGCACTTCCGGGTCGCCCGGGTTGCGCAGCAGGGACAGGCGCGCATAGGGCAGGCCGTTTTCCAGGAGTAGCGCCATAAAGGCCGGATCGCTCCAGGTGGCGTTGGGCATGGCCAGGGCATGGTAGCGCTTTTGCAGTGTTTCGATGCCGGCTGGGCTCAGGCGGTAGTGCGTGATATCGGCGGGCAGGGTGATCTCCAGTTCACGGCGGCGGGCGTAGGCCACGGCGCAGGCAAAGGCTTCATTGTGCAGCTCACCGGTCCAGAAGATGCGCGGGCCGCGCCAGCTGGCCTGGCGCAGCTTGATGCGCTCGCCGGCGAGAAAGCGTGGCAAGGCCAGGCTGATGGTTTTGACAAAGTCCTTGTAGCTGATGATGCGCACCTTGCGGCACTGTTCGCAGCTGGCGTAGGCCTCGAAACTGGCATAGCGGCACTGGGCCGGGTCGCATTGGTAGATGCCGTCGACCTGGCGCACGTCGAAGGACTCAACGACCTGTTCTTGCGTCTCAACCAGGCGCACCAGGGTGGCATGGGCGTCGGCCTTGTCTTCCTGCACCGGGCCGGAGAGGGCGCCGCGGGGCAATTCGACCAGGCGGTGCAGGGGCGGGCCTTCCTGCCAGCAGATGCTGTCTTCGATGGCGGGCAGGGGGGTAAAGGGCAGTTGCAGCTGGCTGGCGCGCTCCAGCACCTGCCGAGGGGCGCGACCGATCAGGCCCAGGCGTTGAGCCAGGGCGCCAAGGCGGGAGCCCAGGGTGGAAGGCGACTCGGGCGGAATCATGGGCAGGGAAACACTCCAGCAACACCATAGTCAGTGTGGCAGAGGCATCGGCCTGGCGCACAGTCTTTAATGATGCAGTGGCCAGGTTTTTTACCAAGGTTGTTGAGTGCCTGTGGCACTATTCGCGCACTTGTCTGCAAAGGTGCCTCCATGCCCAGTCTGGTACTGGATATTGCGTTATCCGCCGAACGCCTGGTCGCAGTCTATCAGGGCCGCGCCAACCGAATCTTACTGCACAGCCGTGATGGTCGGCGAGTCAGTGTGCCTGCCCATCATTTTCGGCCCTTTCTGACCCATGAAGGGGTCTATGGTTCCTTTGTTCTGGAGTTCAGTGACAAGGGTGAGTTGCTTAGCCTGCGCCGCTTGGGCTGAGGCGCCCTTGCGCCTCGCCTTGAGCGCCGGCAGGCGGCTATAATCGCGGCCTTCGCCACTTTATCGAGCTAAGCCTGCCCATGTATACCCTGGCCCGCGAGCTGCTGTTCAAACTGTCCCCGGAAACCTCCCATGAGCTATCCATCGACCTGCTCGGTGCCGGTGGCCGCCTGGGGCTCAATGGCTTGCTGACCCGCCAGCCAGCGCCCTTGCCGGTCAAGGTCATGGGGCTGGAGTTTGCCAACCCGGTGGGGCTGGCGGCGGGCCTGGACAAGAATGGTGATGCCATCGACGGTTTTGCCCAGCTTGGCTTTGGCTTTATCGAGATTGGTACCGTGACGCCTCGTGCGCAGCCGGGCAATCCCAAGCCGCGCCTGTTCCGCTTGCCCGAGGCCGAGGCCATCATCAATCGCATGGGCTTCAACAACCATGGCGTCGATCACCTGCTGGCCCGGGTGCAAGCGGCCCGCTATCGCGGGGTGCTGGGCATCAATATCGGCAAGAATTTCGATACGCCGGTGGAAAACGCCGTGGACGACTACCTGCTGTGCCTGGACAAGGTCTATGCCCACGCCAGCTATGTCACGGTCAATGTCAGCTCGCCCAATACCCCGGGCCTGCGTAGCCTGCAGTTTGGCGACTCGCTCAAGCAGCTGCTGGAAGCCCTGCGCCAGCGCCAGGAAGACCTGACCCAGGTGCATGGCAAGCGCGTGCCCCTGGCGATCAAGATCGCCCCGGACATGAGCGACGAGGAAACCTGTGAAGTGGCCCGTGCCCTGGTGGAAACCGGGATGGACGCGGTGATCGCCACCAATACCACCCTGGGGCGTGAAGGGGTGTTGGGCCTGGATCATGCCGACGAGGCGGGCGGCCTGTCCGGCGCACCGGTACGCGACAAGAGCACCCATATCGTGCAGGTGTTGGCCGCTGAACTGGCCGGGCGTTTGCCGATTATCGCCGTGGGCGGGATTACCGAAGGCAAGCATGCGGCCGAGAAGATCGCCGCCGGTGCCAGCCTGGTGCAAATCTATTCCGGGTTTATTTACAAAGGGCCTGCGCTGATTCGTGAGGCAGTGGATGCCATTGCGGCCTTGCGGGGCAAAGCTTAGAAAGGAATAGGCAAATAAAAAGGGCTCCATTAAGGAGCCCCTGGGCTCGCGCCCGCCGCTCGGTTAGAGCGTGCTTGGTGAAGTCGGTCGTGTCCTTGATTAGCCGACAGCGTGAAGTTCGTTAAGTCGATGGATGCCGGCTGTGCCGGTCATGCCGTCCCAGTTGTCACCGCGGCCTTCGCGCCAGCCGTTCATCCAGGCTTGGCGGACAGTAGGGAGGGTGAAGGGGCACATGTCGCGGGATTTACCATTGATCCCATATTGATAGCCGCGCAAAAAAGCTCTTTCTAACGGATCACGCTTAAGTCTTCTCATAGGGTGTTGCCCTCAATGTTGACTGTTATGTCCTTGGAACCTGTTTACGATCTGCTGCGCGTCGGCTCTGCTGCGTTAAAGCAGGCTCGGAATGCTCATGTACAACTCGTACACTGCGCTTCCTCGCCTGTTTTTGCCTTGCATGGCACTGGCTCGCAAGAGCCTAAACAGGTTCTTCGACCCTGTAGCAGGGTCAGGCAGAGAAAGTTCTGCCTTGCGGAGGTCGCTGCCGGCGTCGCGAGCCTCCTTGCCATCCCCGTTGCGGCGATGGCCTGAGTTGATTTCTATCCAATGCGCGGGTGCCTGTGAATGATCGTTTAGTCATAAGCACGTAATATTTTTGTGGCTACGACCATAAGGCAGATCCGCTATGGCTGGTCTTGCAGGGGCGGGGCCTGATGGGCCGGGCCTTAGAGGCTCCATGCTGGTGTTGTGCTATCGCGAATGAGTCGCGATTGAGTCCGCTGTTTATTCCGACGAAGGGTCGCGCTGCGACGCTTTGTCACCTATGTTGGCCGTGCAGCCTGGTTTGCGCGCCGTTGATTGCCTCAAGGCACTGGAAACTCCCATGTCGGATCGTTACGAACTCTTCCTCACCTGTCCCAAGGGCCTCGAAGGCCTGTTGCTCGATGAGGCCAGCAGCCTTGGTCTTGAGGAGGGGCGTGAGCACACCTCGGCCATTCGCGGCATGGCCGACATGGAGACGGCCTATCGCCTGTGCCTCTGGTCGCGCCTGGCCAACCGGGTGTTGATGGTGTTGCGGCGCTTCCCGGTACAGGACGCCCAGAGCCTCTACGAAGGGGTGCTGGAGGTGGACTGGTTCGAGCACTTGGAGTCCAGCGGCAGCCTGGCCGTTGAGTTCAGCGGACAGGGCTCGGGGATCGATAACACGCACTTCGGTGCGTTGAAGGTCAAGGATGCCATCGTCGACAAGTTGCGCCTGAAAGACGGCACACGGCCATCGGTGGATAAGGTCAATCCGGACCTGCGCGTGCACCTGCGCCTGGATCGCGGCGAGGCGATCCTGTCTCTCGACCTGTCCGGCCATAGCCTGCACCAACGTGGTTATCGCCTGCAGCAGGGCGCCGCCCCGCTCAAGGAAAACCTTGCCGCCGCCGTATTGATCCGCGCCGGCTGGCCACGTATCGCCGCCGAGGGTGGCGCATTGGCCGACCCCATGTGCGGGGTGGGCACCTTTCTGGTGGAGGCGGCGATGATCGCTGCCGATATCGCCCCCAACCTGACCCGCGAGCAGTGGGGCTTCAGTCAGTGGCTGGGGCATGTGCCGGCACTGTGGAAGAAGGTCCATGCCGAGGCCGAGCAGCGTGCAGCCGCCGGCATGGCCAAACCACCGCTGTGGATTCGCGGTTATGAAGCCGACCCACGCCTGATTCAGCCGGCGCGCAACAATATCGAGCGCGCTGGCATGGGTGACTGGGTCAAGGTCTATCAGGGCGAAGTAGCGACTTTCGAGCCGCGTCCGGATCAGAACCAGAAAGGCCTGGTGATCTGTAACCCGCCCTATGGCGAGCGCCTGGGCGATGAGGCCAGCCTGCTCTATCTCTACCAGAACCTCGGTGAGCGCCTGCGCCAGGCCTGCATGGGCTGGGAGGCGGCGGTGTTTACCGGCGCGCCGGATCTGGGTAAGCGCATGGGCATTCGCAGCCACAAGCAGTACGCCTTCTGGAACGGCGCGCTGCCGTGCAAGCTGCTGCTGATCAAGGTACAGCCGGAACAGTTTGTCACCGGCGAACGCCGTACCCCCGAGCAGCGTGAGCGCGAGCGTGAGCAGGTCGAGGCCGACAAGACGGCGCCGCAGCTGAACAAGAACGGCAACCCGATCAAGCCGGCGCCGGTGGTGGAGCAGGCGCGCCTGAGTGAAGGCGGGCAGATGTTCGCCAACCGCCTGCAGAAGAACCTCAAGCAACTGGGCAAGTGGGCACGCAAGGAAGGCGTCGAGTGCTATCGCCTGTACGACGCCGACATGCCGGAATATTCCATGGCGGTGGATCTGTATGGCGACTGGGTGCATGTGCAGGAATATGCCGCGCCCAAGTCCATCGACCCGGAGAAAGCCAAGGCCCGCATGTTTGACGCCATCGCCGCGATTCCCCAGGCGCTGGGTGTCGACCAGAACAAGGTGGTGATCAAGCGCCGTGAGCGCCAGAGCGGCACCAAGCAGTACCAGCGTCAGGCCACTCAGGGCCAGTTTATGGAAGTGAGCGAGGGCGGGGTGAAGCTCTTGGTCAATCTCACCGACTACCTGGACACCGGGCTGTTCCTCGACCACCGTCCGCTGCGCCTGCGCATCCAGAAGGAGGCCGCCGGCAAGCGTTTTCTCAACCTGTTTTGCTACACCGCCACGGCTACCGTACACGCGGCCAAGGGCGGGGCGCGCAGCACCACCAGCGTCGATCTGTCGAAGACCTACCTGGACTGGGCGCGGCGCAACCTGTCACTCAACGGTTTCTCCGACAAGAACCGCCTGGAGCAGGGTGATGTGATGGCCTGGCTGGCCGAGGATCGCGGCGAGTACGAGCTGATCTTTATCGATCCGCCGACCTTCTCCAACTCCAAGCGCATGGAAGGTATCTTCGATGTGCAGCGCGATCATGTGCAGCTGCTGGATCTGGCCATGGCCCGCCTGGCCAAGGGCGGGGTGCTGTATTTTTCCAACAACTTCCGCAAGTTCGAGCTGGATGAGAGCTTGGCGGCGCGTTATCAGGTCGAGGAGATCAGCGCGCAGACCCTGGATCCGGACTTTGCCCGCAACCCGAAGATTCACCGCGCCTGGCGCCTGACCGCACGCGGCTAAGGCCCGTCTCGCTCAGCCTTTGTTGCGATTCAGGCCGTAGGGCGGACATGGCGCAGCCTTGTCCGCCATTGAGCGGCGCAGGACTACTGATAACCCATCAATTGCCCTTGTTGCGAATCAGCGCACGCAAGGCAAAGCGATTGGGATGGCAGGCCTGGGCTACATCGGCGGGCACTGGCAGCGGTTCGTTGTCCAGCCAGGCGGCGATCAGCTCGCCGGACAGCGGCGCGGTGATCAGGCCGCGGGAACCATGGCCGCTGTTGATATACAGTCCTTCCAGCCAGGGGCAGGGCGTATCCGGCACCTGGCGGGCGTCCTTGCCCAGCACCCCGTAGGCCTGGGCAAAAGCCGTGGCATCGGCCAGCGGGCCGACAATCGGCAGGTAGTCCGGGCTGGTACAACGAAAGGCGGCGCGCCCCTGCAGGTGCTCGGGGTCGAGTGCTGCCAGGTTCAGGACGCGGCCTAGTTCAGGGGAAATTTCTTCCAGTAACTGCAGGTTGCTCGCATGATCGGCGCTATTGAGCCTCAGGTCGTCGCTGTGGAAGTCAAAGCTGGCACCCAGGGTATGTTCGGCCTGGCGCACCGGGGCCACATAGCCTTCAGCGCACACCACGGTTTTCAGGGCGTGGCTGGCTGGGGTGGCAGGTAGGCGGCTGATCTGCCCGCGGATGCGCTTAAGCGGCAGGCCTGCACTCTGACTAAATCCCTTGATCTCGGCGGCGTTGGCCAATACCACCACGCTGGCACTGGCCAACAGCCGGTCGTTGTGCCAGGCCTGCCATTGCTGGCCGTCGCGGCGCAGCTCCAGGGCCTGGTCATGGAGTTGCAGGCGGATATTGGGGTGGCGGCTGAGCAGGGCGCAGAGCGCGGGTGGGTGCACCCAGCCGGCGTCTGGGTAGAACAGGCCGCCGGCCGGCAGGCTGATGCCGGCCCGCTCCTCGGCGGCGCTCTGCTCCAGATTGAGCAACAGCTCGGCGGGAAAGGCCGCAGCCAGTTGCGCCTGGCGCTGCGCCTCCTTGGCGTCGAAGGCCAGTTGCAGCACGCCGCAGTTGTCCCAGTCCTGGCCCTTGGGCAGCGCCTCCAGCAGCCGGCGGGTATGCCCGTAGCCGCTGATGATCAGCCGCGACAGGGCGGTGTGGTGGGCCGAGAGCTTGAGGTAGAGCACCCCCTGCGGGTTGCCCGAGGCTTCCTGGGCGATGGCGCCGTGGCGCTCCAGCAGGCAGACCTGCCAGCCGCGTCGGGCCAGGCTGGCGGCCGTGGCGCAGCCGGCCAGGCCGGCACCAATCACCAGGGCAGTGCGTTCGCCAGTGGGCTGTGGCGGGCGGGCAAACCAGGGTTTCCCGCGGGCAGCGGGCTGGCCGATAAAGCGGCCTTTGAGCACCTCCCATTTTTTGCCTAGGCCCGGCACCCGCTGCATGGCGAAGCCGGCGGCGATCAGGCCGCGGCGCACCTGGCCGCTGCTGGTAAAGGTGCCCAGGGTGGTGCCGGGATGGGACAGCCGAGCCAATTCGGCAAACAGCTCGGGTGTCCACATCTGCGGGTTTTTCGCGGGGGCGAAACCGTCGAGAAACCAGGCGTCGATACGAGCGTCCAGTTGGCCGAGCATGTCCAGGGCGTCGCCGATCAGCAGGGTCAGGACGATGCGCCCCTCGGCCAGAACCAGGCGCTGAAACCCCGGGTGCAGGGCCCTGTACTGCGCCAGCAGTTGCTCTGCGTAGGGGGCCAGTTCTGGCCAGAGGCCCAGGGCGCGCTGCAGGTCGGCAGTGCTCAGCGGGTATTTTTCCACGCTGACAAAGTGCAGTTGCGCGCCTGCCGGCGCCTGCTGTTCGAACAGCTGCCAGGCACAGAGAAAGTTCAGTCCGGTACCGAAGCCGGTCTCACCGATAACCAGTTTCTCGTCCCGGCCCAGTGCGGCAAAGCGCTCCGTCAGCTGGTTATTGTCCAGGAACACATAGCGGGTCTCGGTCAGGCCGTCTTCCTGGGAAAAATAGATATCACCAAAGTGGCGCGACAGGGGTTGGCCGCGCTCATCCCATTCGAGGTCGGCATGGGCGCTGCCAGGGGCTTCAATCGACATAAGAGGGATCCAGGTCAAGCAGGCGCGCATTCTAGCAGGGCCGCTCCAGACAAGCCGAGAGCGATCCGCTAGGCTCTGGGAATCATGTCCGGGAGCCGCCTATGTTTGAATCCGCCGAGATTGGTCACGCCATCGCCAGGGATGTTTTCGAGCGCGAGGCACCGCTGCTGCGCGAGGCCCTGCTGGAGGCACAGTACGAGTTGCAACAGCAGGGGCGCTTCGCCGTGCTGATTCTGATCAATGGCATCGAAGGGGCGGGCAAGGGTGAGACGGTCAAGCTGCTCAACGAGTGGATGGATGCGCGGCTGATCCAGGTCAGCACCTTCGACCAGCAGACCGACGAGGAACTGGCCCGACCACCCGCCTGGCGCTACTGGCGCCAGCTGCCGCCCAAGGGGCGTATCGGTATTTTCTTCGGCAACTGGTACAGCCAGATGATCCAGGGGCGGGTCGGTGGCCGGTTCAAGAATGCCGTGCTGGATCAGGCCATCGACAGCACCCTGAGCCTGGAACGCATGCTCAGCGATGAAGGCGTGCTGATCTTCAAGTTCTGGTTTCACCTGTCCAAGCCGCGCATGAAGGCGCGCCTCAAGTCCCTGCGCGACGACCCGCTGCACAGCTGGCGCATCAGCCCCCTGGACTGGCAACAGTCGAAGACCTACGACAAGTATGTGCGGGTCGGCGAGCGGGTGCTGCGCCGTACCAGCCGCGACTATGCGCCCTGGTATGTGCTGGAGGGGGCGGATGAGTACTACCGCAGTCTGACGGTGGGGCGCATTCTGCTCGACGGCCTGCAGGCCGCGCTCAAGAGTCAGGCGCGGCCGCTGCCCCATCCCCATGCCGCGCCGCTGACGTCGAGCCTGGACAACCGGGGCCTGCTCGACAGCCTGGATATGCAGCAGAGCCTGGACAAGGCCAGTTACGACGAGCAACTGGCCCTGGAACAGGCCCGCCTGTCCGGGCTGATGCGTGACAAGCGCATGCGACGGCATGCCCTGGTGGCGGTGTTCGAAGGCAATGATGCGGCCGGCAAGGGCGGAGCGATCCGCCGCGTGATCGGTGCCCTGGACCCGCGCCAATACCGCATCGTACCGGTGGCCGCGCCCACCGAGGAGGAGCGGGCGCAACCTTATCTGTGGCGTTTCTGGCGACATATTCCGGCGCGCGGCAAATTTACCCTGTTCGATCGCTCCTGGTATGGCCGGGTGCTGGTGGAGCGGGTAGAGGGTTTCTGCAGCCCCGGCGACTGGTTGCGCGCCTATGGCGAGATCAATGACTTCGAAGAGCAGCTGAGTGAAGCCGGTGTGGTGCTGGTCAAGTTCTGGCTGGCTATCGATCAGGACACCCAGCTGGAGCGCTTCAAGGCCCGCGAGCAGATTCCCTTCAAGCGTTTCAAGATCACCGAGGAAGACTGGCGCAACCGCGAGAAGTGGCCGCTGTACCGCGATGCCGTGGGCGATATGGTCGACCGTACCAGTACCGAGATCGCTCCCTGGACCCTAGTGGAAGCCAACGACAAGCGCTTTGCCCGGATCAAGGTGCTGCGCACCATCAATCAGGCCATTGAGGCGGCGTTTGCCGCCCAAGACAAATAAGGACGTTCGCCGACAGGATGGTGGCGCATACATCTACTGAATGATTGTCGCATCGCCCGATTGCCTGGGCTTATGCTCGGGGCATCTTCAATGCCTATAACAATGAGGTGCAGCATGCGCGAAGTGGTGATAGTCGAGAGTGTACGGACCGGCCTGGCCAAGTCCTTCCGCGGCAAGTTCAACCTGACCCGGCCGGACGATATGGCGGCGCATTGCGTCAACGCCTTGCTGGCCCGCACCGGCATCGACCCGGCGCTGGTGGATGACTGCATCGTCGGTGCCGGCTCCAACGAGGGCGCCCAGGGCATGAATATCGGGCGCAATGTGGCGGTGCTCTCCGGGCTGGGCATCAACGTGGCGGGCATGACCCTCAACCGCTTCTGTTCCTCGGGCCTGCAGGCCATTGCCATTGCCGCCAACCAGGTGGCCTCCGGTTGCAGCGATATCATCGTGGCCGGTGGGGTCGAGTCGATCACCATGACCCTCAAGAGCATGAACACCGACAACCTGTTCAACCCCCGCCTCAAGCAGGACGTGCCGGGCATCTACTACCCCATGGGGCAGACCGCCGAGATCGTCGCGCGGCGCTATGGCGTGACCCGTGAGGCCCAGGATGCCTATGCCCTGCAGAGCCAGCAGCGCACCGCCAGGGCCCAGGCCGAGGGGCTGTTCGCCGATGAGATCGTGCCGATGCAGGTCAGCTATCAGGTCGAAGACAAGGCCACGGGCGAGAAGCGGATCGTCGAAGGCGTGGTCGAGGCTGACGACTGCAATCGCCCCGATACCACCCTGGAAAGCCTGGCGGCCCTCAAGCCGGCCTTTACCGAGGATGGCTCGGTGACCGCCGGCAACGCCTCGCAACTGTCCGACGGCGCCTCCATGACCCTGGTGATGAGCCTGGATAAAGCCCTCGAACTGGGGCTCAAGCCCAAGGCCTTCTTTCGTGGCTTTACCGTGGCCGGTTGCGAGCCGGATGAAATGGGCATCGGCCCGGTGTTCTCCGTGCCCAAGCTGCTCAAGGCCAAGGGCCTGAGCATTGCCGATATCGACCTGTGGGAGCTCAACGAGGCCTTTGCCTCCCAGTGCCTGTATGCCCGCGACCGCCTGCAGATCGACAACGGCAAATACAACGTCAATGGCGGTTCGATCGCCATCGGCCACCCGTTCGGCATGACAGGCTCGCGCCAGGTCGGCCATCTGGTGCGCGAGCTGCAACGGCGCAAGCTGCGTTACGGCATCGTGACCATGTGTGTGGGCGGCGGCATGGGGGCGACCGGGCTGTTCGAGGCGGTGCTCTGAGCCCGCGCACATACTGAGGGCCTGATTGCCGTTGGTCGCGATGGCACTTGCGTGGCACCAGGCCGGCTAACCTCAGGAGGTACGCGTCCAACAGGAGGGCCATGCAGAGCAAGCGCGGCGCAGATTCAGCAGCGGCCACTCACTTTCGCAGTGAGCGGGTTACTTCGATCAACGGTCGCTTCTACTTCATGACCCGCGAGGGTTCGCTGGAAGGGCCGTTCGATTCTCCCCTGGAGGCCGAACGCGAGATTGCCCTGTATATCCGCAAGCAGATGCAGGGCTGCGATATCGTCGATGGGCGCATGAGGTAGGTGGCTGCAACCTGTGGTTGATGGTGCACCCAACAAAGAGCCACCCCTGGGGTGGCTCTTTGCTTATGACGTATCAGACAAGACTACAGGCGGCGGTCGAGCGCTGCGGAGCGGATATAGAGGGCGCCGGCCATCTGCATGCGCTGGATATAGCGGTCGATGCCGTTGATGGCGTCCACCCGGGTAAAGAAGGGGCCTTCCAGGGTGCCTTCGCGGGTGGAAAAGAAATACTGTCCATTCACTGCGCTGACCCGTTCACTGCGGTAATGGGTGCCGGGGCTGTTGTCCACGCGACGCTGACCGAACATGGCAGAACCTCCCAAATCGAGCTGTCTGGTTTCAGCTTACTGCCTCCAGGCCGGGGTGCTGAGGTTGGCGACAAATGGTCGTCATTTGTTCGATTTCCGGGGTTTGGCGGGAGTTTTGACGCCGGCTTTTTAACCTGTCGCCCCGTGCGAGCGGTACAGTTTAGCCTGATCACTTTGTCTGGCTGTGACTGTGCCGCTGCTTGCGCGCTTTCTAGAATGCTGTTTTGTAACAGCTGTTTTGCCCCTTGGGGCAGGGCGCTCCACCCGAGGCGACTATGCATATTTCATCCGGACGCTGGCTTTACGGCATGCTGCTGGCACTGCTTACGGCCGTGCTGTGGGGTATTTTGCCGATCAAGCTCAAAGAGGTATTGCAGGTGATGGATCCGATCACCGTGACTTGGTATCGCCTGCTGGTGGCCGGCTCCATCCTGCTGGCCTATCTGGCCGCCAGTCGCCGTTTGCCGCGCTTTCGTCCCCTGGGGCGCAAGGGGCGCTGGCTGTTGCTGTTGGCCATCGCCGGCCTGGTGGCCAACTATGTACTCTATCTGGTGGGGCTGAACCTGCTCAGTCCGGGCACCACCCAGCTGGTGATCCAGATGGCGCCGATTCTGCTGCTGGTCAGCAGCATCTTTGTCTTTCGCGAGCGCTTCAGCCTGGGCCAGGGGCTGGGGTTGGCGGTGTTGCTGCTGGGGTTTGCGCTGTTTTTCAATCAGCGCCTGGAAGAGTTGCTGACGTCACTCAGCGATTACACCGCCGGGGTGCTGATCGTGCTCCTGGCGGCGCTGGTCTGGGCCTTTTACGGCCTGGCGCAAAAACAGCTGCTGACGGTATGGAATTCGCTGCAGGTAATGATGGTGATCTACCTGGCCTGTGCACTGCTGCTGACGCCCTGGGCGCATCCCTTGCAGGTGTTGCAGCTGAGCCCGTTGCAGGGCTGGCTGCTGCTGGCCTGCTGCCTGAATACCCTGGTGGCCTATGGCGCCTTTGCCGAGGCGCTGGCCCACTGGGAGGCCTCGCGGGTCAGTGCGACCCTGGCGGTGACGCCGCTGGTGACCTTTTCCGCGGTGGCCCTGGCGGCCGGTTGGTGGCCGGATCACGTGCGTCCCGAGCAGATCAACTGGATTGGCTATGCCGGTGCCCTGCTGGTGGTGCTGGGCTCGGCACTGACGGCCCTGGGGCCGTCCCTGCTGGCCAGCTGGCGGGCGCGCAAGGCGCGCCTGGCCCTGCCGACCTGATCCTCAGGCTTTTACCCCCAGCTGCTCGGCACGGCGCAGCCAGCGCTGGCGTTGCTGTTCGGAGGAGGGGCGCACCGGGGCGAACTCGACCAGGCGGCGGGTCTTGATGCCGCTGAAGCCCAGGATGGTGCGGGTCATCTGACGATGGCCGGGGGCGCCGTAGATCCAGCGGAAGTACCAGGGCGGTGTGTCCATGGTTACCAGCAGGTCGGCGGTGCGACCGCTCAGCAGCTTGTCCCACAGCTGCGAGCGGCTGCGGTACTTGAAGGCAAAGCCGGGCAGGAAAATGCGATCGAAAAAGCCCTTGAGCAGCGCCGGGATGCCGCCCCACCAGACCGGATAGACGAATACCAGGTGCTCGGCCCAGTGGATCTGTCGTTGCGCTTCCAGCAGGTCGGGCTCCAGTTGCTGGCTCTGTTCATAGCCGTCGCGCAGCACCGGCTCGAAGTCCATTTCCCCCAGTTTCAGTTGCCGCACCACATGGCCCTTGCTGCGCGCGCCCTGGCTGTAGGCTTCGCTCAGGGCGTGGCACAGGCTGTTGCTTTTCGGTGTGCCGAGAATCATCAGAATGCGTTTGCCGTCGCCTTCCATGGGGGTTGCGCCGCTTTTCCCTTCTTCACTCATCCAGTCCTGCCTCCAGCATGTTTTCCGGGCGTACCCAGGTATCGAATTGTTCGGCGCTCAGGTAGCCCAGTTGCAGGGCGGCCTGGCGCAGGGTGGTTCCTTCCTGATAGGCCGTCTTGGCGATCGCGGCAGCCTTGTCGTAGCCGATATGGGGATTGAGGGCGGTAATCAACATCAGGCTGCGCTGTAAATGTGTTGCCATTTGTGTGCTGTCCACCTGCAGGCCGGCGATGCAGTGCGTCTGGAAATTGCGGCAGCCATCGGCCAGCAGACGCACCGAATGCAGCAGGTTATGGATGATCACCGGCTTGAACACGTTCAGCTGCAACTGGCCCTGGCTGGCGGCAAAGCCGATGCAGGCATCGTTGCCCAGCACCTGGCAGGCCAGCATGGACAGGGCCTCGCATTGGGTCGGATTGATCTTGCCGGGCATGATCGAGCTGCCCGGCTCATTGGCTGGCAGACGCACTTCGGCAAAGCCGGTGCGTGGGCCGGAGCCCAGCAGGCGCAGATCATTGGCCAGTTTCATCAGGGTGACGGCCAGGGTTTTCAGGGCGCCGGACAATTGCACCAGGGGTTCATGGCCGGCCAGGGCGGCAAACTTGTTGCTCGCGCTGACCAGTGGCAGGCCGCTGAGGGCCGCCAGCTCGGCGGCCATGGCCGCGGCAAAGCCCTTGGGCGCGTTCAGTCCAGTGCCGACCGCGGTGCCGCCCTGGGCCAGCTCGAACAGCCCCGGCAGGGCGGCGCGGATGGCCTTGTCGGCATAATCGAGCTGGGCGACGAAGGCCGATAGCTCCTGACCGAAGGTGATGGGTGTGGCATCCATCAGATGGGTGCGCCCGCACTTGATCTGCCGGGCGTGGCGCTCGGCCTGCTCCTGCAGGCCCTCGCGCAGCTGTTGCAGGGCCGGCAGCAGCGCCTGGCGCACGGCCAGGGCGGCGGCGATATGCATGGCGCTGGGAAAGCTGTCGTTGGAACTCTGCGCCTGGTTGACATGATCGTTGGGGTGTACCGGGTGCTTGCCGCCGCGCGGTCCACCAGCCAGTTCGTTGGCGCGACCGGCGATCACCTCGTTGACGTTCATGTTGCTCTGGGTGCCGCTGCCGGTCTGCCACACCACCAGGGGGAACTGGTCGTCCAGCTGGCCGGCGAGTACCTCATCGGCGGCCTGCTCGATCAGGCGGGCGATATCGGCGGGCAGGGCGCCGATGCGCTGGTTGACCCGGGCGGCGGCTTTCTTGATCAGGGCCAGGGCATGCACCACGGCCAGGGGCATGGGGTCCTGGCCGATGGCGAAGTTATCCAGCGAGCGCTGGGTCTGGGCGCCCCAATAGGCCTGGGCGGGCACTTCGATGGGCCCCAGGCTGTCGGTTTCGATACGGCTCATGGCAGTGCTCCCGAGGTGGCTGATGCCGATACCTTCAGCTTAGGCCCTGGGCAGCGGCTTCAGGTTCCCCGTGGCTGCCTATTACCAGCGGGCGCGGGTTTCTCCCAGCCAGCCCAGGGCATTGCGCACCGGCACCCGCTCGCCCTGGGGGGTGCGCAGTTCGCCATTGAAATGGCCGAACCACTGCTGGGTGTCGACATAGAAGGGGCCAAAACGGCGATAGACCTGATGGTGCTGGATGGGGCTGAAGCTCAGGCTGACCTGTTGGTTCTGGCTACGCAGCTGCCAGCTGCCGGGGCTATTGTGGGCGCTTTTGGCGATGCTCACGGGGCTGCCCAGTTGCTGCAGGTCGCCACCGAACCACAGGGCGTTCTCCGACAGGCTGCTGCTGTCGGTCCAGCCTGCGCCGAAGTTGCCGGCAATGCCGCCAGGGGCGGCAAAGGCGGCGCGGGTCCAGTGACTGTTGAGCGGCCAGACGCCGCGACCAAAATCCATGGAGGCGAAGCTTTGTCCCGGGCTGCACAGATAGTGCCTGTGGCCCAGTTGCACGCTGCCGCTGCAGGGCAGGCCCAGTTCCCGGCAGGTGGCGTGGAAACCATTGCTGCCCAGGGGGGCGACCAGGTTGACCGAGTCGCGATCGCTGGGGCGCTGGATATCCAGGGCAATCTGCAGGGGCTGGCCACCGATATCGGGGACGCTGGCGGTGATGCGGGTGCGCCCGGTGTGTTCGCTGACCCGCAGCTGCAGCTTGGGGTGGTTGAAGGCGTGGCTCTGTTGCGCCTGGTCGGGCAGCTTGCAGTCCAGGCTCAGGGGGCGTAGCTGGCTGTGGGCCACGGACTGGCCGCTGCTGAGGTCGAAGAAGTAGGCGGCGGCGTAGCCCAGGTAGTCCAGGTCGGCCTGGGTCAGCGAGAGAATCCACTCGGGGGTGGTGATGCACCAGTGATTCCAGCGCTTGCGCCGGCCGAAATGTCCGGGGATGGCGCAGTCGGTCAGGGGCTGGGTGGACCAGCCGATGGCCTGCGGGTTGAGCTGGCCATGACTGTCGCACAAGGCAATCAGAGTGCCGGGGGGCGGCTGGGTGAAGCTGTTCATCGAACACGTCCATGTGTGCCTGTACCCCGCGTGGAGGGGTACGTTAAAGCAAGAATGGCTGAGACCTGGGAGGATGCACGGCCATTGGTCGGGTCAGCAAGTGCTGGCATTTTGGCCTTTTGGCAGGCGGTGCGCCAGTGCACAGTCGTGCTGTGCGCTGCAGCACGCCTGTGCTGTCACTTGAGCGGCTGCCGGCTTCGGCACAGAATGGGGGCCTCAGGGCCTGCCGGGCTCTTTCGTGTGAATAGGAGTGTGCATGTCACGTTTATCCGCCCTGTGTGCGGCTTTGCTGCTACTGGGCAGTGCTTCCCAGGCGCTGGCCGACAGTGCCAGCCATGCCGCCGATGCCGAGCGGTTTCTCTTGCTGGCGCGTGCCGACAAGCTGGCGGTGCCGGTCTATGGCCAGGTGCGCGAGATGTTTGCCCAGCGCTTTGCCGAAAGCAGTGGCTCCCAGGCCGACCGTGCACTGCTGGAGTCCTATCAGGCCAAGGCCGATGCGGCGCTGGACAAGGCCGTGGGCTGGGACAAACTCAAGCCGGAGATGGTCGCGCTCTACACCCGTCATTTCAGTGAGCAGGAGATGCGCGAGCTGATCACCTTCTATGACTCCGCCCTGGGCCGGAAGGTGGTGGAAAGCATGCCGCAACTGACCGCGCAGTCGGCCCAGCTGACCCAGGCCAGGCTGGAAAGCGCCGTACCGGAAGTCAATCAGCTGCTGGCGGAAATGAGCGGCAAGCTGCAGTCGCAGAAGCCCTGAGGACATGCCATGAGCAAGCTCGATCAATTGCGTGACGCCCTGGCAGCGTTGCAACCCCAGCATCTTGAAGTGCTGGATGAAAGCCATATGCATAGCCGTGGTCTGGAAACCCACTATAAGGCGGTGATCGTCAGCCCCTTGTTTGCCGGGCTGAATGCGGTCAAGCGCCACCAGCGGGTCTATGCCTGCCTGGGTGAGTTGATGGGCCAGGTGCACGCCCTGGCGCTGCACACCTACACCCCCGATGAGTGGCAGGCCCAGGCTGTGGTGCCGGCTTCGCCCACCTGTCGCGGTGGCAGTGCCTGAGCAGCGTTCTGGCTGCCGCGAATAAGGGCAGCCACTGGCCAGGTGGGTGCGTATAATCGCCGGCTTTTTTCGCCTAGGGGTGGTCATGCGCGAGCAAATGTTGGCAGCAGAGAAGATTCAGGCCATCGAGTGGCGTGAGGGTGTCCTGTACCTGCTCGATCAGCGGCTATTGCCGGGGCAGGTCAGCTGGCTGGCCTACCACGACAGTGGCGCGGTGGCCGCGGCCATTCGTGACATGGTGGTGCGCGGCGCGCCGGCCATTGGCATTGCTGCCGCCTATGCTGTGGTGCTGGCGGTGCGTGCGCGTCTGGCCGCCGGGGGCGACTGGCTGTCGGCGCTTGAGGCCGATCTGGCTCAGTTGGCTGCGGCGCGGCCCACGGCGGTGAATCTGTTCTGGGCCCTGGGGCGTATGCGCGAGCGTCTGCAGCGCCTCAAGGACGGCGAGGCGCCGTTGCAGGCCGCCGAGGCCGAGGCCCTGGCCATTCACCAGAGCGATCGCGACGCCAACCTGACCATGGCCCAGCTTGGCGCGGAGCTGATCCGCCGCCATCAGGGCAACCTGCAGAACCTGCTAACCCACTGCAATGCCGGGGCGCTGGCCACCGGCGGTTTCGGTACGGCCCTGGGGGTGATCCGTGCGGCGCACCTGGAAGGGCTGGTGGAGCGGGTCTATGCCGATGAAACCCGCCCCTGGCTGCAAGGCTCGCGGCTGACCGCCTGGGAGCTGGACAGCGACGGGGTCCCGGTCAGTGTCTGTGCCGATTCCGCGGCGGCGCACCTGATGAAAACCCGTGGCATTACCTGGGTCATAGTCGGGGCCGACCGCATTGCCGCCAATGGCGATGTGGCCAACAAGATCGGCACCTACCAACTGGCGGTCAATGCCATGCACCATGGCGTGCGCTTTATGGTGGTGGCGCCCAGTTCCACCATCGACATGAGCCTGGAAAGCGGCGAGGACATTCCCATCGAGGAGCGCGCGGGCGACGAGTTGCTGGATATCGCCGGCCAGCCCCTGGCTGCCCGGGTGGCGGCGGTCAATCCGGTGTTCGACGTGACCCCGGCCGACCTGGTGGACTTTCTGGTCACGGAAAAGGGCGTGGTGGAACGCCCCGATGCGCAGAAAATGGCCCACCTGATGTGTCGCAAGCGACTGCATTGAGCCAGTCGGGGCGATTCCGGGGATAGGTGCCCGGCGGCGATTGTGGTAAGCTCCGGCGGTTTCAAGGCTGCCCCGTGGGGCGCCGCAACTGCGCAGATACATGGCATAACTTATTGATTTGTCGTGAGTCGCTCATGGCCCCTGGCCTGAGCGGCAGGCTTCGCCGCATTCAGGACGAGTGAGGCGCGGCTCCACCAGAAAAAGGAACCAGGCTACTCATGGGCGAACTGGCCAAAGAAATCCTCCCGGTCAATATTGAAGACGAACTCAAGCAGTCCTACCTCGATTACGCGATGAGCGTGATCGTCGGGCGAGCCCTGCCGGATGCACGCGATGGCTTGAAGCCCGTGCACCGCCGTGTGCTGTTCGCCATGAGCGAGCTGGGCAACGACTGGAACAAGCCCTACAAGAAGTCCGCCCGTGTGGTCGGTGACGTGATCGGTAAGTACCACCCTCATGGTGATACCGCGGTGTACGACACCATCGTGCGCATGGCGCAGCCCTTCTCCCTGCGTTACCTGCTGGTGGATGGTCAGGGCAACTTCGGTTCGGTGGACGGCGACAACGCGGCCGCCATGCGTTACACCGAAGTGCGCATGACCAAGCTGGCCCATGAGCTGCTGGCCGACCTGCACAAGGAAACCGTCGACTGGGTGCCCAACTACGACGGCACCGAGCAGATTCCGGCGGTCATGCCGACCAAGATCCCCAACCTGCTGGTCAACGGTTCCAGCGGTATCGCCGTGGGCATGGCGACCAATATTCCGCCGCACAACCTGACCGAGGTGATCAACGGCTGCCTGGCCCTGATCGAGAACCCGGAGCTGACGGTCGATGACCTGATGCAGCATATCCCCGGCCCGGATTTCCCCACTGCCGCCATCATCAATGGCCGTGCCGGCATTATCGAGGCCTACCGCACCGGCCGTGGGCGTATCTATATCCGCGCCCGCGCCGAGGTCGAGGACATCGACAAGGCCGGAGGCCGTCAGCAGATCGTCGTCACCGAGCTGCCATACCAGCTGAACAAGGCGCGCCTGATCGAGAAGATCGCCGAGCTGGTCAAGGAGAAGAAGCTCGAAGGCATCACCGAGCTGCGCGACGAGTCCGACAAGGACGGCATGCGTATCGTCATCGAGCTGCGCCGTGGCGAGGTGCCGGAGGTCATCCTCAACAACCTCTACGCCCAGACCCAGATGCAGAGCGTGTTTGGCATCAACGTGGTGGCCCTGATCGACGGCCAGCCCAAGGTGCTCAACCTCAAGGACATGCTCGAAGCCTTCGTGCTGCACCGTCGCGAGGTGGTGACCCGGCGTACCGTGTTCGAGCTGCGCAAGGCCCGCGAGCGTGGGCATATCCTTGAAGGCCAGGCGGTTGCCCTGTCCAACATCGACCCGGTCATCGCCCTGATCAAGGCCTCGCCGACCCCGGCCGAGGCCCGCGAAGCGCTGATTTCCACACCCTGGGAATCCACGGCGGTGGAAGCCATGGTCGAGCGCGCCGGTGCCGATGCCTGCCGCCCGCAGGATCTGGACCCGCAGTACGGCCTGCGCGACGGCAAGTACTACCTGTCGCCGGAGCAGGCCCAGGCCATCCTCGACCTGCGCCTGCACCGCCTGACCGGCTTGGAACACGAGAAGCTGCTGGCCGAGTACCAGGAAATCCTCGCCCAGATCGGCGAGCTGATCCGCATCCTTACCGATGCCCAGCGCCTGATGGAAGTGATCCGCGAAGAGCTGGAAGCGGTCAAGGCCGAGTTCGGCGATGCCCGTCGCACCGAGATCGTGGCCTCGCGTATGGACCTGACCATGGCCGACCTGATCACCGAAGAGGAGCGGGTGGTCACCATCTCCCACGGTGGTTATGCCAAGAGCCAGCCGCTGCATGCCTACGAGGCGCAGCGTCGCGGTGGCAAGGGCAAGTCCGCCACCGGGGTCAAGGACGAGGATTACGTCGAGCACCTGTTGGTGGCCAACAGTCACGCCACCCTGCTGCTGTTCTCCAGCAAGGGCAAGGTGTACTGGCTGCGTACCTTCGAGATTCCCGAGGCCTCGCGTGCCGCCCGCGGTCGCCCGCTGGTCAACCTGCTGCCGCTGGATGAAGGTGAGCGCATCACCGCCATGCTGCAGATTGATCTGGAAGCCCTGCAGCAGAGCGCGGGCGACGACGAAGACCTGGACGACGAAGGCGCGGTGATCGAAGGCGAAGCCGTCGAAGTGGTCGAGGCCGAGGAGGTCGAAGAGGTCGAGGGCGAAACCCCCGAGCTGGTCGCCGAACCGACCGGTGCCTTTATCTTTATGGCCACCGCCTTCGGTACCGTGAAGAAGACCCCGCTGGTGCAGTTCAGCCGTCCGCGCAGCGCCGGTCTGATCGCCCTGAAGCTGGAGGAGGGCGACACCCTGATCGCTGCGGCCATTACCGATGGCGCCAAGGAAGTCATGCTGTTCTCCGACGCCGGCAAGGTGCTGCGTTTCGCCGAAAGCAAGGTGCGCACCATGGGCCGTACCGCCCGCGGTGTGCGCGGCATGCGTCTGGGTAAGGATCAGCAACTGATCTCCATGCTGATTCCGGAGTCCGGTGCGCAGATTCTCACCGCCTCCGAGCGTGGCTTTGGCAAGCGCACCGGCCTGGGCAAGTTTCCGCGTCGCGGTCGCGGTGGCCAGGGCGTGATCGCCATGGTCACCAGCGAGCGTAATGGCAAGCTGGTCGGCGCCATCCAGGTGCAGGATGGCGAGGAAATCATGCTGATTTCCGACCAGGGCACCCTGGTGCGTACCCGTGTCGATGAGGTCTCCAGCTCCGGCCGCAACACCCAGGGCGTGACCCTGATCAAGCTGGCCAAGGACGAGACCCTGGTGGGCCTGGAGCGGGTGCAGGAGCCGAGCGGAGTCGAGGATGACGAGCTGCTGGAAGGCGAAGCGGCTGATGTCGCCGCTGGGCCACTGGCGGCCGATGATGCGGCCGAGCAGAGCCCGGCCAGCGAAGAGTGATCTGCCGGGCGGGGGATACCCCGCCCTCGGCAGCTTGGGATTCGGCGGTCGGTCCAGGCCGGCCGTTCAACATTTGAGCGAGAGTGGATGTGAGCAAGCGAGCCTTTAACTTCTGCGCCGGCCCGGCCGCGCTGCCAACCGCCGTACTGCAACGGGCCCAGGCCGAGATGCTCGACTGGCAGGGCAAGGGCCTGTCGGTGATGGAAATGAGCCATCGCAGCGACGAGTACATGGCCATCGCCGCCAAGGCCGAGCAGGATCTGCGTGATCTGCTGGCCGTGCCCAATGACTACAAGGTGCTGTTCCTCCAGGGCGGCGCCAGCCAGCAGTTCGCCGAGATTCCGCTCAACCTGCTGCCGGAAGAGGGCGTGGCCGACTACGTCGACACCGGCATCTGGTCGAAGAAGGCCATCGAGGAAGCCAAGCGCTTCGGTCGCATCAATGTCGCCGCCAGCGCCAAGGCTCATGACTACTTCGCCATTCCCGGGCAGAACGACTGGCAGCTGTCCAAAGGTGCCGCCTACCTGCATTACTGCAGCAACGAGACCATCGGTGGTCTGCAGTTCGACTGGGTGCCGGAGCTGGGCGATACCCCGCTGGTGGTGGACATGTCCTCGGACATCCTCTCGCGCCCCATCGATGTGTCGCAGTTCGGCCTGATCTACGCCGGCGCGCAGAAGAACATCGGCCCCAGCGGCCTGGTGGTGGTGATTGTGCGCGAGGACCTGCTCGGCCGCGCCCGTTCCAGCTGCCCGACCATGCTCGACTACAAGGTGTCCGCCGACAACGGCTCGATGTACAACACCCCGGCCACCTATTCCTGGTACCTCTCTGGCCTGGTGTTCGAGTGGCTCAAGGAGCAGGGCGGCGTCGAGGCCATGGAGCGGATCAACCGCGCCAAGCAGGAGCTGCTGTACAAGGCCATCGATACCAGTGATTTCTACAGCAATCCGGTCGCCCACAACGCCCGCTCCTGGATGAACGTGCCGTTCCGCCTGGCCGACGAGAAGCTGGACAAGGCCTTCCTCGCCGGGGCCGACGCCCGTGGCCTGCTCAACCTCAAGGGTCACCGTTCGGTGGGCGGTATGCGCGCCTCCATCTACAACGCCGTGGGCCTGGATGCGGTCGAGGCGCTGGTGGCCTATATGGCCGAGTTCGAGAAGGAGCACGGCTGATATGTCGGAACAGGAACTGCAGGCCCTGCGCCTGCGCATCGACAACCTCGATGAGCGCATCCTTGAACTGATCAGCGACCGCGCGCGCTGCGCCGAAGAAGTGGCGCGGGTGAAGATGAAGGAGCTGGCCGAAGGCGAGAAGCCGGTGTTCTATCGCCCCGAGCGCGAGGCCCAGGTGCTCAAACGCATCATGGAACGCAACCAGGGCCCCCTGGGCAACGAGGAAATGGCGCGGCTGTTCCGCGAGATCATGTCCTCCTGCCTGGCCCTGGAGAACCCGCTCAAGGTCGCCTACCTCGGCCCCGAGGGCACCTTCAGCCAGGCTGCGGCGATGAAGCACTTTGGTCATGCCGTGATCAGCGTACCCATGGCCGCCATCGACGAGGTGTTCCGCGAAGTGGCCGCCGGTGCGGTGAACTTCGGCGTGGTGCCGGTGGAAAACTCCACCGAGGGTGCGATCAACCACACCCTGGACAGCTTCCTCGAACACGACATGGTCATCTGTGGCGAAGTCGAGCTGCGTATTCACCACCACCTGCTGGTCGGTGAAACCACCAAGACCGACAAGATCACCCGTATCTACTCCCATGCCCAGTCCCTGGCCCAGTGCCGCAAGTGGCTGGACGCGCACTACCCGAACGTCGAGCGCGTGGCGGTGTCGAGCAATGCCGACGCGGCCAAGCGGGTGAAGAGTGAGTGGAACAGTGCGGCCATCGCTGGCGATATGGCAGCCAACCTCTATGGCCTGACCAAGCTGGCGGAAAAGATCGAGGATCGCCCGGACAACTCCACGCGCTTTCTGATCATCGGCAGCCAGGAAGTGCCACCCACCGGCGACGACAAGACCTCGATCATCGTCTCCATGCGCAACAAGCCGGGGGCGTTGCACGAGCTGTTGGTGCCGTTCCACAACAACGGTATCGACCTGACCCGCATCGAAACCCGTCCGTCGCGCAGCGGCAAGTGGACCTATGTGTTCTTTATCGACTTCGTCGGCCACCACCGTGACCCGCTGATCAAGGACGTGCTGGAGAAGATCGGCCAGGAAGCCGTGGCGCTCAAGGTGCTGGGCTCCTATCCCAAGGCGGTACTCTAAACAGCAGCCGCACGCTGCAAGTCATAAGCTGCAAGCGGATCGACGCGCGGCTTCTGACTTGTGGCTTGCAGCTTGAGGCGTGTAGCTATGACTTGTGATTTCCTCGCCCTGGCCTTGCCGGGCGTGCAGAAGCTGTCCCCTTATGTGCCGGGCAAGCCGGTGGATGAACTGGCCCGCGAGCTGGGGCTCGACCCGGCCGGTATCGTCAAGCTGGCCAGCAACGAAAACCCGCTCGGCCCCAGCGCCAAGGCGCTGGAGGCGATCCGTGCCGAACTGGATGAGCTGACTCGTTATCCGGACGGCAACGGCTTTAGCCTCAAGACCGCGCTGGCCGCGCGTTATGGCGTGGAGAGCACGCAGGTCACCCTGGGCAACGGCTCCAACGACATTCTCGATCTGGTGGCCCGTGCCTACCTGGCCCCCGGCCTCAACGCGGTATTCAGCCAGTACGCCTTTGCCGTCTACCCCATCTCCACCCAGGCGGTGGGGGCCGAGGGCAGGGCGGTGCCGGCGCGGGACTATGGTCACGATCTGGATGCCATGTTGGCGGCCATCGACGCCAATACCCGGGTGGTGTTTCTCGCCAACCCGAACAACCCCACCGGCACCTGGTTCGGCCCTGCGGCGTTGGAGGCCTTTCTGGCCAAGGTGCCGGAGTCGGTGCTGGTGGTGTTGGACGAAGCCTATATCGAGTACGCCGAAGGCGATGAACTGCCGGATGGCCTCGACTATCTGGCCCGTTACCCCAATCTGCTGGTCTCGCGCACCTTCTCCAAGGCCTATGGCCTGGCGGCGCTGCGGGTCGGCTACGCCATCAGCTCGGCGCAGATCGCCGATGTCCTCAACCGCGTGCGCCAGCCCTTCAACGTCAACAGCCTGGCCCTGGCGGCGGCCAGTGCGGCCCTGAATGATGCCGACTACCTGGCGCGCAGCCGCCAGCTCAACGATGCCGGCATGGCGCAGCTGGAAACCGGCTTGCGCGAACTGGGGCTGAGCTGGATTGCCAGCAAGGGCAACTTTATTGCCGTGGACTTCGGGCGTGATACCGCCGCGATCAATCAGGCGCTGCTGCGCGAGGGTGTGATCGTGCGCCCGGTGGCCGGCTACGGCATGCCCAATTTCCTGCGCGTGTCCATTGGCCTGGCCGAAGAGAATGCGCGCTTTCTTGAGGCGCTGAGCAAGGTGCTGCGCTCGTGAGTCAGGCCAAGACTGCACCGCTGATCGGGCGCCTGGTGGTCATCGGCCTGGGCCTAATCGGTGGCTCCTTTGCCAAGGGGCTGCGCGAGCGCGGTCTGTGCCGGGAAGTGATAGGCGTCGACCTGGACCCGGAATCGCGCCGCCTGGCGGTGGAGTTGGGCGTGGTCGATCGCTGTGAAACCGACCTGGCCACAGCCTGCCAGGGCGCCGAGGTGATCCAGCTGGCCGTGCCGATTCTGGCCATGGAAAAACTCTTGGCTGAGCTGGCCAAGTTTGACCTCGGCGACGCCGTGCTCACCGATGTGGGCAGCGCCAAGGGCAATGTGTTGCGCGCCGCGCGCCTGGCCTTTGCCGGCAAATCGGTGCGCCTGGTGCCGGGGCATCCCATTGCCGGCTCCGAGCAGAGCGGGGTGGAGGCGGCCAATGGCGAGCTGTTCCGCCGCCATAAGGTCATCCTCACCCCCTGCGAGCATAGCGACGAGCAGGCCCTGGCCCTGGTCGATGCCCTGTGGCGCGGTCTGGGTGCCGATGTCGAGCATATGGAGGTGGAGCACCACGACCAGGTGCTGGCCGCCACCAGCCATCTGCCGCACCTGCTGGCCTTTACCCTGGTGGATTCGCTGGCCAAGCGCAGCGAGAACCTGGAAATCTTTCGTTACGCCGCCGGTGGTTTTCGTGACTTCACGCGAATCGCCGGCAGTGATCCGGTGATGTGGCATGACATCTTCCTCGCCAACCGCGAGGCCGTGCTGCGCACCCTGGATACGTTTCGCGACGACCTCGACGCCTTGCGCGATGCGGTCGACGCAGGGGATGGGCACCAACTGCTGGGCGTATTTACCCGCGCCCGGGTGGCCCGTGAGCATTTCGGCAAAATTCTGGCCCGCAGGGCCTATGTGGACGCTATGCACTCGAACGATCTGATTTTTCTGGCCAATCCCGGTGGCAAACTGTCTGGGCGCATCCGCGTACCGGGCGACAAATCCATTTCCCATCGCTCGATCATGCTCGGCTCCCTGGCCGAGGGCACGACCGAGGTCGAGGGCTTTCTCGAAGGCGAAGACGCCCTGGCCACCCTGCAGGCCTTCCGCGATATGGGCGTGGTCATCGAAGGCCCGCACCATGGCCGCGTAACGGTGCATGGCGTCGGTCTGCACGGCCTCAAGGCACCGGCCGGGCCGCTCTATATGGGCAACTCCGGTACTTCCATGCGCCTGCTCTCGGGGCTGCTGGCGGCGCAGCCGTTCGACACCACCCTGACCGGCGATGCCTCGCTGTCCAAGCGCCCGATGAACCGCGTGGCCAAGCCCTTGCGGGCGATGGGCGCGGTGATCGAAACCGGACCGGAAGGGCGTCCGCCGCTGACCATCAAGGGTGGCCAGCGCCTGACCGGCATGGATTACGACATGCCCATGGCCAGCGCCCAGGTCAAATCCTGCCTGCTGTTGGCCGGCCTGTACGCGGCCGGGCGCACCTCGGTGACCGAGCCGGCGCCGACCCGTGACCACACCGAGCGCATGCTGCGCGGCTTCGGTTACCCGGTCAGTGTCGAGGGCAGCGCTGCCAGCGTCGAGTCCGGCCATAAGCTGACCGCCACCCGTATCGAAGTGCCGGCGGACATTTCCTCGGCGGCCTTCTTCCTGGTGGCGGCGAGCATCGCCGAAGATTCTGAGCTGGTGCTGGAACATGTCGGCATCAACCCGACCCGCACTGGGGTGATCGATATCCTCAAACTGATGGGCGGCGATATCAGCCTGGAAAACCAGCGTGAAGTCGGCGGCGAGCCGGTGGCCGATATCCGTGTGCGCTCGGCCCAGCTCAAGGGTATCGACATTCCCGAGGACCTGGTGCCGCTGGCCATCGATGAATTCCCCGTGCTGTTCGTCGCCGCGGCCTGCGCCCAGGGCCGTACCGTGCTGCGCGGCGCCGAGGAGCTGCGGGTGAAGGAATCCGACCGTATCCAGGTCATGGCCGACGGTTTGATCGCCCTGGGTGTCAAGGCCGAGCCGACCCCGGATGGCATCGTCATCGAAGGGGGCAGCATCGGCGGCGGCGAAGTCTGGGCCCATGGTGATCACCGCATCGCCATGTCCTTCAGTGTGGCCTCGCTGCGCGCCAGTGCGCCGATCCGCATCCACGACTGCGCCAATGTCGCCACCTCTTTCCCTAACTTCCTGAGCCTGTCGGCCAAGGTCGGTCTGCGGGTAGCCGAGGAGGGCAAGGCATGATCAATGCACCGGTTATTACCATCGACGGCCCCAGCGGTTCGGGCAAGGGCACCATTGCCGGCCTGCTGGCCAAGCAGCTGGGCTGGAACCTGCTGGATTCCGGCGCCCTGTATCGGCTGCTGGCCTTTGCCGCGGGCAACCATGGGGTCGACCTGACCAATGAAGAGGCCATGAAGCTGCTGGCTGCCCACCTGGATGTGCAGTTCGTGGCCGCTAGCGGTGGTCAGCGCATCATTCTGGAGGGTGAGGATGTGACCGATCTGATTCGCAACGAGCAGGTCGGCGCCGGCGCCTCCCAGGTGGCGTCTCTGCCCGCCGTGCGTGAGGCGCTGCTGCAGCGCCAGCAGGCGTTCCGCGAAATGCCCGGCCTGGTGGCCGATGGTCGGGATATGGGCACCGTGGTGTTTCCCGATGCGCCGCTCAAGGTCTTCCTCACCGCCAGCGCCGAGGAGCGCGCGCAGCGCCGCTACTTGCAGTTGAAGGCCAAGGGCGATGATGTTAATCTCGCGAGTCTTCTTGATGAGATTCGGGCGCGCGACGAGCGCGATACCCAGCGTGCAGTAGCCCCGCTCAAGCCGGCGGCTGATGCCATTTTGCTGGACTCCACCGAGCTTTCCATTGAGCAAGTGCTTGAGCGCATTCTGCGCGAGGTCGCCGATCGCGAACTCGCCGGGTAAGGCGATTGTCCTGCGGGGCAGTCGCACGGGTCACCTGACACAGGGTCGGGCAGGCCTGGCAAGGAGGCATGCGGGAAACCAGTCCTAGTCCCGCAGGCCTTTTTTATATCAACGACCCACATTGTCTGGAGTGTGGTTTGGGCGGATTCCCCGCCCTGAATCAACAGGAATCAACATGAGCGAAAGCTTTGCAGAACTTTTTGAAGAAAGCCTGAAATCCCTCGACATGCAGCCGGGCGCCATCATCACCGGCATCGTGGTCGACATCGACGGTGACTGGGTTACCGTGCATGCCGGTCTGAAGTCCGAGGGCGTCATCCCGCTCGAGCAGTTCTACAACGATGCCGGCGAGCTGACCATCAAGGTCGGTGACGAAGTTCACGTAGCGCTGGACGCGGTTGAAGATGGCTTTGGTGAAACCAAGCTGTCCCGCGAAAAAGCCAAGCGCGCCGAGTGCTGGATTGTTCTGGAAGCGGCTTTCGCTGCCGAGGAAGTGGTCAAGGGCGTTATCAACGGTAAGGTTAAGGGCGGCTTCACTGTCGACGTTAACGGCATCCGTGCGTTCCTGCCAGGTTCCCTGGTCGATGTCCGTCCGGTGCGTGATACCACCCACCTGGAAGGCAAAGAGCTCGAATTCAAGGTCATCAAGCTGGACCAGAAGCGCAACAACGTTGTCGTTTCCCGCCGCAGCGTGCTGGAAGCCGAGAACAGCGCCGAGCGCGAAGCTCTGCTGGAATCCCTGCAGGAAGGCCAGCAGGTCAAGGGTATCGTCAAGAACCTCACCGACTACGGCGCGTTTGTGGACCTGGGTGGCGTCGACGGCCTGCTGCACATCACCGACATGGCCTGGAAGCGCATCAAGCATCCGTCCGAGATCGTCAACGTTGGCGACGAGATCGATGTCAAGGTGCTGAAGTTCGACCGCGAGCGCAACCGCGTATCGCTGGGCCTGAAGCAGCTGGGCGAAGACCCATGGGTTGCCATCAAGGCGCGTTACCCGGAAGGCACCCGCGTCATGGCCCGCGTCACCAACCTGACCGACTACGGCTGCTTCGCCGAGCTGGAAGAGGGTGTCGAAGGTCTGGTGCACGTCTCCGAAATGGACTGGACCAACAAGAACATCCACCCGTCGAAGGTCGTTCAGGTCGGCGACGAAGTGGAAGTCATGGTTCTGGACATCGACGAAGAGCGTCGTCGCATCTCCCTGGGCATCAAGCAGTGCAAGTCCAACCCGTGGGAAGACTTCTCTGGCCAGTTCAACAAGGGCGACCGCATCTCCGGCACCATCAAGTCGATCACCGATTTCGGTATCTTCATCGGTCTGGACGGCGGCATCGACGGTCTGGTTCACCTGTCCGACATCTCCTGGAACGAGCCGGGTGAAGAAGCCGTTCGCCGCTTCAAGAAGGGCGACGAGCTGGATACCGTTATCCTGTCGGTCGATCCGGAGCGTGAGCGTATCTCCCTGGGCATCAAGCAGCTGGAAGACGATCCGTTCTCCAACTACGCCGCCGTCAATGACAAGGGCAGCATCGTTCGCGGTACCGTGAAAGAAGTTGACGCCAAAGGCGCCATCATCGATCTGGGCAACGATATCGAAGCGACCCTGAAGGCGTCCGAAATCAGCCGTGACCGCGTTGAAGATGCGCGCAACGTGCTGAAGGAAGGCGACGAAGTCGAAGCCAAGATCATCAGCATCGACCGCAAGTCCCGCGTGATCAGCCTGTCCATCAAGTCCAAAGACGTCGAAGACGAGAAGGATGCGATGAAAGAGCTGCGCACCAAGCAGGAAGTTGAAAGCACCGGCCCGACCACCATTGGTGATCTGATCCGTGCTCAGATGGAAAACCAGAACTAAGTTCGGTTCTTCATGAAAAAGGGCGACTTCGGTCGCCCTTTTTTGTGCCTGCGATTCCACGTGATGGAGCGCCCCGCCTCGGCGAGAGCTGTCAGCCTTTGGCCTTTTCCATGGCGAGCGCCTGGTTGACCGCGAGCCAGCCGTCTACAGACTGTTCCCCCACGTCATCGAAGGCGCGCTGTAGCAGCCTGACCTGTTCCCGGCGCAGTGCTTGCTCGAGCTTCGCTCCCTCGGCGGTGAAGCGCAGCATGCGTTTGCGCTTGTCGTCCTCCGCCGTGAGGCTTTCCACCAGATGCATTTCGATCAGTTGGCGCAATGGTGTGTTCAGCGCCTGCTTGGTAACGCCCAGGTAGCTCAGCAGTTCCTTGACGCTCAGGTCGGGATAGCTGGCGATAAAGAACAGGATGCGGTGATGCACGCGGGACAGACCGCGACGGGCCAGCATCTCGTCAGGCTTTGCCGTGAAAGCCTGATAGCCGAGAAAGAAGCTTTCCATTATCTGGCGCTGCACGGCGCTTTTTTTTAGGTCAGGCATATTGACGTATTTATTATGAGAGGCGTAATTTCGGTCAAGAAGTTTGACTTATTTTGCAACGCCTCGCACCTGGTATGGAAATGGCCTTCTCCGAACGTATTACTCGCCTGAAAAGCTCCCTGATTCGTGAAATTCTCGCCGCAGCCCAGCGTCCTGAGGTGATGTCCTTTGCCGGTGGGTTGCCGGCTGAGGCGATGTTACCCGCGGTGGATTGGGCCGAGCTGCCTGCGAGCATGGGGCAATACGGCATGAGCGAAGGCGAACCCGCCCTTCGCGAAGCCATCGCGGCTCAGGCCCGGGCGCTCGGCGTGCCCTGCGAGGCCAGCCAGGTGCTGATTGTCAGTGGGTCGCAACAGACGCTGGATCTCGCCTCGAAGCTGTTCATCGACTCGGGCACCGAGGTGCTGGTCGAGGCGCCGACCTATCTCGCCGCGCTGCAGTCGTTCCAGCTGTTCGGTGCACAGTGTCTGGCCGTTGCGCAGCAGGCTGACGGACCGGATCTGGCGGCACTGCGTGCCACGCTGGAGCAGCACGCTCCGGCTTTCGCCTACCTGATTCCGACTTTCCAGAATCCTTCTGCGGTCCGTTACAGCGAAGCCAAGCGTGAGGCCGTTGCCGGGCTGCTGGATGAATACGGTGTGACCTTGCTGGAAGACGAGCCGTACCGTGAGCTGGTGTTCGACCAGGGCAGTGCCAGGCCCATCGTGTCGCGCCTCAAGCGGGCCAGCTGGATCTACACCGGCACGGTATCCAAGACGCTGCTGCCCGGTTTGCGGGTGGGCTACCTGATCGCATCTGCGGACCTGTTTCCTTATCTGCTGCGCCTCAAGCAGTCGGCAGATCTGCATACCAATCGGATCGGGCAATGGCAGGCGTTGCAATGGCTGGGCAGCGACCATTACCAGGCGCATCTCGGACAGTTGCGCGAGTTCTACCGAGTCCGCCGCGATGCCATGCAGGCGGCGCTGACGGAGCACTTCAGCGATCTGGCGACCTGGGAGTTGCCGCAGGGCGGGCTGTTCTTCTGGTTGACGCTCAAGCAGCCGCTTGACACGCGAACGCTGCTCAATCGAGCGCTGGCCGAGGATGTCGTGTTCATGCCCGGCGAGCCGTTCTTCGTCGAACCGGACGCGAACCCCGGCTATCTGCGGCTGAATTTCAGTCATGTCGCGGCTGAGCGCATGGGCGAGGGACTACGCAGGCTGGCCCAGGTCATTCGCGACGCCGGTGCGTTGGAAGCTGCGTGAGGAGTTATTGCCGACCCGCGCCGCGGGTCGATCGGGAGGGGAGACCATGTTGAAAGTCTATGGCGATTATCGGTCGGGTAATTGCTACAAGATCAAGCTGATGCTGCACCTGCTGGACCAGCCGTACGAGTGGATTGCGATCAACATCCTTCGAGGCGAGACGCGCTCGGAGGAGTTTCTCAAGAAGAATCCGAACGGCAAGATCCCGGTGCTGGAACTCGAGGACGGCTCCTGTCTATGGGAGTCCAATGCCATCCTGAACTACCTGGCCGACGGCAGCGAGTTCCTTCCGACCGATCCGCGCCTGCGCACTCAGGTGCTGCAGTGGCAGTTCTTCGAGCAGTACAGCCACGAGCCGTTCATTGCCGTGGCGCGGTACATCAAGGTCTATCTGGGGATGCCGGAAGAGCGGCGTGAGGAATACGAGGCCAAGCAGCTCGACGGCTATCATGCCCTTAACGTGATGGAGCAACAGCTGCTGCGCACGCCGTATCTGGTGGGTGATCACTATTCCATTGCCGACGTTGCGCTCTACGCATACACCCACGTGGCGGAAGAGGGCGGTTTCGATCTGGGGGGGTATCCAGCGATCCGTCGGTGGCTGCAGCGCGTTGCGAGCCATCCGCGGCATGTAGGCATGTACGATTGAGGAGCGAAAAAGACAGGGCCGTGAAGGCCCTGTCTTCTCTGTGCTACTTCACCAGCCCGAGAAACTCGCTACGAGTAGCGGCATTGTCGCGGAACTGACCCAGCATCACCGATGTGACCATGGAGGAATTCTGCTTCTCGACACCGCGCATCATCATGCACATGTGCTGGGCTTCGATGACCACGGCTACACCGGAGGCTCCGGTGACCTGCTGCATCGCTTCGGCGATCTCGCGGGTCAGGTTTTCCTGAATCTGCAGTCGGCGCGCATACATGTCGACGATCCGGGCGACCTTCGACAGGCCAAGCACCTTACCGTTGGGCAGGTAGGCGACGTGCGCCTTGCCGATGAAAGGCAGCATGTGGTGTTCGCAGAGCGAGTACAGCTCGATGTTCTTGACCAGCACCATCTCGCTGTTGTCGGAGCTGAACAGAGCGCCGTTGGTCACCTCTTCGAGGGTCTGCTGGTAGCCCTTGCACAGGTACTGCATGGCTTTGGCGGCGCGTTTGGGTGTGTCGAGCAGACCCTCGCGGTTAACGTCCTCGCCAAGTTGGCCAAGGATCGCGGTGTAGTGTTGTTCCAGGGACATTGAGCTACCTGTCAGGCTTCATAGGGTCGCGAACGCGAAGGGTAGGGGGCTGCCGCTCTGCTGGCAAGCCTGTCGAGCGACTGGCGTGAGCCGAGCAGTCATTCGTCGCGCCCTTCCAGCATGGTGCGCTTGAGCACCACGTAGAGTGCGCCGGTCCCCCCATGGCGCGGCAGGCAGGACGTGAAACCAAGCACCTGTGGGTGTTGCCGCAACCAGGTGTTTACGTGGCTCTTGATCAATGGGCGCTTGCCATCCAGCCGCGCGGCCTTGCCATGAGTCACGCGGACGCAACGGACTTCGAGGCGGGTTGCTTCGGCGATGAAGTCCCACAGCTGTTCGCGGGCCTTTTCCACTGTCATGCCATGCAGGTCTAGGCTGCCTTCGAACGGTATCTGGCCGGCCTTGAGCTTGCGCATCTGCGCGTCCTGCACGCCGTCACGCGCCCAGTAGAGCTCATCTTCCGCGCCGACGTCGATGACGAACTGGTCCGACAGTCCGTCGACGCGCGTCGAGTCGTTGCTGAGCGTGGCGTTGCTGCGGCGGGTCGCGATCTGTTCGCGGTTGGCGCGGACCTTGCCGGTTTCGGCACGGTCATGGGTTATCGGCTTGACACCGCGCACGGCCGATTGGAAGAGGGAAAAATCGTCGTCGTCTTGCATGGGGCCTCCAAACAGAAGGCCAGTTTACCCCAGCCACTGCCGCGCGCAGAAAGCGTCCTAGCGGCTCAGGGCTGCCGTGTCCGGCACGCAGACCGCAAAGTTGTCGGCAAGGATGGTCATTTCGATGCGATGGACCTGTTCGGCATCGATGCTGCCTTCGCCCATCGGCAGGTTGCGCGTGGCGCAGGCGCTGTCGACGAGAGTGCAGCGATAGCCGTAATCCTTGGCTGCGCGAACGGTGGTGCTGATGCTCGAATGGGTCATGAAGCCGCAAACGATGAGATCGAGGCGGCCGAGCTTCTGCAGCAGCTCGTGCAGCTCGGTGCCGGAAAAAGCATTGGGGAGGCGTTTGGCGACCACGGGCTCGCCGGGCAGCGGCGCGGCTTCGGGCATGATCTGTCCACGAAAACCTTGCGGATCGAACAGCCCACCGCTGATGCCCAGGTGATGCACATGCACGATCGGTGCGCCGGCCGCGCGCGCAGCTGCCAGCAGGCGGGTGATTTCCGGTAGCGCCCGATCCAGGGCGGGCAGGGCCAGAACGCCACTGCGGTATTCCTCCTGCACGTCGATGACCAGCAGGGTGGCATTCGTCAGCGTCGCCGGGTTATAGCTGCGGCCACTGAGCTGAAGCATGGTCTGTGGCTTGGTCATTGTCGGCTCCTTGTGCTGTGAGGGGGCTGATTGTGGCGCCTGAGCGCGCCGATGTGAACCGTCCAGCCGATTGTTTCGCTTGGCAGGCGAGTGACTGCTCGGTCGCGCTCTTGACGCTCGGATTGCCGCAAAAATTCCGTGCCGAAGGGTACTGCCAGTGATCAGCGAACGCTCGCAACGAATTGGGCATTTACAAAGCTGTCTCAACTTTGCTGGCGAACCACAGGTCTCGGCAACCACCGCCGTAGCTCGGGTTTTCCGATGCCTGTTAAACTCGCGCACTTTTTACAGGAGACGCCCTTGTGACCGCTTCGCTCTCTCGCTTGCGTACCCTGCGTGACTATATTCGCTGGGCTGTCAGCCGTTTTCAGGCGGAGCAGCTGTTCTTTGGCCACGGCACCGACAACGCCTGGGACGATGCGCGTCAGCTGGTTCTGGGTGCACTTCATCTGCCGTGGGAGATGTCCGATAGCTATCTGGACTGTCGCCTGGAAGCGGATGAGTGCGAACACTTGCAGAACCTGCTACGTCGGCGCATCGAAGAGCGTGTACCGACTGCCTACCTGCTGGGGCAGGCCTGGTTCTGTGGCCTGCCGTTCATTGTCGATGAGCGCGTGCTCATTCCGAGGTCGCCCATCGGTGAGCTGATCGAGCATCGTTTCGAACCCTGGCTGCCCGGTACCCCGAAACGCATCCTTGATCTTTGCACCGGGTCGGGCTGCATCGGTATCGCCTGTGCGTATGAATTCCTCGAAGCAGAAGTCGTGCTGGCGGACATCTCGTTCGATGCGCTCGAGGTGGCCAACCGCAACATCGAGCAGCATGGTCTCGAAGAGCGCGTCTACACCGTGCAAAGCGATGGTTTCGACGGGCTGCCCAATCAGCGCTTCGACCTGATCGTGTCGAACCCGCCTTATGTCGACGCCGAGGATTTCGCGGATATGCCAGATGAGTTCCATCATGAGCCGGAGCTCGGCCTGGCGTGCGGTAACGATGGGCTGGACCTGGTCCGTCGCATGCTTGCCGAAGCCGCAGATCACCTCACCGACGATGGCGTGCTGATCGTCGAGGTGGGCAACAGTCAGGTTCATGTTCAGGCGCTGTATCCGGAAGTGGATTTCACCTGGCTGGAATTCACCCGTGGTGGACATGGCGTATTCCTGCTGGCCGCACAGCAATGCCGAAAGCATCAGGCACTGTTCCGCTCGCGCCTGGCGGAGAGCTGATCGGTTTTATCTGGAAGGGCGTAGCGCTCGAATCTTCTGCTCCTCGCCAGTCCGGCCCTGCATGGCCGATTGGCGAATCTCGCTGAGCATTTGCCCCGCATGGTGGTCTGCATAGAAGTCCGATCGGGAATCTGTGCCGCTGGCTGGCTGCAATTCCGATCGGTCAGTGTTCGAGCCGTCATTCACTGACCATTGAAGTGGACAGCCCATGCCAGGCATCACCGTAGAACCCACCACTTTTTCCTTGTTCGGCGCCCTGGGCGATCTTGCGTTGCGCAAGCTGTTTCCGGCGCTTTACCAGCTGGATCGTGCCGGTCTGCTGCATGGCGATACGCGAATCCTTGCGCTGTCGCGTGAAGGTGGTGAGCCTGAGGCACACAAGTCGCGAATCATTCAGGCGTTGCGAGCGCGCGTACCGGCTGGCGAACTCGACGAGCCGGCGCTCGAGCGCTTTGCCGAGCGGCTGCGCTACCTCACCATGGATTTCCGTCGCGGTGAGGACTACGCGGCGCTTCGAGAGTGCGTACCGCAGGACTTGCCCCTGGTCGCCTATTTCGCAACGCCCGCCGCGGTGTATGGCGACATCTGCAGGTTCCTCGCGGCGAGCGGGCTCGCCGAACAGGCCCGGGTCGTTCTGGAGAAGCCCATCGGTCACGATCTCGAATCGTCCAGGGTGATCAACGATGCCGTTGCCGAGCATTTTCCTGAGAGCCGTATCTACCGCATCGACCACTATCTCGGTAAGGAAACCGTCCAGAATCTGATCGCGCTGCGCTTCGCCAACAGCCTGTTCGAAACTCAGTGGGACCAGCACCATATTTCCCACGTCGAGATTACCGTGGCCGAAACGGTGGGCATCGAAGGCCGTTGGGGCTATTTCGATCAGGCCGGCCAGCTGCGCGACATGGTGCAGAACCACTTGCTGCAGCTGCTCTGCCTGATCGCCATGGATCCGCCGAGCAATCTCACCGCTGACAGCATCCGTGACGAGAAAGTGAAGGTGCTCAAGGCACTGGCTCCGATCACGGCCGAATCCATCCATCAGCGGGTCGTGCGCGGGCAGTACGCGGCGGGCAACGTAGGTGGCGTTTCGGTGCCGGGTTATCTGGACGAGGAGAATTCCAACGCGCAGAGCAGCACCGAGACGTTCGTCGCCTTGCGGGCCGATATCTGCAACTGGCGATGGTCCGGCGTGCCGTTCTACCTGCGTACCGGCAAGCGCATGGCGCAGAAGCTGTCGCAGATCGTCATCCATTTCAAGGAGCCGCCGTTCTACATCTTCGCCCCCGAGCAACGCGCGCTGATCAGCAATCGCCTGATCATCCGCCTGCAACCGGATGAAGGCATTTCGCTGCAAGTCATGACCAAGGAGCAGGGGCTGGACAAGGGCATGCATCTTCGCAGTGGGCCGCTGCAGCTGAATTTCTCGGAGACTTATAAAAGCGCGCGAATTCCGGATGCTTATGAGCGCCTGTTGCTCGAGGTGATGCAAGGCAACCAGAATCTGTTCGTGCGCAGGGATGAAATCGAATATGCGTGGCAATGGTGCGATCAGTTGATCGACGGTTGGAGCCGGCTCGGTGCTGAGCTCAAACTGTACCCGGCGGGTTCCTGGGGGCCGGTCGCTTCGATTGCACTGATCACGCGCGACGGGAGGGCGTGGTATGGCGATCTCTGAACTGGATTTACCCACGGGCGTGATCGCCCATAGCTCGGCGGACGCGCAGCGGCAGGCCGAACTGATGGCCGACAGCGTCGCCAAGGCGTTGCGCTACGCGGTACAGACACACGGCGTCGCAAGTCTGGTGGTATCCGGTGGGCGGAGCCCGGTTGCGTTCTTCGAGTCCCTGTCCCGGCGAGAGCTGGATTGGGCAAAGATCCAGATCAGCCTGGCCGACGAGCGCTGGGTCTCGCCAACCGATCCGGCCAGCAACGAAGGCTTGCTGCGGCGCCACCTTCTGCAGAATGCCGCGAATGCCGCCCGGCTGATCGGGCTCTACCAGCCAGCCGACTCGCTCGAGCAGGCTGCGGGCTTCGCCAATGCGGCGCTCGACCAATTGCATCAGCCGATTGATGTGCTCGTGCTCGGCATGGGTGACGACGGGCACACTGCTTCGCTGTTCCCAGGCAGCGCCAACTTGGCGCATGCCTTGCGGGAGGATTGCCCCGAGCGCTGTGTGGCTATGCAGGCACCGGTCGCCCCCGAGGCCCGCCTGACGATGACCTATCCTCTACTGGCCTGCGCCAGGATGCAGTGTCTGGCCATTCAAGGCAGCGAAAAGCTTGAAACCCTGCGTGTAGCGCTGAGTGCCGATCCATTGCAGATGCCCATCCGGGCATTCCTGCACGCTCCGCTCGAAATCTACTGGTGCCCTTGAGGCCCGAGGACTCCTGCATGACCATGGACCAGAAGAATGCCCTGATCGAACAGATTTGCGTCGCGGCGCGGATTCTGCCGGTCATCACCATTGGCAGCGAAGAGCAGATCCTGCCGCTCGCCGATGCCTTGTCGGCGGGTGGCCTGCGTACTCTGGAGATTACCTTGCGCTCGCGTCATGGTCTGACCGCTATTCAGCGGTTGCGCCAGGAGCGACCGGACCTCTGCATCGGCGCCGGAACCGTCCTCGACCGGCGCATGATGGACGAAGTGGAGGCGGCCGGCGCCCAGTTCATCGTCACGCCGGGCTCTACCCGCGACATCCTCGAAGCCGGGGTGAGCTGCTCGGTACCCTTGCTACCGGGCACGAGCAGCGCGTCCGACGTCATGGAAGGCTACGCGCTGGGTTATCGCCGCTTCAAACTGTTCCCGGCCGAGGTGTGTGGCGGCATCGCCGCGCTCAAGGCCCTCGGCGGACCGTTCGGGGACGTTCGGTTCTGCCCGACCGGTGGGGTGAGCGCTGCCAATGCGGCCCAGTACCTGGCGCTGGCTAACGTCATGTGTGTCGGCGGTACCTGGATGATCGACAGCGCAACGCTGGAGCGCGGTGACTGGGCGGGCATCCAGCAGCGTACCGCGGAGGCGCTGGCCGCTTTGCCCTAGGTCGGACTGGCGCCGCCGTCCGACTGGCGCAAGGTGCGCTGCCGGCATGATCCGCGTATGATTCGCGCCCTTTCAATCGGATTGCCACACCGGGAGGTGCCCAGATGACCGAGCACGAAGAAACCACGATCCACGCCACGCACGGCGAGAAGCTGCAGAAAGTCCTTGCCCGTCTGGGCATCGCGTCGCGTCGCGACGTCGAAAAGTGGATCGTCGAGGGCCGTGTCAAGGTCAATGGCGCGGTTGCCACACTCGGCCAGCGTGTCGATTCCCATGACGCCATCGCGGTCGATGGCCGCCTGCTCAAGCGCGAAGAAACCAGCCAGGTGGTGCGGCGTGTGCTGATCTACAACAAGCCCGACGGCGAGATCTGCACCCGCAACGACCCCGAAGGCCGCCCTACGGTGTTCGATCGCCTGCCACGTCCCAAGGAGGGCCGCTGGATCAACATCGGCCGGCTCGATATCAACACGACGGGGCTGTTGCTGTTCACCACTGACGGTGAGCTGGCCAATCGTCTGATGCACCCCTCGTACGAAATGGACCGGGAATACGCGGTACGTGTGCGCGGCGAGGTCGACGACGAGATGATCGAGCGGCTGAAGACCGGGGTGATGCTGGAGGACGGTCCGGCGCGCTTCACCGATATCCAGGAAGCGCCTGGCGGCGAAGGCTTCAACCATTGGTATCACTGCGTGGTCATGGAAGGCCGCAACCGTGAGGTTCGTCGGCTCTGGGAATCCCAGGGGCTGGTCGTCAGCCGGCTGAAGCGTGTCCGTTTCGGGCCGGTGTTCATGACGTCCGACTTGCCGATGGGGCGTTGGCGCGAGATGTCGCAAGCCGAGGTGGACATTCTCAGCGAGGAGGTTGGCCTAAAGCCAATCGCCTTGCCGAGCATGAAGGCCAAGACGAAGGAGAAGATCGACCGCATGCAGCGCAAGGTGGCCAAGCCACTTGGGCGAGGCGAGCGGCGGTCACGTGTACTTCGTCCCGCCCACGAAGCCGACATGCCTGTAGCGGATAAACCGCGTGCGGCACGGGATGACAAGAACGAGCGCAAGCCGCGCGGCAGCGAAAAGCCGCGTGGTACGCCGGTCGCCGAGCGTCCGGGGGATACCCGCAAGGGCGGCAAGCGCCACGAAGGCGGCGGGCGCTCATCGGGTCCGGCGAGGAAGCCGGCCGGAGAAGGTCAGCGGCCCGGCTTCGGGCGCGAGCGTAGCAAGCGTCCCTGACCGGTCTGCAGCGCAGCGCAGTGAATGACTGCGCTGCGCGGACTTCATTGCGCGTCTAGCGCCTGGCCGTTGATGCCGGCGCTATCCGGACCCATCAGGTACAGATAGACCGGCATGATTTCTTCCGGCAATGGATTGACGAGCGGGTTCTCGCCCGGGTACGCCTTGGCGCGCATGTCGGTCCGAGTAGCGCCCGGGTTGATGCTGTTGGCACGCACCGGCGCGGTATCGTCCAGCTCGTCGGCCAGAACCTGCATCAGTCCTTCCGTGGCGAACTTCGATACGGCGTAGGCACCCCAGTAGGCGCGGCCTTTGCGTCCGACGCTGCTGGAGGTGAAGATCACCGAGGCGTCCTTGGAGAGTTTGAGCAGCGGTAGCAGGGTGCTGGTCAGCATGAACATGGCATTCACGTTGATCTGCATGACTCGCATGAAATTGTCGCCGGACAACTGCTCGATCGGCGTGCGAGGGCCAACGATCGCAGCGTTGTGCAGCAATCCGTCCAGGTGTCCGAATTCCCGCTCGATCATGGCTGCCAGCTCGTCGTACTGGTGCGGCAGGGCTGTTTCCAGGTTGAAGGGGATGACAGCGGGGCGCGGATGGCCGGCTGCTTCGATTTCGTCGTACACCCGATTCAGATTGTCTTCATTCTTGCCCAGTAACAGCACGGTGGCTCCGTGGGCCGCGTAGGCCTTGGCAGCAGCTTCACCGATGCCCCGGCCAGCGCCGGTGACCAGGATGATGCGCCCTGCGAGCAGGTCGGGGCGGGCGGAATACTCGAACATCGGATGCCTCGTAAATCGAAAGTGATGGGTGCTTCGGCAATTACTGCCGAGTGATGATGCTGTGGCGGTGACCCTATGGCTGTATCAGCAACTGCACAGGGCGCTGTCCAGGACCTGGCGCAGATCCAGCGGGTGATCCACCACTACGTCTGCGCCCCAATTGCTCGGGTTGTCTTGCGGATGGATATAGCCATAGCGCACCGCGGCCGTCCTGCTGCCCGCCGCTCGTCCCGATTCGATGTCGCGCAGGTCATCACCGACGAACAGGACCGCAGAAGGATCAAGGTCGAGCTGTTTGCACGCGAGGATCATCGGCTCGGGGTCGGGCTTGCTATTGGCGACGTGATCAGGACAGACCAGCACGGCAGAGCGGGACGCCAGGCCCAGCTGCTGCATGATCGGTTCGGCGAAACGCAGCGGCTTGTTGGTTACCACACCCCAGCGCAGGTTGGATCGCTCGATTTCGTCCAGCAGTTCCGCCATGCCGTCGTAGAGGCGGCTATGCACGGCGCAATGCTCCTGGTAGCGCGCAAGAAACTCCAGGCGCAATGCTTCGAACTCGTCCGACATGGGGTCCACATCGAAGGCGCCGAGCACCATGGCTCTGGCACCACCGGACACCACGTCACGAATCTGTTGATCCGGCACTGGCTCCAGGCCGCGCGCAATCCGCATGGCCTGCGCCACGGCGATGAAATCGGGGGCGGTATCGAGCAGGGTACCGTCCATGTCGAACAGAACAGCGCGCAGGCGCATCAGGACTCCTTGACGGTCTGGACCATGTAGTTGACGTCGACGTCCGCCGACAGCTTGTAGTGCTTGGTCAGCGGGTTGTAGGTAAGGCCGATGATGTCCTTCACGGCCAAGCCGGCATCACGGCTCCAGGCGCCGAGCTCGGAAGGACGGATGAATTTCTTGAAGTCATGTGTGCCGCGCGGAAGCAGCTGCAACACATACTCCGCGCCGATGATGGCGAACGCGTAGGCTTTCGGGTTGCGGTTGATGGTGGAGAAGAACACCTGGCCGCCCGGTTTGACCAGTGTGGCGCAGGCCCGGATGACCGAGGCCGGGTCCGGTACGTGTTCGAGCATCTCGAGACAGGTGACCACGTCGAACTGCTCCGGGGCCTCTGCGGCCATGGCTTCGGCGGTGATCTGCCGATAATCGATTTCGAGTCCGGATTCGAGAAGGTGCAGGCGTGCAACCGACAGCGGAGCCTCGCCCATGTCGATGCCAGTCACCTGAGCGCCACGCTGCGCCATGGCCTCGCTCAGGATGCCGCCACCGCAGCCGATGTCGATGACTTTCTTTCCGGCCAGAGAGATGTGCTCGTCTATCCAATTGACCCGTAATGGATTGATCTCATGCAGTGGCTTGAACTCACTCTCGCGATCCCACCAGCGATGTGCAAGGGCTTCGAATTTGGCGATTTCAGCGTGGTCGACGTTGCTCATGGTCTGGTCCGTTTATAAAGCTTGAAGAAGAAGCTTGAGCTGCAATCGCTCATGTTGCCAGCTTCGGATAGCGGCGAGGGCGCATAGGTCATTCGGTCGCGGGGGTCCTGCATATCTACTCGCCTTCGTCACTGGCTGTCCGTGCTGGCAATCCGGGCGCCCCATTGGCGGGCATTCGCGATGACACGCTGCTCGTCCATCCGGGTCAGCTTGCCGTTGTTCAACAACTGTTTTCCTCCTACCCAGACATGCCGGACGGCGTCTCGCCCTGTGGAATAGATCAGCTGAGAAACCGGATCGTATATTGGTTGCTGAGCCAAACCGGAGAGATCGACGGCGACCAGGTCGGCGAATTTTCCGATCTCCAGCGAGCCGGTGTGATCATCGATCCCCAACGCCCGTGCACCATTGAGCGTAGCCATGCGCAATGCGCGATGTGCATCCAGGGCGGTCGCTGAACCGGCGACCGCCTTGGCCAGCAACGCGGCGGTACGGGTTTCGCCAAGCAGGTCCAGATCGTTGTTGCTCGCGGCGCCATCGGTGCCAATGGCAACATTGACTCCGGCTTCCCACAGGCGCTCTACAGGACAGAAACCGCTGGCGAGCTTCAAGTTCGATTCGGGGCAATGAATGACACTGCAGTTATGCTCGGTGAGCAACGCGATGTCTTCTTCGTCGACCTGGGTCATATGCACAGCCTGGAACCGAGGGCCGAGCAACTGGAGTCGCGCGAGCCTGGCCAAGGGCCGTTCGCCATGCTTGTGCAGCGCCTCCTGAATTTCGTGCGCGGTTTCATGGACGTGCATATGAATGCAGGCGTCCATCTCGGCGACCAGGATTCTGATGTTTTCGAGTTTGTCATCCGCAACCGAATAAGGCGCGTGAGGCCCGAATGCGATCGAGATACGCGGGTGATGCTTGAGATCGTCGAACAATGCCACGCCATTGCGTAGCGCCTCGTCCGCGTCGCGTGCGCCGGGTACGGGGAAATCGAGCACAGGGACGGCAATCTGTGCTCGTACGCCATGCTTATGTACCAGTTCGCTTACTACAGCGGGGTGGAAATACATGTCGGAGAAGCAGGTGATGCCGCCTTTGAGCTGCTCGGCAATGGCCAGTTCGGTGCCGCAGCGCACGAAGTCTTCGTCGACCCAGCGTGCTTCGGCCGGCCAGATGTGGTCGCGCAGCCAGCGTTGCAGCGGTAGATCATCGGCCAGCCCACGAAACAGCGTCATCGCCGCGTGTCCGTGAGTATTGATCAGGCCGGGAGCCAACATCATTCCTTCGAGTTCGAGCTTCTCCTGCGCCGGATGCTTGAGTGCTTCCTCACGCGGTGCGATGAGTACGATGCGTCCATCACGGATGCCCAATCCATGCCCTTTGAGCACTACTCCCGCTGGCTCGACCGGAACCAGCCAGGTCGGAAATAGAAGCAGATCTAGCGGAGTGAGGCTTTGCTGGGACATGGGGAGCCGTGACTGGATGAGAAGGTCGACTAGTGTAATGGCTGGGGACGCTGGATTGAAGGAAGCCGTAACGCAGGTTGCAGCAGGCGTCCTGGTAGCGCTGCACTGCCTCTATATAAAGAGAGGGCAAATGCCATGGATGAAAACCGAAATAAACGGTTGACGGCTGTTTTCAGGTGCCTATAATGCGCACCACTTCCGGCGCAGTCCTCAAGCAAA
>OGCL01000381.1_pt1 | contig 48668 bp, 38 predicted proteins | sample 1570041 | NCBI WGS metagenome assembly OGCL01 (sample SAMN06266162, study PRJEB24511) | hot springs metagenome | isolation source: Hot spring water | place: South Africa: Limpopo | collected 2015-06-22 | reverse complement strand
GGGCGGCAAGCCCCCCCCATCGGGAGGGTTGGGGAGGGCGCAGCCCTCCCAGGAAACAACCCGCCACCGGGGAGGGTTTGGGAGGGCATCGCCCTCCCAAGGAACAATAATATTTTCATTCTGGCGTTGTGCGGCGCAGCGCATGCATGGCTGAGGTGAATGGGGAAACCCGGTTTCCCCGCCCCCTGCCCGCCAGGCTGAGAATTGACCCCGGAGGCACTGGCCTTTCACGCCCCTGGCATGTTATACTAGGCGCAAAGAATCCCCTCCGGCACGGCCGGAGCGTGATGGGTTCGACGAGGAGGTAACCAGATATGACCACGATCGGGGACAATCTGATCGGCCTGCAACCGGCGACGGCTCAACCTATTTTGAGTGTCAGCGAGCTTGCATCATCGCGCTTGCTCATGATGATGCGCGAGAAGGGTCTCGAGGGCTACGCCCTGCGCGTCTTCGTGGCCGGGGGCGGTTGCTCGGGTTTGCAGTACGGGATGACGTTCGACGATGAGACCCGCGAGGGTGACAGCGAGTTCAGCACCGGTGGCTTGCGTGTGCTGGTTGATCCGATCAGCGCCGGATATCTGATGGGCGCCTCGATCGATTACGTTGATAGCCTGATGGGTGGCGGCTTTAAGATCGATAACCCCAACGCCGTTTCCAGTTGTGGCTGCGGCCACTCCTTCCGCACCTCCAACAGTGGCGATGCGGGCTCGAGTGGCGGCGGCTGTAGTTCCTGCGGCTAAGTGGCGCGGTCCGTTCGACGCCGATGGCTTCAGCGGGGAGGGTCATCCCTCCCCGCTGCGGTGAGCACAGCTTGTGAGCGGGAGGAGGGTGCAGCCCTTCCGCTCCTTCCACAACGGGCCTCTGGTAAAACCGGATTTCCCTACCCTGGATCGCGTTTCTGGATCCTCATCATGAGCGCCCGCTGATCCTGGCATGTACTCTCCTGCGTACCTCGAAGGCGTTCGCCTCTTCAACGCGGGTCACTACTGGCATGCCCACGAGCAGTGGGAAGCCTGCTGGCTCGCAGCCAGCGGCGACGATGCCCTCTTCTACAAGGCGATTATTCAGGCTGCTGCGGCTCTGGTCAAATGGCGCCAGGGTAACCCACGCGGCCTGGCGCGGAACTGGGCCAAGAGTCGGGCGCGTCTGGATGCGCTCCCCGACCGCTACCACGGCCTGGATCTGGCCGCCCTGCGCGCTCACCTCGATCTGATCTGCGCCGGCGTCAGCAACACGCCGCCCGTGTTGCGCCTCGATCCTGCGCCGCCGTGAGCAGCCTCGATCCTGTTGGGAAGGCGTAGCCCTCCTAAACTCTCCCGTTGGGGAAGGCCTGGCGCCCCGATGGGCGGGGGTATGGGAAAACCTGGTTTCCCCATATGTTCACACCAGGAGGGTGTAGCTCGCTCCCCCGTACACCTCTCTCCCACGAGGGGAAAGGTCGTAACGTCCCTCCAGTTTCCGCGAAATCGTACCCGAGACCTGCAACAGTTAATCAACAAAATCAAGAACTGATTGCTGCACGTGTGGTATAGTTACGCTGTGGAAGTGGATGTGCGGTATCCTTAGTAAGCCTGAGAACCGGAGTGCGTGGGCTGCGCTCGCTGCTGGCCGCTCATCGCAGGTCGCAGCGCGTGACAGGCGCTAGACGGTCATGTGGCTGCGCCGCACGCCGCGGGAATGAAAAGAGATTCTCTCGGGAGGGCTTATCACCCCGGCAGGCAGGGGGTTGGGGAAGGCCGATTTCCCCAGGATCATATCAGAGATGCCTCCGACGACAACCTGTCAGGTGCGGCGGCGCGGCTTGCCGGTAAGCCGGTGGCGGCCTGAGTTGCTGCACCCGACAGGTTTGTATCGAGACTTGCCGGATGCACCGCTACGTGGATGAAGCGGCGCGCCGGAAGGGGATGGACGTGTCAGCGAAAATACTTGTGGTGGACGACGACCCGGCGATTGTCGATCTCCTGGTGCGCATCCTCAAGCGCGATGGATACCAACCAATTACTGCAGAGAATGGCCGGCAAGCCCTTGATCTTGTTGAGCGAGAAGAGCCCGATCTTATCCTGCTTGATGTTACAATGCCCGTCCTTGATGGCTTCTCCGTCTGCAAGGAGTTGAAAGACAACGAGGCCACGGCGCTGATTCCGGTAACTATGATCACCGGGCTGGACGATCGCGAGCACCGGCAGCGCGGTCTGGAGGTGGGCGCCGACGATTTTTTGACCAAGCCGTTTGAGCAGAGCCTGCTCCGGGCGCGTATCCGCTCGCAGTTGCGGATCAAACGCCTCACCGACCAGCTTGAGCGCACCGAGAATGTGATTTTTATGCTTGCCCTGGCGGTTGAGGCCAGAGATGCCTACACCGAAGGCCATCTCCGTCGCCTGTCGAGCTATAGCGAGCAACTGGCCCTGGCTATCGGTCTGGGCATGGCGCAGGTGCGCGCCATCCGTTTCGGCGGGTTGTTGCACGACATTGGTAAGATCTCTATTGACGACGCGATTCTACGCAAGCCGGGCAAACTGACCCCCGAAGAGTACGCGCAGATCAAACTGCATCCCGAGCACGGGGCGCGGATCGTCTCGCAGATGCGCTTTGCCCCCGATGTTTGCCCAATCATTCGTCATCATCACGAGCGCTGGGATGGTAGCGGTTATCCCTACGGGTTGCAAGGCGAGGCCATTCCCATCGGCGCGCGCATTGTCGCCATCGTTGACGCCTACGATGCCATGATGACCGACCGTCCCTACCGGCGCGCCCTGGGGCGCCCCGAAGCCCTGCGTCGTTTGCGTGAAGGCCGCGGGCGTGAATGGGATCCGGCGCTGCTTGATCGCTTCCAGGAGTTGATCGAAACCGGGCAACTGGTAGAACCCGTTGAGAGCGGGGTGCATACGTTTGATATGCTTCGTAAGCCGGAGGGGTAGGGTGCCGGCGCCAGGTGAATGATGTACGCTGAGGCGCTTGACTATCTCACATGCCCGCATCATCCTGTTGCGCCGCTCACGCTTGAAGCGGGCGAGCAGCGGGCCGAGGACGGAGAGATCGTCACGGGCGCGTTGCGCTGCCCGGTGTGTGCGGCACGCTACCCGGTTGCCGAGGGGATCGCCGATCTGCTCGGTCCGATCCGGTTCCCCGAGACGCTGACCCAGGCATTGAATCTGCTGCCGCTGACCGCGTGGGGCTACGAGCGCACCTGGCGTCCGAATGCGCTTACCGCGTTGACGGGCGAGCCGTTCGGGTACCAGCGCGAGTTGCCGCTGATCACCGGCATGGCTGCCCCGGAGCGCGGCGGCCTGATGGTTGATGTGGCCTGCTCGAACGGGTTGTACGCCCGGGCGCTCGATCACGCCCGTGGCAATGCGCCAGGCCATGTGGTGGGGATTGACTACGCCATGCCTATGCTGCAGCAGGCCCGTGCCTTCGCCCGCGCCGAAGGGCTGCGTATCAGTTACGTGCGCGCCAGAGCGGAGGCGCTGCCGTTTGGCGCAGGCACGGCGTCGGTGCTGGCGATGGGCGGTTCACTCAATGAGATCGGCAATTCGGCCCGGGCGCTGCGCGAGCTGCGACGGGTGCTGGCGCCTGCCGGGCGGGTGGCGCTTATGTGCCTCATCCGCGATGACCGCGCCCCTGGTCGCGCTGTGCAGTCCTTCCTCGGCCTGGCCGGGGTGAGCTTTCCAACCCTCGATCAACTGAACCGCGCCTTCGCGGCTGCCGGCCTGCGCCTGCGCGCCCAGTGGCGCTACCGGGTGGTGGTGTTCAGTTTGTTGACCGCCGACGCGGCCTGAGCGAACGTCGGGAAACGTGGGGTTCTTCGTCTTCCAGCGGGGGGAGGCTGAGAGGAGGGCGGAACGCTGCAGACCCTCCCTGTGAGAGGGGCGTGGGGAAACCTGGTTTCCTCGATGTGCATATCAGCCGTCCATGCGGCTACCCCGCACAACGCCAGAACAAACGTGATTTGTTCTTGGGAGCGCGCAGCCCTCCCAAACCCTCCCCGCCAGCGGTTGTTTCCTGAGAGGGCGCAGCCTTCATCCTCCCCACAGGCAGGGCCATGGGGAACCCCGGTTTCCCCGATCTGGTGAGTGTGCCGCACACAGGCGACCACAATGACAATCGGCTGACAGGCGACGTTTTCGCGTTGACGCCACCCAGACCCGGCAGGTATACTGAAGGCGTGCGACACTCGCTACAGGTTCAACTTGACCGACTTGCCAGCGACCGCTGGGCCCGACGGGGCGTCCGCACGCTGCTCCGCGCGACTGCGCTGGCGCTGACTCTGGTGTGCCTGGCCCTTGGCGCGCACCTGCTCACCGGCCAACCCCTGCGCTGGACGCTGGTCGGCGCCGCAGCGCTCACCTGCATTGCGCTGGGGGCGTTGCTGGTGTTGCGACCGCGCTTGCGGGCGGTTGAGGTAGCTCGCCGGCTCGACCGCCGTTTTCACCTTCACGAACAGTTGACCACGGCCCTTGAGGTTGGCCCGCAGGCCGCGGGTGCGGGAGCCTATCTCTACGATCAGGCCCGGCGCACCCTGGCCCAGATCCGGCGCCAGGTGGCGGCGCGCCAGCGCTTTCCCTGGTCGGAACTGGCGCTGGTGGTCTTCCTTGCCGTCCTTCTGGCAGGACTGGCGACCCTGGCCACGATCGAGGCCAATCCTCTCACGGCGCCCGCGGAAGCTCTACCGGCCTTGAACCGCCCCCCCGACCTGGCCGGGCGCTTTCCCGAGGAGCCGTTTCAGCCCCCACCCGGCGATCCCTCCGGCGGGCCAGGTGAGGCCCCGGCGCTGGCCCCCGGCCCGGCTGATGCTGCGGCGCTGGCAGCGCTGGCCGATGCGCTGCGCGACCAGAGTGTGACTCGCCCTGCCGCCGAAGCGCTCGATCAGGGCGATCCGGCGGGCGCCGCCCGGCAGTTGCGCGAACTGGCCGGGCAGGCAGGCCAGATGTCGGCTGAGGCGCGCGGCGATCTGAGCCAGGCCCTGCGCGAAGCCGCCAATCAACTGGCGCCAACCAACCCCGGCCTTGCTGACCAGGTGCAACGGATCGCCGATGACCTCGGCGCCGACAGCGCCCGGGCGGCCGGGGCGCTGGAGCGCCTGGCAGAGCTGGTAGAGCAGGCCGGCGCAGGGGCGCAGGCCGGACAGGTTCCGGCAGAGCAGACCGGCCAGCCCGGCGCGAGTCCCGGGGGCGCCGGGCAGGGTAACCTGCCCGGGGAGCAGCGTGAGCGCAGTCAGCGCCTTGGCGTTGACGGCGTGCCTCTGGAGCTGTCGGGCGCCGGCCCCGGTGACGTGCCGGATGCCGGCGCCGCCGGGCAGGCCGCGGGCGCTGGCGGTCCGGCAGGGGCGGGGGGCTTCACGCGTGGCAGCCCGAGCAGCGAGCGGATTACGGTTGATGCTGATCCGCTGCGCATTCCCGGGGATCTCCGTGATGTGGTTCAAGACTATTTTTCGCCGTAAGCCGATGGCGCCCCGCAAGCCCGGAAGCGCCGTTACGCGTTCCGACGGGCCGTTGTTCGATGAGGCGTTTCTGCGGCGGCTCGAGCGGATGAGCCTCCAGGCCCAGCGCACCTTGCGCGGCAACCCCTCCAGCGGTGAACATCCCAGCCGCCGCCGGCTGCCAACCACGATTTTTAGCGAACATCGCCCCTACACCCGTGGCGATGATGTGCGCTATGTTGACTGGAACGCCTATGCCCGCCAGGAGCACGTGCTGGTCAAGCTCGGCGAGGCCGAGCAGGATGTGCACGTGCACCTCTTGATTGATGCTTCGCGGAGCATGAGCGTGGGCCACCCGCTGCGCCTGCGGCTGGCCCAGCAACTGGTTGGCGCCCTTGGCTACCTGGCCCTGGCTCACAGCGACCGCCTGCACGTGGCGCCCTTCGGCCCCGAGGTGTTGCGCTCCTTTGGCCCGGCTCAGGGCAAAAGCCGCGTGATTGAGCTGTTCCGCTTCATTGAGGGCATCGCTCCCCAGCCCGACACCCGGGTAGCAGCGGTCCTGGCCGGCTACGCCCGGCAGCACCCGCAGGGCGGGTTGCTGGTGGTGTGCTCGGATCTGCTGGCGCCTGATGGACTGGAGGAGGGCTTGCGCCTCCTGGCGCCACCGCGCTGGCAGGTGCTGGTGCTGCACCTGCTCGACCAGCGCGATCTGGACCCGCGCCTCCAGGGGCCGTTGGAACTCGAAGATAGCGAAACCGGTCAGCGCCTGGCGCTGACGCTCGATGACGCCACCCTGCGCGCCTATGCCCGCGCCGCGCGCGAATGGCGGGAGGGGATTGCCCGGCTCTGCGCCCGCCGCGGGGTGCGCTATGCGCCGATACTGAGCCACTGGCCCCTCGAACGGCAGGTGATTCCCTACCTGCACGCGCGTCGTCTGCTGTCGTAAGCGGGGCCCAGGAGCATCCATGAGTTTGCTTGCCCCCCTCGGCTTACTGGCACTGCTCGCATTGCCGCTCATCGTCTTCCTCCATATGCTGCGCGAGCGGCGCCGGCGGGTGATCGTGCCCTCGCTGTTGCTCTGGCAACTGGTGCCCCAGAGCCGCGCCGCCCGCCAGCGCCGCCGCCTCTCCATCACGCTCCTGCTGCTGTTACACCTCCTCGTCGCGGCCCTGCTGGGGCTGGCCCTGGCGCGCCCGCAGTGGGATCTGATCAGCTTTGGAGGCCAGCGTCACCTGGCGCTGGTGATTGACACCTCGATCAGCATGGCCGCCCCGGCCCCCGGTGGCGGCAGCCGCCTCGAGGCCGCGCGCTCCCGCGCGCAGGCGCTGCTGGGCAGATCTGGCGCCGGGGGCAGCATCACGCTGATCACCGCCGGCCCGCAGGCGCGGGTGATTGACAGTGATCGTACCGGTAGCGCCCGGCTGGTCTCCGCCCTTGCCGGGCTGCAACCCGCCGGGGTGGGGAGCGATATCGCTGGCGCGCTGACTCTGGCCGAGGCCGTCTTGCAGGGTCGCCCGGGCGCGCAGATCGTGGTGCTGACCGATGCGGCCCTGCCGACGCTTGCCACCGAGCTCGGCGGACGCCGGCCAGCCGTTCCCATCCGCTGGGAGACGCTGGGCGGCGAGCTGGATAACCGCGCCATCGTTGCTTTCGCGGCGCGACCCCGCCCCGGCGCTGGCCCGGTCCAGGTCTATGCTCGAGTGGTAAACTACGGCAGTGGCGCGCTGCGCACAGTAGTGCGTCTGTACGGCGATGACACCCTGCTTGATACCCGTCCGGTGACGATGCAGCCCGACGGCGAGGTTGAGTTGACCTGGACCGTGCCGCGGAGCATCGAGTTCCTGCGCGCAGAGCTTGATGGCGACGATGCCCTGCCCGCCGATGATCGCGCGGAGCTTGGCCTGGCCGCGTATCGCCCCGTGCGCGCGTTACTGGTTTCGGAGCAGCCGGCGGCTCTGGAGCGCGCCCTGCGCGCCGTGCCCGGGCTAGAACTGACGGTTATGGCTCCCTCGGAGTATCGGGGTGCCGCTGCGGATCTGACCGTCTTTGACGGATTCCTGCCGGCGGCCTGGCCCTCCGGTGGGGTGCTGGCCATCCATCCACCACGCGACTCGGCCTTGCTGAGCGCCGGTGTGGCCGCTCCGCCTTCCGATGAGGTGACCTTCACTCCGGCAGGGGCGGCTCTGTTCGAAGGGATCAGCCTCGGGGCGGTGGAGTGGGGACCGGCGACGCCGGTGACTCCTCCTGCCGGGGCCACGACCCTGCTCAGCCGGGCCGGCCAGCCGCTGATCGTTCGCTGGCAGGCCCCCGGCAGCACGATCGCAGTCTGGGCCTTCGACCTGGCCCGGGGCAATCTGACGACGCGGCTGGCCTTCCCGCTGCTGGTGGCGCGCACCGTGCGCGATCTGACCCCGCCGGCCGTGCCGGCCTCGGCCCTGGCCGGGGCAACGCTGAGCCTGCGCACCGACCCCCGGGCAACGACGGTGGAGGTGACGGCGCCGGACGGTACCGCAACGCCCCTGGCGGTCGATCCGGGCGGCCAGGCGCTGGTCACGTTCGGCCAGCCCGGTCGCTACACCCTTGTGGAGCTGGCGGGTGGTGAGCGGCTGTACAGCGGGCAGGTCGGGGTGAATGCCGGGGCGGCGTTTGAGTCCGATCTGCGGCCCCGCCCGGTGCCCGAGACGGTGGCAGCGCCGCCCCCGCGCGGCGAGCGCGAGGAAGCGGCCCAGCCGCTCTGGCCCTGGTTGGTGGCGCTCGCGCTGGTAGTGATCCTCGGCGAGTGGGTGTATGTGCATGCCCGGCGCCTGCGTGGTTTTGCCGAGGGATAGACTTTCAGCGGGGCTGCGCTTCAGGTTGCCGTCTCGTGCCGCATACCCCGACCGCGGTCGGGGTCGTCTGGCGCCCCGACGGGCATGGGGAAACCGGGTTTCCCCGATGTTCACATCAGCCGCCTATGCGGCTGCGCTGCACACTACAGGAGTAAAAAGGGATTCTCCTGGGAGGGCTTGCTGCCCCCACAGGCAGGGGGATGGGGAAACCGGGTTTCCCCATATGTTCATATCAGTCATCAGGCGCGGGCCTGAACTGCTTGCGGCTACCCATAATGATGTTCCGTAACCCTCAGTTACTCTGGCTCCTGCTGACCCTGCCCGCCTTTGTGTTGTTCTGGCGCTGGCATGGCGTGCGTGTAGCGGCGGCAGCGCTGATGTTGCGCCTGTTGACCGTGACACTGTTGATCCTGGCCCTGGCTGATCCCCTCATCGCAACGGCCCTGCCTCCCGAGGGGGCGCTGGTTGTGCTCGTGGATCAGTCTGACAGTCTTTCGGAGGCGACACGCGCGGCGTTGCGAACGCAGGCTGGGGAGCTTGCGCGTACTGCTGGCGCTGAGGCGAAGGTGCTGTACGTTGGCGCGAACGTGATCGGCGCTGGGGAGCAGGAGGGCGCGGCTGTCGATCCGGGCGGCAGCGACCTCGCGGCAGGGTTGCGCGCGGCGCGGGCGCTCTTGCCCGGTGGTGGTCAGGTTATCCTGATCTCCGATGGCCTTGCCACCTCCCCCGACACCCTGGCCGAGGCCCGTCTGGCCGCGCAGGCGGGGATAAGCGTGGACGTGGCTCCGGTTGCTCCCGCCGAGGCGCCGGAGGTGGCGATCACCGGCTTGAACGTGCCGCGCACCCTGCGCCTGGGCGAAGCGTACCCGATCGAAATCAACGTGCGTGCTACCGGCGCGCCGGTAAGCGGGCGCCTGCGACTGTGGGAGGGTGAAGTCCTGCTGGGTGATGAGCAGGTGCTGCTGACCCCCGGCGAGGAGGTCTTTTCCTTCTCGCACACCGCCAGCGCGGTGGGCATCGTCCGGTTGCGCGCTGAGCTTGAGGCGTCTGCTGGCGATACCTTCAGCGCTAACAACCATGCGGCGGCCGTTGCCGAAGTGAACCCGCCGCCGCAGGTTCTCCTGGTAGCCGCCAGCGACGACGAGGCTGCTCTGCTGGGCGATGCGCTGCGACGCCAGGGGGTGGAGACGCGCCGGGTGCGGCCCGCGGAGATGCCCTCGCGCCTGGTTGACCTCGCAGAGTACGACGGCGTGGTGCTGGTTGATGTGCCGGCAGCGGCCCTGAGCCTCGACCAGATGGCCAGTGTGCGGGAACTGGTGCGTAGCGAAGGCCGCGGGCTGGTCGCGATTGGTGGGCGCAACTCCTTCACCCTGGGGGCCTACAAAGACACCCCGCTGGAGGAAACGCTGCCGGTGACGATGGAACCGCCGCCGCGCCCCCAGCGCACCGAGATCGCCCTGCTGCTGATTGTCGATCGCTCGGCGAGTATGACCGCTGCGGTGGGGGTAAGCAAGTTCGATATGGCCAAAGAAGCTGCCATCCTGGCGACCGAGAGTCTCAAGCCCGAGGATCGTATCGGGGTGCTGGCCTTTGATACCGGGCACCTCTGGGTGGTGCCTTTTCAGCAGGTGGGGCAGAGCGCTAACCTGGCGGCTATCCAGCAGGCCATTCTCGATCTGCCCAGCGGCGGCGGCACCGATATCGAGATGGCGCTGACCGAAGGCTTGCCCGCCCTGGCCCGCCAGCCCTCCAGTGTGCGCCATGCCGTCCTGCTTACTGATGGGCGCAGCTTTACCAACAATATGGCCAACTACGAGCGTCTGGTGCAGACGGCGCGCGATCAGCAGATCACCCTCTCGACGATCGCCATTGGCGAGGATGCTGATACCGCCTTGCTCGACCAGTTGGCCCGTTGGGGCGCCGGGCGCTACTACTTCGCCGATCGTCCGGAAGACATTCCCCGCCTTACTCTGCTGGAAAGTGAGATCGCCCGCTCGGCTCCGGTGGTCGAGGGGCCGGTGCAGCCCACCCTCGACCAGCCCCACCCGATTGTGCGCGACTTTGCTCCGGCTGAACTGCCTGATCTTGCCGGCTATGTGGCCGCCACCGCCCGTCCCGTGGCTGACGTGGTGCTGCGCACGCCCGATGACGACCCGCTGCTGGCCGCCTGGCAGTACGGGTTGGGTCGGGCAGTAGCCTGGACGCCGATGGCCGGCGAGCCATGGGCCGCAGCGTGGACGCGCTGGGAGGGGTTTGAACGCTTCTGGGCGCAGACCGTGCGCTATACGCTGCCCGAACCCGATAGCGGCCCGCTTCAGGTGCGCATCGAGGGGCGTCCCGACGGCGGCGCACGCCTGGTAGTGGACGTGTTGCAGCCGGGCGGTGCGCCGCTGGATCTGGCGACAGTCAATGCGCGGGTTACGTTGCCCGGCGGCGAGCAGCGCGCCTTCGACGTCCCGCAGACAGCCCCGGGTCGCTATACGCAGGATCTGGTGCTGGCTACGCCCGGGGCCTATCTGGTCTCGGTGGTGCTGCTGCACGAGGGTCGCTTGCAACAACGTGACGTGGGCTTTGTGCAGCCCGTCGCGCCGGAGTATCGCCAGCAGAGCGATCCTGCCGAGGGGCGGGCTTTGCTGGAGGCGATCGCCACGGCTACCGGAGGCAGGGTGCTGGCTGACCTGGAACAGGCGAGCCTGTCGGAGGCGGGGGCGCTCGAAACACCTGAGGGATTGTGGCCCTGGTTGCTTGGCCTGGCGCTTGGCCTCTGGGTTCTGGAGATCGCCGTGCGGCGCGGGGTGTTCGTGCGCGCGTGAGGGCCGTGATTGACAGTCTGATCGATCGGGCCATCGCCGGGCAGGTCTTTCCGGGGGCTGTGGTGCTGGTGGCCCGCGAGGGTGTGCCGCTGCACTACGCCGTCTACGGCGCCACCATGTACGCCGACCCGGGTTCACGACCCCTGACCCCGACAGACATCTTCGATATCGCCTCGCTCACCAAGGTCTTCACCGCCAGCGCCGCGCTGGCGCTGCACGACGCCGGGTTGCTCGATCTGGAGGCCCCGGTGCGTCGCTACCTGCCACGCCTGCGCGCGGAGCGCGTGCAGGTGCGCCATCTGCTGACGCACACCTCGGGCCTGGATGTGCGGCTCTCGGTGTTGCGCGCCCTGGGGCCGGCGGGCATTCGGGCCACAGTGTACGGGGCCACGCCGCTGCGTCCGCCGGGCAGCGCGGTGGCCTACACCAACATCAACAGCTTCCTGCTGGGAGAAGTGGTGAGCACGCTGGCCGGTATGCCCCTCGATGCGGCAATTCGCACACTGATTCTGGAGCCGCTGGGGATGGCCGAGACCGGCTATTGCCCGTCCCCGGCACTGCGCGCGCGCATTCCACCGACGGAGATCGAGCCTGAATGGCGCGGGCTGGTCCACGGGGTGGTGCACGACGAAAGCGCGTATGCCCTGGGGGGCGTGGCGGGCCACGCCGGGCTGTTCAGCACGGCACGCGATCTGGAGCGGCTGTTGCGCATGTGGCTCCAGGGCGGGGCGTGGGAGGGGCGCCAGGTGTTGCGCGAGGCCACGGTCGCGGCGGCGCTGCGCGACTACACCGCGGCGCTACCGGCGCTGAGCGGCGCGCCTGCCCGCACGGGTCTCGGCTGGATGCTCGACCGGGCAAACTTCATGGGCGCGGCGCCGACGGGGAGCTTCGGGCACACCGGTTTCACCGGGCCAGCAATGGTGGGTGTGCCCGCGCAGGGCCTGGCCCTGGTGATGCTCAGCAACCGTACCTTCCCCCGGCGAACGCCGCCGCCGTACCGGCATCATGCGGTAATGGCAGCGGTGCTTGAGGCCGCCCTGAGGTGAAAATAGCCCGCCCGCGGGAGGGTTTGGGAGGGCGACGCCCTCCCAGGAAACAACCCGCGCGCGGGTTGGTTTGGGAGGGTAAAGCCCTCCCAAGAACAACCCATGTTCATCTCGTCGTTGTGCGGCGCAGCCGCGTGGACGGCTGAGGTGAACATAGGGAACCCGGGGTTCCCCACGCCCCTGCTCGTGGTATCACCCAAAGCGCCCGGAGATATACTCCTCGGTACGCTTATCCTTCGGGTTCTGAAAAATATTGCTGGTCGTATCGTACTCGATCAACTGACCGGCGCGATCGTCCTTATCCATCAGAAAGAACGCGGTATAGTCAGAAGCGCGGGCAGCCTGCTGCATATTGTGCGTCACGATCACGATGGTGTAGTTCTGACGCAACTCGAACATCAGCTCTTCGATCTTGAGGGTAGAAATGGGATCGAGGGCCGAACAGGGTTCGTCCATCAAGATCATCTCAGGCTCAACCGCGAGGGCGCGAGCGATGCAGAGGCGCTGCTGCTGGCCGCCTGAGAGGGCCAGGCCGCTCTTCTTCAGATCATCCTTGACCTCATCCCAGAGGGCCGCGCCGCGGAGCGCGCGTTCAACAAGCTCGTCCATCTCCGCTTTGCTGCCCTTCCAGCCGTTGATGCGCGGGCCATAGGCAATGTTGTCGTAGATGCTCTTGGGGAAGGGGTTGGGCTTCTGGAAGACCATGCCGATCTCGCGCCGCACCTGCACCGCATCCACATCGGGGGCGTAGAGATTCTGCCCGTGGTAGAGCACCTCGCCTTCGGTCCGGGCGCCGGGAATAAGGTCATTCATCCGGTTGAACGAACGCAGCACGGTGGACTTACCGCAGCCGGAGGGACCAATGAGAGCGGTGATCTTATTCCGCTCGATCCCGAACGAGACATCCTTTACAGCGCGAAAGGCGCCGTAGTAGATGTGCATATTGCGCGTTTCGATTGCGTATTTCGTATCGTACGTCGCGCTTGTCATGTTGAGATCCTCTTGGAACGGAGATAATTACGCAGCATAATTGCTGCCGCATTCAGTGAAAGCAGCAGGATGAGCAGGACGATAATCGCCGCCGCGGCAATGGCCCGGAACTCCTCCTGGGGCCGCGAGGTCCAGTTGTAGATCTGGAGCGGCAGCACGGTAAACTTCGAAAACAGCCCGTCTGGATCGGTGACAATAAAGGTAGACGCGCCGATGACGATCAGCGGGGCGGTTTCGCCGATGGCGCGGGAGATCGCAAGAATGGTGCCGGTGAGAATACCAGGCAGGGCATTGGGCAGCACAATCTTCCAGACCGTCTGCCACTTGGTGGCGCCCAGGCCATAACTGGCCTGGCGCAACGAACTAGGAACGGCGCGAATGGCCTCTTGCGAGGCGATGATCACCACTGGCAGCACCAGGAGTGACATCGTGAGCGCGGCGGAGAGGATGGTGCGGCCATTCGCGGTCACTCCTTCAGTGGCGCCAAAGATGGCGCCGCTGGTGAACGGTTCGAGCGCGCGCACGAAGATCGCCAGGCCGAGGATGCCGTAAATAATCGAGGGCACGCCCGACAGGTTATAGATGTTCGTTTCGATCAAGCCGGCGGCGCGTTGAATGGCGCGGTTGAGCCAGCGACCGACCGGCGAGCGTTCATCGAAGGGCTTATCGGCATTGTACTCTTCGAGGTAGATCGCGGCGCCAATGCCCAGCGGGAAGGCGATCAGAATGGTGAGGAGGAGCAGAAAGAGCGTACCGAGAATGGCGGTTCGGATGCCAGCCTGGGTCGGATTACTCGACATCGGGCTGACAATGAAGTTCCAGTTGAGCCAGCTCTTGAACTGCAACTCGGCGCGTGGGAACGCCTCGGCCAGTTCGGCCTCGATGGCCGCGCGGTTAAAGAGAAACTCCGAGAGTGGATAGATGGCTACCACCTCGGGCTTGATAATTTCCTGATTGATAATATCAATTAATTCCCCTTCATCCCGCTCGGCGAGCGGGCGCTCGCGTTCGAGGTTACGCAGCACGCGCGAGCGCAGGTTCGCCTCCAGAATGGCGATCAGTTCCGGCTGGGAGAGGTCCTCTAACCGGCGACCGTCGGTCAGCTCTTCCTCTTCAACAACCGACTGCACGGCGATACCGCCAAAGGCATCGTTGACGATGTTGAAGGCGAGCATCACCAGGATCACGATGCCCACCACGGTGCTGGCAAACAGCACCGCTTCCCAGACCCGGCCGCGGCGCTGGCGCTGGGCGACATTCTGGCGCACCGCCTCGCCCTGGGGGAGCATACCGGTGGAACGCTCGCTCGATGCGTTGGTCTCTGCGCTCATCAGTCGTATACCTCCCGGAAGCGGCGAACGATCTGGCGGCTGGCGATATTGAGGCCGAGGGTTACGAAGAACAGCACCAGGCCAATCGCGAAGATGGACTTGTAGTCAATGCTGCCGTAGCTCAGATCGCCGCCGGAAATGCGCGCAATGTGACCGGTCATGGTCTCGGCGGGCTCGAAGGGGTTCCAGGTGAGATTGGGGCTGGCGCCAGCAGCGAGGGCCACAACCATGGTCTCGCCAACGGCGCGTGACATGGCGACAATCGAGGCGGCCAGGATGCCCGAGAGGGCCGCGGGCACCACAATGCGAATGGCGGTTTCCCAGCGGGTGGCACCCAGGCCAAAGCTGGCCTGGCGGAGCCGACCAGGCACGGCGCTCAGCGCATCCTCGCTGAGCGTGGCAACAATCGGGGTGATCAACACGCCCACCACCAGGCCGGCCGACATGACGTTGTACACCGAAACCACATCCTGGCCGAAAACGCCCCGCAGAATAGGGGTGACAAAGGTCAGGGCAAAGTAGCCATACACAACGGTGGGGATGCCGGCGAGCAGTTCTATGACCGGTTTCAGGATGGCCCGCGCGCGCTCCGAAGCGTACTCGCTCAAATAGATCGCCGTACCCAACCCGAGGGGAAGGGCCACACCCATCGCAATGAAGGCCACCATCAGGGTGGCGTTCACCAGCGGGAGAATGCCAAATTGCTCGATGCGCGGTTGCCAGACGGTGTTCGTGAAGAACTCTACCAGGGTGACTGCGGGATCGGCGAAGAAGGCGAGCGACTCCTCGAACAGCACGAACACGATCCCTATGGTGGTGAAAATCGAAATGAAACCACAAGCGAAAAGCGTTGTCTGAATGATCGACTCACCAATCCGCGGGCGTTTGCGTAGATCTACCACACGCTCGGCGCGCTGAGCAGCTATCGCCCGCTGTGCACTGGCCTGTACCTGATCCGCCATGAACCATTGCCCCTTTTTTAGTCCGAGTTCTGATATGAACATGGGAAAACCTGGTTTCCCCGCACCCCTGCCCATGAGGGCGCCCGGCAACCCGACCCGCTGGTGGGGTTGGGGGAAACCGGGTTTCTCCACGCCCCTGCCTGTGGGAGTATGGGGAAACCGGGTTTCCCCGCGTCCCTGCCCAGGGGAGAGTCTGGGAGGGCTACAGCCCTCCCAGACAAACCGCTTTATTACCCTATCGGTGTGCGACGCAGCCGCGAGAGGGCTACGTTTCCTCCATCCGCTGATCTGCGCGGAAGGCCCTGCCCCGGGCGCGAATCGGGCCTGAGAATGTTACCGCGATTGCGCATCGAGCCAGTTTTGCTTGGCCTCGTTCAGCGCCTCGACGCTCGCAGGGAAGTAGCCGACATCACGGATCTCGTCGTTGACGTTGGTGAGGTAGAAGTTGATGAAGGCAGCCACCTGCGGCTTCTCTGCCATAATGTTTGCGGCGGAGTAGATAAAGAGCGGGCGTGCCACCGAGTAGGTGCCATTCTCGACGTTCTCTTCGGTGGCTTCGACCCCTTCGACCTTGAGAATCCGCAGCCGGTTGCGGTTCTCCTGGTAGTAGGCGTAGCCGAAGTAGCCGATGGCATACGGCGAAGCCTCGATACCGGCCACGAGGACATTATCGTCTTCGGAGAGCTGCGGATTGGCGCTCAGCAGAGGCGCGGGGTCCTTCTTAAAGAAATGCTCGACGAAGTAGTCGAACGTGCCCGAGTCGGTGCCGGGGCTGAAGAGCTGGATGGGCTGATTCGGGAAGCTGGGATCGACTTCGTTCCAGGTCTTGGCCTTACCCGAGAAGATATCGGCGATCTGGGCTTCGGTCAGATCCTCGACGAAGTCATTTTTCGCCGATACGACAATCGCCAGGGCATCGGTGCCAACGCGGAACTCGATTGCCGGACGGCCGCTGGCCTCACAGGCAGCCTTCTCCTTATCGTTGATCGGGCGCGAGGCGTTGGAGATGTCGGTCTCGGCGGCGGTGCAGAAGCGCTCGAAGCCTGCACCCGTGCCGATGCTGTCAATCGTAATCTGGCCGGTGTATCCATCTTCCTTGAAGAGTTCGGCCATCCGTTCGGTGAGCGGGAAGACCGTACTTGATCCGGCGATGATAATGTTCCCGGTGACGGTAGCCGGATCAATTTCCGGAAGTGTGAGCGCCGCGCCTGCGCCGGCGGTCGGCGCCGGGGCCGCAGTCGGCGCGGTTGTGGGAGCAGGGGCCGCCGTGGGCGCTGCAGTAGGCGCGGGAGGCGCCGTGGGCGCCGGAGCTTCTGTAGCAGGAGCAGCGGGGGCGGTCGTCGGAGCAGTGGCGGCGCCACCGCCGCAGGCCGCCAGGATGGGCAGGAGCAGCGCAAACGTCAAGAGAGCCGCCAGCGTGCGGATACGTGTCATACAACTAACCTCCACTAAGCGTGCCGTTGCGGAACGCCCCACTGGCGTACCGCACCTGTCAGGTGAGCAAAACCTGAAGCGCCACAGCGACACCGAATCTTCGCGGACTGGTCCCGCGAGGAAAGCGGCGCCGGGGCCTCTCTGGAGTAGCGCTCACACTAACAGCGACATCTTAGCGGTTTTACGTTAAGTGCAGCACATGTAAATATTAATTAAATGTTAAATACCTTGCTCAATCAACGCCAGAAGGAACATGCTTGTTCCTGGGTGGGCGTAGAGGCGCGGCGCCGCCGCGCCTCTACGCCCAAACTCTCCCACCAGGGAGGGGGATGGGGAACCCCGGGTTCCCCATGTCCCAACCGCTGGTGGAAGCGGCTGGCGCCTCCACAGGCAGGGGCGCGGTTCGACAAGCTCACCACAGGTGGGGAAACCCGGTTTCCCCGTATATTCACATCAGTCATCCATGCGGCTGTGCTGCACAACGCCAGAATGAAAATATTTGTTCTTGGGAGGGCGCAGCCCTCCCAAACCCTCCCCGCTGGTGGGTTGTAAACCCTCCCGCGGGCGGGCTATGTTCACATCACACACCAACCACCGGCTCACCTGCGCCACTGCGGTAGGCATAGGCCATGCGGCGCGTGTTCCAGGCCAGGCCGGGCCTGCCATCGGGGGTCAGGACAATGCAGCCGCCAGTGCCGCCGGCGACGCGACGATTGAGGATGCGCACGGCGGCTTCAGCGGCGGACTGTGGCGCGAGCCCCCGTTCGAGCAAGTCAACGACGCGGCGGGCGAGGGCTACACGCACAATCGCTTCGCCCCACCCGGTGCAGACAGCGGCGCCGATCTGCGCATCGGCATACAGGCCGCAGCCAATCAGCGGCGTGTCGCCGACCCGGCCAGGAAGCTTCAAGGGGGTGCCGCCGGTTGAGTTGGCAGCCACCAGGTTGCCGCTCTGGTCGAGAGCGATAGCGCCTACCGTATCGCGTCCTCCCAGGGTGTGCTGGAGGCCGCTGGCGGCGGTTGCGGTCTGGCTGGCGCGCCACTGTTCCCACAGCGCGCGCTCACGTTCGACCACCAGTTCGCTGTTCTCGCACAGGGCCATGCCCTGGGCGGCGGCGTAGCGTTCAGCCCCCTCGCCCACCAGGAAGGTGGCGGGGCCGTGCAGGAGACGATGCGCCAGGACAATCGGGTTGCGCACCCGCCGCAGACTGGCCACCGCGCCGTAGCGCAGGCTCTGCCCATCCATCATCGCGGCGTCGAGTTCAACCGATCCCGCGGCGGTGAGGTGCGAGCCGGTTCCGGCGTCGAAGGTCGGATCATCTTCCAGCAGGCGTACGGCGACCTCACAGGCGTCACGCGCCGACCCTCCACTCTCCAGGACAGCCCAGCCGGCGGCAAGAGCGGCACGGCAGCCGGCCAGATGGGCCTCGACCTGATCATCGGGAATGGCCCAGGCGCCGCCGTGGACGATCATTGCTATACGCATGCGCTCGTACCTCAGATCTGCAGCGATACCCATCGCTTAATCTATCACAAGGGACCGTGGGGCGCAAAGGGGAGCGTGTTCGGTATATGCAAAGAGCCGCCGCACAAGTATGCGACGGCTCTCGTTGTTCTGGTGGAGCCAAGCGGGCTCGAACCGCTGACCTCAACACTGCCAGTGTTGCGCTCTCCCAGCTGAGCTATGGCCCCCTGGCCTGTGGACGCACGGGGATTCGAACCCCGGACCTCGACAGTGCGATTGTCGCGCTCTCCCAACTGAGCTATGCGCCCGCAACGTGAAAAAGTATACCACTACGATTGGGGGATGTCAAACAAGTTGTGTACGCGTTCACACTTCTCCCGGGAGCGCGGGCATCTTGCCCGCATCCAGACCCTTGCGGGCGGGACGCCTACGCTCCCTCCCGGGGTGACGCCTTACCTCACATGTGAACACGCACACAAGTTGTTGTCATTGGACACGACACCGGTGAACGTGTTACACTTCTTCTTAATATGCTCTTTCGCCGGAGGCGGGAGAGCGACCCGATGTCCTCGGAGTTTCGTATCCGACAGTCATGCGGCTGCACCGCACGACGCTAGAAAGAACATCGTTGTTCCTGGAAGGGCGCAGCCCTCCCAGACCCTCCCGCCCGGGTTCAGAGGCGGACAGAACGTATGAGCGCCGACGGGCGTGATGGCGTTGGGATGCGCTGGTTGGCTCCCGCCCCCTCCCCCTCTCCAGCGAAGCTGGAGAGCCTGCGCTGAGCCTGTCGAAGCGGGGAGACCAGAGCCGCGCGCGGGGGCGTTCCAGTGCGGTACACGCCACGTTGGCTCGGATGTTCTGTCCGCCCTTAAATTCCTGAGGGGAGGGTTTGGGAGGGATCTGCCCGATGGGGAACTTCTGGCAAGGCAAGCGGAGGGCCTGCCGCATCGAGGCGGCGGCGCCCTCAGGGAGGGTCTATGGCAGCCTCGATTCGCTCAAGCCGGGTCTGGTTACTGTTCGCCGCGCTGGTCGCCGTCGCCGCCCTGGTGGGGGCATCGGCGCCGTATGCTCAGGCAGCGGTGTTGCAAGGCGCGCTCGCTGCGCCTCCCACTGCGCCCGACCCACAATCTGGTTTGACCTGGACGGCCTGGCAGGATCTCGGCGGTACGCTAACCTCCGCGCCGGCAGCCGTCTCATGGGGCCGGGAACGCATAACCGTCTTTGCGCGCGGGGGGAACGGTGAGATCATTCAAACCTACAAAGAAGGCGGTGGAGCCTGGTCACCATGGCGCACGCCGCCTGAACTGCGCGGCGTGATCCTCCGCTCAGCGCCGTCGTGCGCCTCGTGGACGGCGGGGGCCATCAACTGCGTTGCCCTGCGCGAGGGTTACGGCGGCGTTTTCCAGTTCTACTGGAACGGGCGCGGCTGGGCCGCGAACGACCTTGGCGGCGACGCGACCTCGGCGCCGGCAATTGTGGCCTGGGGCGCCGGACGCCTGAGCGTCTTTGTTCGGAATAGCAACGGGAACCTCATCCATCGCTACTGGCAACACGATGTTACCGATTGGACCCCGCCGCGGTGGGAGGCGGTCGGGAGTGGAACCATCACCTCGGCGCCGGCGTGCGGCTCACGCGAAACCGGGATCATTGACTGCTTCGCCCTTGGCCCCAACGGTGTAGTCATGCAGCTCTACTACGACGAACGGGTGGGAGCGCGCTGGGTCGGATGGAATCAGCTCCTGGGCATGGCGACGTTCCGCGCGACGGCGCCCATTAGCGCCGTCGGGTGGAACCGCAATCTGCTCGACCTGTTCGCGCGCGGCCCGGATATGCGGCTCTACCAGATCACCTACAGCGGTGGGTGGAACCAACCGTGGTCGGTGATCGAGGAGCGCCCGCTGCTGAGCGCGCCGTCCTGCACACAGGTTGAGCCGGGACGGCTGGACTGTTTCGCGCAGGTGCTCGACCCGCAGGCGCAGAATGCCAGCGCTTTCAACCTGGCCCCCGGCCTGGCGTACCGCTACGCGCAGCGACGGTAAGACCGCAGCGGCGCCCGGCGTCAGGCAGGGATCAGATATCCGGGGGTGGTTCGGGTTCGCCGATCATGTCGCCGTACCAGCGCTCCAGCCACTCCAGGGCCTCATAGAGCCGTCCGGCGGGCATGCGGCGATAGGAAGAAATGCCAAAGTTGCGGTACAGCCCGCTGAGGGCGCCCCAGTACTCGTTGCGGCGGGTGCGCTCGCCGAGGGTGCGCGCCACCCTGCGCACCGTCTGGGCCAGCCGGGCGGCCTGGGGGTCGTCAACGGCTGCGCCGCGGGCGGCCCAGGGATCGGCGCCAGGGCTTTCATCGCCAGCGGGGGCGGTGTCGAGCTGCCGCTCGATCAGCACCTGCTGGCGAGCCAGGTTCGCGATGGCCATGGCCCCGACATAGGCCTGCTCGGCGTGACCCTGCTGGGGTCGGGGGGCAATCAACCCATCGCCGCTGTCGAAGCCCTGGGGGCGGAAGGCCTGCCAGAGCAGCGAGGCTGCTTCGCGCTGGAACAGGGCCAGGCGATCGCGAAGGGCCGGATCGGGGATATGCTCGGGGTTCAGGGTAGTCAACCAGAGGGGTACCAGTTCGATCCGCAGGCACAGGCGCGTGGGCGCCCCGCCGTCGTGCGGCTCGGCGGCAAGGCGACGGGCGCCCTGGCGCAACAAGGGGTGCGCCTTTACCCGGCGCTCCTCCCGAGCCGCCGGCAATCCCAGCGCAGCACAGAGGTCGGCCAGGGCTACCAGGGTGCGGTTCGGGTCCAGCTCCAGACAGGCGACAATATCCCGGGCATAGAACCAGTGCATGGGGTGGCTCCCGCAGGGTGTTGCTCGTGTTCCATCATCTCTGGCGGCTGCGCCGCCCACCAGAAACCAGGGGAAACCAGGTTTCCCCGTCCCCTGCCCGCCGGGGCGGCATGCCCCCGGCGCCGGTCGGAGGGCGGATAAACCTGATCGCTCCACGCTAATCGTAGGGTACTCGCATCGGCTCATTTACGCAATCAGATATCATTATCCACAATATGGAGAAAAAATCCACATTGTGGATTTTCGATTACATGATACAATACGGCTATCGGTGTATTCAGCAACGTTCGTCACACACATAGTCGGGTAAAGAAGCGCAGCGGTGCTGCGTCTCTTCCTGGAAGGGCTTCGCCCGCGCAAACCCTCCGGCGCGGAGGGCTTACCACCCCCGTGGGCAGGGGCGTGGGGAAACCCGGTTTCCCCATATTTTCACATCATGAGGAATAGAACATGAACCGCTCCCAACTCATCGAGGAGTTGCGGCACGTTGTGGGGCCCACCGGAGTAGTTGCCGACCCGGTGGCTCTGATGACCTACGATGCCGATGGCTGTGTGATGGATACCGGCGAGCCGCAGGTGGTAGTATTACCCACCAGCGCCGAGCAAGTTAGCGCCGTGGTGCGTCTTGCCGCGCGCTACGGGGTGCCAATCGTGCCCCGCGGGGCCGGCACCGGTCTTGCCGGTGGGGCAACGCCCATCGGTGGCGGCATCGTGGTCAGCACGGCGCGGATGGACCGGGTGCTGGAGATCGATGCGCGCAACGGGCGCGTGCTCTGCCAGCCGGGGGTGATCAACTGGGAACTATCGCAACTGCTCAAGCCCTACGGTTACCAGTTTGCCCCTGATCCTTCGTCGCAAAAGGCCTGCACCGTCGGCGGCAACATTGCCAACAACGCCGGCGGCCCCCACTGTCTGAAGTACGGCATTACCTCCAGCCACGTACTGGGCGTGCAAATGGTGCTGCCCGACGGCTCGATCATCTGGACGGGGGACGGCAATCCTGCGCCAGTGGGCTACGATCTGACCGGGGTGATCACCGGCAGCGAGGGCACCATCGGCCTGGTGACCGCGGCCTGGCTCAGGCTCACGCGGCTGCCCGAGGCGGTGCGGGTCGTCCTGGCCCTGTTCCCCGACATTGCCGGCGCCTCGGCCAGTGTTTCGCAGGTGATCGCCAGCGGCTTTTTGCCCGCGGCGCTGGAGATTATGGACCGGCTGGCGATCAAGGCCGTCAACGATATGTACAAACTGGGCCTGCCCGAACAGGCCGGCGCGGCGCTGCTGATCGAGGTGGATGGCGTAGACGACGGCCTGGACGAGTTGCTGGCCGACATTACCGCTGTTTGCTGGCGCAACGGCGCGATTGATGTGCGACCCGCGCGCACGCCAGCGGAGCAAAATCAGGTCTGGGCGGCGCGGAAGAACGCCTTTGGCGCGATGGGTCGCCTGGCGCCAACGTACTACCTGGTTGACACAGTGGTACCGCGCACCCGTCTGCCCTACACGATGGAGCAGGTCGGGCGCATCTCGCAGGAGTACCGTTTGCCGATTGCGAATGTGTTCCACGCCGGCGACGGCAACCTGCACCCGATCATTCTCTTCGACCGGCGTGACCGGAGCCAGAACCAGCGCGCGCTGGAGGCGGCCACCGGGGTGATGCACGTGAGCATCGAGCAGGGCGGGGTCATCAGCGGCGAGCACGGCATTGGCGTGGAGAAGCAGGACTACATGACCCTGCTCTTCTCCACCGACGACCTGGCGGCGATGGCCGGGCTGCACCAGAGCTTCGACCCCTACGATCTCTTCAATCCGGGCAAGGTCTTTCCCAAGGGACGGGGTTGCGGGGAGCTGGCCGCCCTGCGCAAGGCGGGCGTGGCCTGGAGCGAGCTGAAGACGCGGTAGGTGCATCTATGCTTCCAGCAGCGCTGACGCGCCAGTTGGTCGAGATTGTCGGCCCCGAGCGCATCTCTGAAGAAACGGCGCCGTTCGCCGTGCACGGTCGCTCTCCGGCGCTGGTGATCAGTCCCTCCTCGGTGGAGCAGGTGGCCCGCGCTGTCGCGGCCTGCCACGCCGCGCGCGTTCCGCTGGTGCCGTGGGGCGGCGGCACGCGTCAGCGGTGGGGCCGGCCCATCGCTGCGGAAACCTTTGTCGTCCTCCGCACGAGCGGGTTGCAGGCCATTCTTATGCATGAGCCTGACGATCTTACGATCTCGGTCGAGGCGGGGATGACCTTCGCGGCCCTGGATGCAGCCCTCGCCGCGCACAACCAGATGTTGCCCCTGGACCCGCCGCGGCCGGCCCAGAGCACCATCGGCGGCCTCCTGGCCTCCGGCGCAGATGGCCCGCGGCGCCTGGCCTACGGCACCAGTCGCGATCTGCTGATCGGCATCCGGGTAGTGGAAGCGACGGGCCGGATCAGTAAGGCCGGCGGTATGGTGGTGAAGAACGTCAGCGGCTTTGATATGATGAAGCTCTACCTGGGCAGCCTGGGCACGCTGGCGATCATCGTCTCGGCCAACTTCAAGCTGATGCCCCAGCCGCGGGCTGCGGCGAGCCTGAGCTGTTTCTTTGAGCAACCTGAGCGGGCCTTCAGGCTGATTACCGCCTTGAGCGCAAGCCAGCTCATCCCGGCCGCAGTGGAGTACCGTGAGGACGGGACCACGGCGAGCATCGAGGTGCGTATCGAGGGGTTGCCCGCCGCTGTCGAACGCCATGTGCGCGATGTGCGCCGCCTGGCTGAAGAGGCCGGCGCTGGCAGCGTTTCTGTCGTCGCCGAAGGTCTGGCCGCGGTAGAGGAACGCTGGGCAGACTTCAATGACGCGCCGCAGACGGTCGATCTGGCCGCCGATGAACTGGTGGCACGGCTGAGTTGCCTCCCCGGCGCCCTGGAAGCGGCCCTGGGCGACGTGCGAGCCCGGGCCGCGCGGGAAGGGTTGCTGCTGCGCGTCCAGGCCCGCGCCCTCAGCGGGGTGGCCTACCTGCGCCTGCGGGGCAGCGACGAGCATCTGCGCGCCTGGCACACAGCTATACTGGCGCTCTGGCCGCAACTCGTGGTTATTGGCGCACAGCCTGCTCTCGCTGCCGAATTGCCGGTCTGGGGCGCAGGCATTGCCAATCTGGATCTGATGCGGCGGATCAAGCAGGAGTTTGATCCAGAGGATCTGCTGAACCCGGGTCGGTATGTGGTGTAGATACTGAAACAAGGTGACCGTCCCCGCCTCGCTGCGGGCGGGAGCCCGACTCCTCCCTCTGAGGTGATCATATGGGGAAACCGGGTTTCCCCATACCCCTGCCTGTGGGGGCGGCAAGCCCTCCCAAGAACGCATATTTTCATTCCGGCGTTGTGCGGCGCAGCCGCATGCGTCTAACGGGTTCAGGGGCAGGAGGCTCACGCGCCGCACCGGCCTGGTTGAGAAGGTGGAGACGCGCCAGCGATGTTGCACTCAACCCTGGTTGCCGAACTGATCCGCGTCGTCGGAGCGCACGCGGTGGTGCGTGACCCCGACGCCCTGCGCACCTACGACGCTGACGCGAGTATGATCGTCGCCCGTGCGCCGGATGTAGCGGTGGCGCCCGGCACGCCCGAGGAGGCCGCCGCGGCAGTACGGCTGGCCGTCAGCGCCGGGTTGCCTGTTGTCGCCCGTGGCGCCGGCACAGGCGTCGCGGGGGGCGCCATTCCCCTGCGCGGGGGCGTGCTCCTGAGCACGGCGCGCATGGAACGCATCGAGGCGGTTGAGCCGCGCTCGCGCCGCGCCCTGGTGGGCGCCGGGGTGGTCAATGCCGAGTTAAACGCCCGCCTGGCACCCCTGGGGTTGCAATTCGCCCCCGATCCCTCCTCGCAGAAGGCCAGCACCATCGGCGGTAACCTGGCCACCAATGCCGGCGGCCCCCATTGCCTGAAGTACGGCGTGACGACCAACCACGTCCTGGCGCTGGAACTGGTGCGCCCCGATGGAACGTTGCTGTGGACCGGCGATGGAACGCCCGATGCCGCTGGCTACGACCTGACCGGCGTAGTGGTGGGGAGCGAAGGGACCTTCGGGGTAATCACGCGGGCACTGGTGCGCCTCACGCCGCTGCCCGAGGCCAACCGGGTAGTGCTGGCGCTCTTCCCCAACGTGATCGCCGCTTCGACCGCAGTGAGCCAGATCATCGCCGCCGGATCTCTGCCCACGTCGCTGGAGGTGATGGACCACAACGGTATTCGCGCGGTCAACCGGGCCTATGGGCTGGGCCTGCCCGAGGCCGGGGGCACAACCCTGCTGATTATCGAAGTGGACGGCGTCGCCGAGGGATTGGACGAGACCCTCGAAGAGATCCTGGAGCTGTGTCGGGCGCAGGGCGCCTTCGAGCTGCGTCCGGCGCGCACCCCCGCTGAGCAGGCACGCGTCTGGGCGGCGCGCAAGGCGGTAGCCGGGGCAATCGGGCGGCTGGCGCCGGCTTACCTGCTGGTAGATACAGTGGTGCCCCGCACGCGCCTGCCGCTGATGATGGAGCAGATCGAGCGCCTGCGGCGCGAGTGGGGTATGGAGGTCTGCAACGTCTTCCATGCCGGCGATGGCAATCTGCACCCTATGGTGCTCTACGACCCCCGCGACCCGGATCAGCGCGAGCGTGCCCACGCCCTCGCCGGGGCCGTGCTCAAGCTGAGCATCGAGCAGGGCGGGGTGATCAGCGGCGAGCACGGCATCGGCGTGGAGAAGCAGGAGTATCTGCCGCTGCTGCTCGATCCGCACGAGCTGCAACTCCACGCCGCCGTGTACACCTGTTTCAACCCGGAGGATTGCTTCAACCCCGGCAAGATCTTCCCGGTGGCCCTGCGCCCGCACGACCTGGCCGCGCAGCGCCGGGCGCGCATCGGCAGCACGGCCGGACACGGGCCGGTGCTGGCGCATCTGTCGCCGTCCGCTTCCGGGTCAGTGCGCAACGGAGGGCGTATGGACCAAAGCGCAGGCCCGGAAACTGGCGACCGGCCGGGGGCCCCGGAGACCGGCGCGAACGGCGTTGACGCTGCGGCGCTGGCAGCGATCGTTGGAGCCGGACACGTGACCGCCAACGGCGCCACTCTCGCCATCAGCCCCGGTAGCGTCGAGGAACTCGCGCAGGTGGTGGCCTTCTGCCACCGCGCTGGCATAGCTGTGCGACCGTGCAGCGACATATCGCATGGCGACAACGCGTTCTCCGCGGCACGCCCGCTCCACATCGTCACCCGACGCCTGAACCGGGTACTGGCCTACGAACCCGACGACCAGACAATCGGCGTGGAGGCGGGGATGAGTCTGGCGGAGCTTCAGGCGCTCCTGGCTGCCAACGGCCAGATGCTGCCCCTTGACCTGCACCGGCCCGAGGCAGCCACCCTGGGCGCGCTGGTCGCCACGGGCGCCGACGGGCCGCGCCGCCCGGGCTACGGCATCCTGCGCGACTGGGTGCTGGGCCTGACCATTGTCGAGGCCGATGGCGCCGTGTCGCGCCTGGGGGCGCAGGTGGTCAAGAATGTGAGCGGCTTCGACCTGGTCAAGCTGCTGGTGGGCAGCCACGGCACGCTAGGAGTGATCGCGGCGGTGCGCCTGCGGGTCTTTCCGCGGCCACGCGCCACCGCCACGCTGACTGCCGCCTTCGCCCGGCGCGAGCAGGCCCTGGCCTGCCTGGACGCAGTGGCGAACACGCGGCTACAGCCCACTGCCGCCGAACTGGTCGCCGGGCCACCGGAGCGGGGGTTGCCGCTGGAGTTTCCGCCTGGCGGGGCGCTGCTGGCCCTGCGGGCCGAGGGCCACCCGGCAGCGGTGGCGCGGCATATGCGCGCCTTGCGCGGCCTGGCCGCCGGGGCCGGCGCCCTGAGCGTGGAGGAACTGAGCGAAAGCGGCGAAAGCGCCCTGTGGGTAGAGCTAGCGCGCCGGGCCGCGCCCCCGGAGGAGCCTGGCGCGAGCCTGGTGCGCCTGTGCGCGGCGCCAGCGGATCTGGGGGCAGCCCTTGAGACGGCGAGCACCGAGGCGCTGTCGCGCCGGCTGACCCTCGGCCTCTGCGCCCGCGGCCTGAGCGGCGTAGCCTACCTCCAGGTCGAAGGGCCGGAGGAGCAGCGCCTCGACTTCCACGCGGCCCTGGTGCAGCGCCTGCGCCACGCCCATCTGCTCGACCCCTCCCTGGCCAGGCGCGCGGCGCACCCCTGGGGCGCGCCGCCGCCCGCCCTGGCGCTGATGCGCGCCCTCAAAACTGAATTTGACCCCTTCGACCGCATGAACCCTGGCGCACTGTTCTGGCGGGATGAAACGCCCGCGCCCTTGTCAGCCTGAACTACCGGTGGGGAAACGCCCGCCCTGGATGGAGAGCTGGTATGACCCTGACCACCCCTGATCGCGAGACGGTGAACATCCCTCTGGTGCCCTTCAGCGCCCGGGATCGTCCCAGTTCCGACATTATCAACACCTGCGTCCACTGCGGCCTGTGCCTTTCCTCATGCCCAACCTACCGCGAAACGGGGTTGGAGATGTCCTCGCCGCGCGGGCGAATCTACCTGATGAAAGCAGTGGACGAAGGACGCATCGGCCTGGAGAGCGAAGTCTTTCAGGAGCAGATGAGCCAGTGCCTCAACTGCCGCGCCTGCGAAGCAGTCTGTCCCTCAGGAGTGCAGTACGGCGCGATCCTGGAGGCAAGCCGGGCGCAGATCGAGCAGGCGCGGGAGCGGGGGGCGCACGACCCCACGGCGCCAGCGACGCTGCCTCCGCGCCCATTGTGGCAACGGGCGCTGCGCGGGGTGGTCTTTGGCGCCCTGTTCAAAGAGATGGGCCTGTTCCGAGCCTTCTCGGCTACAATGCGGCTCTACCAGCGCAGCGGAGCGCAGTGGATCGCCCGCAAGAGCGGCCTGCTGAGCTTGATCGGCATGGCCGATGCCGAACGGATGCTGCCGCCGATCAACCCACACTTCACCGTGCCCAGGGGGCAGATCTACCCCGCCGAGGGCGAACGCCGTTACAGTGTGGCCGTCCTCACCGGCTGCATCATGAGCACCGCCTTTGCCGGCGTTCACGAAGCCACCATTCGCGTGCTGCAGAAAAACGGCTGCGAAGTGATCCTGCCCCCCGATCAGGGCTGTTGCGGGGCATTGCACACCCACGGCGGCGACCTCGACGGAGGCCGTGAACTGGCCCGGCGCAACATCGCCGCCTTTGAAGGGCTGGGGGTGGACGCGATCGTGATCAACGCCGCCGGTTGCGGCAGCACGCTCAAAGAGTACGACCACCTGCTCCACGACGATCCGCTCTGGCACGAGCGGGCAGCGGCCTTCAGCCGCAAGGTGAAAGACGTACACGAATTCCTGGCCGGCATCGAGTTCAACCGCGCCGACCTGGGCCGCCTCGAGGTGCAGGTGACCTACCAGGAACCTTGTCACCTGGCCCACGCCCAGCGCATCACCGTCCAGCCGCGGACCCTGCTGATGGCCATTCCAGGGTTGCAGTTGCGCGAAATGCACGAGAGCGCCCTCTGCTGCGGATCGGCGGGCGTCTACAACCTGACCCAGCCCGAGATGGCCGCGCGGCTCGGCGCGCGCAAGGTGGACAACGCCCTGGCTACCGGCGCGCAGGTCATCGCCACGGCCAACCCTGGCTGCGCCCTGCAACTGGCGGGCGAACTGCGGCGGCGCGGCGAGGAGGTGCAGGTGCGCTACATCGTCGAGTTGCTCGATGAGAGTTACCGGCGTGGCGGGAAGGGCTGAGGTGAATATAGCCCGCCCGCGGGAGGGTTTGGGAGGGCTGTGCCCTCCCAAGAAAAACCCATGTTCATCGCGGCGTTGTGCGGCGCAGCCGCATGGATGACCGAGGTGAATATAGCCCGCGCGGGAAGGTCTGGGCGTAGAGGCGCGGCGGCGCCACGCCTCTACGCCCTTCCAGGAGAACAATAATTTTGCATTCGGGCGTTGCGCGCCCCGCGACTGGCGCCTGGCAGGCCAGCACCTTCCCGAAGACGATTTGCGGATCACTAGTGGACATCTAACATCTTTCTAACATTGCCGTGGTAGATTCGCGGCCAGATCACGATGTATACGCCGTCCATCTATTTCATCGTGGGGAGACATCCATGACTGCGGACAAGGCTACGGCGAATCAGGCCGAGTCACTCACCTTCAAAGCCGAAGTGCAGCAAGTACTGCACATCCTGGCGCACTCGCTCTACACCGATCGTGAGATTTTCCTGCGCGAGCTGATCTCGAATGCCTCCGATGCGCTGAACCGCGTGCAGTTTGAAATGCTGACCAACCGCGACGTGCGCGACCCGGACGCGGAACTGGGGATCTGGATCGAGTCCGACCCGGATCAGGGCACGCTGATCGTGCGCGACACGGGGATCGGGATGACCCGCGAGGAGCTGATTGAGCACCTGGGCACAATCGCCCAGTCGAGCGCGCGGGCTTTTGTTGAGCGCACCCGTGAGGCCAGTAAAGCTACCGCCAGCGAGATCATCGGTCAATTTGGGGTTGGTTTCTATTCTGTATTCATGGTTGCTGACAGAGTTACCGTCGTCTCGCGCTCTTACCGACCCGAGGCCGAGGCGGCGATGTGGGAGAGCGACGGCAGCGAGCACTACACTGTTGGTCCCGCCGAGCGCGAAGGCCGCGGCACCACGATCACCGTGCATCTGAAAGACGATGCGAAAGAGTTTGCCCAGAGCTGGCGGATCGAGCAGATCATCAAACGTCACTCCGACTTCGTGGCCTTTCCGATCTACATGGGCGAGCGGCAGATCAACCAGCAAAAGGCCCTCTGGCGCCGGGCGCCGCGCGAGGTGGAGGCGGAGCAGTACCACAACCTGTACCGGCAATTGACCCTTGACACGGAAGAGCCGCTGCTGCACATACACCTCTCGACCGATGCGCCAGTGGATCTGCACAGCATTCTGTTCATTCCCGCCAAACGCGAGCGCGGGCTATTTGAGCGGCGCATCGAGGGCAAGATCAAGCTCTACTCGCGCAAGGTGCTGATTATGGAAGAGGCCAGAGACCTGTTGCCGGCCTACTTCCGCTTCGTCGAAGGGGTGGTAGACAGCGAGGACCTGCCGCTGAACGTCTCGCGCGAGAGTGTGCAGAGCGCGCCGGTGTTGCAACGGATCCGCAAGACCCTCACCGGGCGCCTGCACCGCGAACTCAACGATCTGGCCGACAGCGATCCGCAGAAGTTTGCCCGCTTCTGGCAGGAGTTCGGCGTCTTCATCAAAGAAGGCGTGGCGATGGACTACGAGAACCGCAGCGAGTTGCTCAAACTGCTGCGCTTTCACACCACCCGCGGCGGCGACGAGCTGGTGACCCTGGGGCAGTACAAGAGCCGGATCGTTGATGGGCAACGCGAAATCTACTACCTGATGGCCTCGAGCCTCGACGCGGCACGCACCAGCCCGCACCTCGACCCCTTTACCGCCCGCGGCATCGAGGTGCTTCTGCTGCACGACCTGGTGGACGGGCTGATGCTCTCGGGGCTGCGCGAGTATGAGGGGCTACGTCTGCGCAACGTTGATGAAGCCGATCTCGACCTGCCCGGCGTGGTCGAGGCGGCGCCCCCGCAGATCGACGATCAGCAGTTCACGCGCCTGGCCGAGCGGGCAGCCGCGGTGCTGGGCGAACGGATCAAGGAGGTGCGAGCCTCAAAGGTGCTCCGTGACAGCCCGGCGCGCCTGGTGAGCGACGAAGAGGGCCTGGGGCGCCAGATGCAGCGCATCCAGCAGGTGCTGGGGCAGGAGGTTGAGCAGCGTCCGCGCATTCTGGAACTGAACCCGGCGCACGGGCTGATCGCCGCCCTGGCCCGACGGCTCGAGGCGAACCCGGAGGACCCGGTGGTGACGGCGGCCCTGGAGCAGCTCTACGACAACACGCTGCTGCTGGAGGGGTTGCACCAGAACCCGGCAGCCATGGTGCCACGCCTGTTGACGCTGCTCGAGGCCGCGGCGCGGAACGAGTGAGGGCGCTCGCCACCGCCACAATAGGTGCAGGGTCACCCTGCTCCCGGGAGCGCGGGCAGCCTGCCTTCGAACGCTGACGCGGGCGGGATACGAGTTTCACGTGAAACGCTCCCCAAGGAGCGCTGGGTCAACGCCCGCCTGAACGCCTTGCGCGACAACCGGCAATCCGAAATCTACCATCTGAACACGGTGGACGCCCGCGCTCCCGGGTGTACGTGGTTACCCCGGCGCTGAACACGCGCGCCGCGTGCAGCCCCTGCTGACAAGCGGCCCGACTCGTGGTACAATCTACGATGGCGTGCACGGCGTGCACGCCACTGCTTTAGCTTCGCGCTTTAGCACTCTCTACTAGAGAGTGCTAAGAATTCATCCCAAAGCCGGGTAGACGGCCTGGCGGCTGCCCCGTACCTCGCGGAAACGCCACCGGCGTCCGCTGAGGGGCGTAGCCCTCCCCAACCCTCCGGCAGGGACGTGGGGAAACCAGGTTTCGCCACCCTCCTTCAGGTTTTGAGATAGTCTCGAAACAGCGGCCAGGAGCAATGCAGCGATACGTGACCTACCATCAGAAGTGAGGATGCGCAGCTATGTCGGCAGGGCTGACTGAGCGGCGGCAAGCCATTCTCAAGTTAGTGATACAGGAGTTCGTCGAGACGGCCTGCCCCGTTGCCTCGGAAACGCTGGTACGCAAATATCGGCTCAACGTCTCGCCGGCAACGGTGCGCAACGAACTGGCAGCGCTGGAGGAATTAGGCTACCTGACCCATCTGCACACATCGGCGGGGCGGGTGCCAACCGACGCCGGCTACCGCTTCTTCGTGGAGAACCTGATGGAGCGCACCGCCCTGCCCCTGGCGGAGCAGCGCACGATCCGGCACCAGTTCTACCAGGTGCGCGGGGAACTCGATCAGTGGATCCAGTTGGCCGGGGCAGTGCTTGCGCGCACCACCCAGAACGCCTCGCTCGTCACACCGCCGCGCTCGGCGGAACCACTGCGCTTCCGCAGTCTGGAGTTGATCGCCATCCACGACACCATGGCCCTGGCGGTGCTGGTGTTCCATGGCGGTATCGTCAAACAACAGACGGTCACGCTGGACGTGGCGCGGAGCGCTGAGGAGTTACGCCGCGCCGCAGCACGTCTGAGCGATTACCTGGCCGATCAGACCTTGAGCAGCATCGAGGAGACCCTGGCCCGCCCGCCAGAGCAGCAGACGCTGATGCTCAGCGACTTCGAGCGCGGGCTGGTTGAGATGCTCGTGCGAGCTATGCAGACCTTTGAGGAGCAGTCGCGCGAACAGATCCACTCGGACGGGCTAATCGAAATGCTGAGCCAGCCGGAGTTCATCCCCGCTCTGGTGCGCGAAGATGCCGAGCGGGCGGTGGAGCGACTGCGCCGGGCGCTGGAGATCCTCAAGAGCGGGCGCGGCCTGGGTACGCTGATCCCCCAGGTGCTCGCCTCAGACGGGGTGCAGGTGATTATCGGCGGCGAAAACAGCGCCGATGAGATGCGCGAATACAGCGTCGTGCTGGCGCGCTACGGGGTGGAGAATGCCATTGCTGGTGTGCTCGGGGTGATCGGCCCAACGCGCATGGCCTACCCGCGTTCAATCTCGACGGTGCGCTACATTTCGTCGTTGATGAGTGACTTGCTCGCCGAACTGTACAACGTGGAAAGTCGCATTTCGGAAGGCGAGGCGCTGGAAGAGTAGGCCATCCGGGCGTGGGCCCGGGCTGTCACTCGACGCCTCCCCGCAGCCTGGAGCAGGCGCCCTGGCCCGCCCCGGCTGCCCTGCGCTCCGGCCCCGCCGTGGTAATAGACAAAGAGGAGAGCGATGAGCGACGAACAGAACCTCGCTGCGAACGAAGCGGCAACCGCCGCCGATACCGCCCCTGCCGCCGAGACGACCGGGGCGGCGCAGGACGAATTGCAGACCAGGCTGGCCGAGGCTGAGGCGCAGGCCGCCGAGTATAAAGATCAGTGGCTGCGCGCCACTGCTGATTATAAGAACTTCAAGCGCCGGGTCGAGATCGAACGCGCCGAACTGATCCGCAGCGCCAGTTCGGCCCTGCTGCTGAAACTGCTACCGGTGATGGATGACTTCGAGCGCGCCATCGCCAACATTCCCCCGGAGATTGCCGAAACGCCCTGGTGGGGTGGCACCCAGTTGATCGCCCAGAAGTTGCGCACCATCCTCGAGAGTGAAGGCGTGAAACCAATCGAGGCTTTGGGGCAAGACTTCGATCCCAACTTGCATGAAGCGGTGCTCTATGAAGAGGCCGAAGGCCAGGAAGGCAAAGTCATCGCCGAACTGCAGAAGGGTTACCGGCTGGGTGACCGCGTGTTGCGCCCGAGCATGGTGAAAGTGGGACGCGGCTAAGCGCGATAGAGTAGTGAGGTTGCATGCCCAAGGTTATTGGAATCGATCTGGGAACCACCAACTCGGTCGTGGCCGTGGTTGAGGCCGGCGAGGCCGTGGTGATCCCCAACGCCGAAGGAGCGCGGCTCACGCCCTCGGTCGTGGCGGTAAACAAGGCCGGCGAGCGTATGGTGGGCCAGGTGGCCCGACGCCAGGCCGTGACCAATCCGGAGAATACGATCTTCTCGGTCAAGCGCTTCATCGGCCGGAAGTTCAACGAGCCAACGGTGCAGAAGGATCTCAGCCTGGTGCCCTACAAGCTCTCCAGCGCGCCGAATGGCGATGTGCGCGTGTTGATGGGCGGGCGCGAGTACGCGCCCCCGGAAATCTCGGCTATGGTGCTGCAAAAGCTCAAGGCCGACGCCGAGGCCTATCTGGGCGAGCCGGTTACCCAGGCGGTGATCACCGTGCCGGCCTACTTCAACGATAGCCAGCGCCAGGCCACCAAGGACGCCGGCAAGATCGCCGGGTTGGAGGTGCTGCGCATCGTCAACGAGCCGACAGCTTCAGCCCTGGCCTACGGCCTCGACAAGAAGGGCAAAGATGAGGTGGTGGTGGTCTACGATATGGGCGGCGGCACCTTCGATGTCTCCATCCTCGAACTCAGCGAGGGTGTGGTCGAGGTGAAGGCCACCAGCGGCGACACCCACCTCGGCGGCGATGACTTCGACCAGCGCATCATTGACTGGCTCGCCGAGGAGTTTCGCAAGGAGCAGGGGGTCGATCTACGGCAGGACCGGATGGCGCTGCAACGGCTCAAGGAGGCTGCCGAAAAGGCCAAGATGGAGCTTTCCAGCGTCGGGCAGACCGAGATTAACCTGCCCTTCATTACCGCCGACTCCTCCGGCCCCAAGCATCTGAGCGTCACGCTGACGCGGGCGAAACTCGAACAACTGACCGGCGATCTGATCGAGCGCAGTATGGGGCCAGTGCGCCAGGCCCTGAGCGACGCCGGCCTCAAGCCCTCACAGATCGACGAGGTGATCCTGGTTGGCGGGCAGACGCGCATGCCGGCCATCCAGGAGGCGGTGCGGAAGTTCTTCGGCAAGGAGCCGAATAAGTCGGTCAATCCCGACGAAGTGGTGGCGATCGGCGCCGCCATTCAGGCCGGTGTGCTCGGTGGCGAAGTTAAAGATGTGTTGTTGCTCGATGTGACCCCGCTCACCCTGGGGATCGAAACCCTCGGCGGGGTGATGACTCCGCTGATCGAGCGCAATACGACCATTCCCACCCGCAAGAGTCAGGTGTTCTCAACCGCAAGCGACAATCAGCAGAGCGTTGAGATCCACGTGCTCCAGGGCGAACGTGCCGAGGCGCGCTACAATAAGAGCCTGGGGCGCTTTGAACTGTCGGGTATTCCTCCGGCGCCCCGGGGCGTGCCGCAGATCGAGGTGACGTTCGATATTGATGCCAACGGCATCGTGAACGTCACCGCCAGGGACAAGGCCACCGGCAAGGAGCAGCGTATCACCATCACCGCCTCGTCGGGGCTGAGCGACGCGGAGATCGAGCAGATGGTCCGCGACGCCGAGGCCCACGCCGAGGAGGACCGGCGGCGCCGCGAGTTGATCGAGGCGCGCAACCAGGGCGATAGCCTGATCTACACCGCCGAGCGGTCCATGCGCGAGATGGGCGAGGCCCTCGATGGCGCCATCCGCACCGAGGTGCAGGATAAGATCAGCGCCCTGCGAGCGGTGCTCGATAGCGATGACGTCAACGAGATCCGCAACAAATCGGCCGAATTGAGCGTCGCAATGCAAAAGATCGGCCAGGCGGCCTACGAGGCCCAGCGCGAGTCGGCGAATGGCGCCGATGACAGTGGCAGCAAAGCCGGCGACGACGTGGTCGAGGGCGAGTACAAAGTAGATTAAACGTCCGATGGCCGGCGCTGGTGGTTGTGGGCGCCGGTCATCCCCGCCAAGGAACGAAACGTATGACCACGGGCGCAAAGCGCGATTACTATGAAGTGCTCGGGGTGAGCCGCACCGCCAGCCAGGACGAGATCAAGAAGGCGTTCCGACGCCTGGCGCGCCAGTACCATCCCGATGTGAACAAGGATCCCGGCGCCGAGGCCAGGTTCAAGGAGATCAACGAAGCCTACGAGGTGCTCTCCGATGAACAGAAGCGAGCGGTCTACGACCGTTTCGGCCACAATGCCCCCGGCAGCATGGGCGGCGCGTATGACCCCTTCGAAGGCGCCGATCCCTTCAGCACGATCTTCGATGCCTTCTTCGGCGGGGCCACCGCCGGTCCGCGCACCCAGCGCGGCCCCCAGCGCGGCGCCGATCTGCGCTACAACCTGCGCCTGTCGTTTGAGGAGGCGGTCTTCGGTACCGAGAAGGAGATTGAGTATCGCCGCCTGGAGGTCTGCCCCAGTTGCCGCGGCAGCGGCGCCGAACCCGGCACCGACCCGGTGCGCTGCCCCAAATGCCACGGCTCCGGTGAGGTGCGCCAGCGAGCGCCCCTGTTCAACATGGTCACTGTGACCACATGTGACCAGTGCGGGGGAACCGGCTCGGTCATCCCTATTCCCTGCCGCGAGTGCCGCGGCGAAGGACGGGTGCGCCACCTCCGGCGCATTACGGTAAAGGTGCCCGCCGGTGTGGACGGCAATCAGCAGATCCGCATCAGCGGCGAAGGCGACGCCGGGCCGCGGGGCGGTCCCCACGGCAACCTCTACGTCGCCCTCGAGGTTCAGCCGCATCCGCTCTTTGTGCGCGAGGGCAACGATATTATCCTCGAATTGAAGCTCAACGTGGCCCAGGCAGCCCTCGGCGAAGAGGTCGACGTGCCGACCCTGGATGGGGTCGAGAAGATGCGTGTGCCCCCCGGTACCCAGACCGGGCAGACCTTCCGCCTGCGTGGCAAGGGCGTACCCTTTCTGCGGCAGCAGGGCCGCGGCGACCAGATCGTGGTGACCCGCGTGGTCGTGCCCGAGCGCCTGAGCGAGCAGCAGCGGCGCCTCTTCCAGGAGCTGGCCCGTACCTTCGAGACCGAGATGCCCGGCGATCGCGACGAGGGGTTCTTCGGGCGCATCAAGGATGCCTTCGGGCTGTAGGGTGCCGCCATGGCGGAGGTACTGTACGGTCGCAACGCGGTGCGGGAAGCCCTGCGTGCGCGGCGGCGGGTGTTGAACCGCCTGCGCGTCTCCAGCGGCGTGCAGGAAACGGGGGTTATTGCCGAGATTATCAAACTCGCCGGACGGGCCGGCGTTCCCGTGGAACGGGTGGAACGGCAGGTCCTCGATAAACAACTGCGCGAGGTAAACCACCAGGGCGTTGCCCTCGAAGTCGAAGCCTACCCTTACGTAGAACTGGAAGCCTGCCTGGCCCTCGCCGCCGACCGCAAGGAGGCGGCCCTGCTCTTACTCCTCGATCACTTGCAGGACCCGCAGAATATCGGCACACTGCTCCGCACCGCCGAAGCAGTGGGCGCCCACGGCGTCGCGCTGCCGGGCCGCCGCGCCGCCGAGATCACCCCCGCCGTGGTGAATGCATCGGCAGGCGCCACCGAGCATTTGCAGATCGTCCTGATCGGCAACCTGGCCCAGACCATCGCTGAATTGCAGCGCAACGGCGTGTGGGTGGTAGGGCTGGAAAACGACGAGACGGCGCGCGATATCGACACGGTGGATCTGGATATGCCTCTGGCGCTGGTCGTGGGGGCCGAGGGCGTCGGTCTGGCCCGTCTGGTGCGCGAGCGTTGCGATTTTCTGGTGCGTTTGCCGATCATCGGGCACATCGGCTCGCTTAATGCCGCCGTGGCGGGCAGCATCGCTCTGTACTTCGCCTGGCGCCAGCGAGCGCGCTGATGCGGAGCGCAGCCGCATGGGCGGCCGAAAAATGGTGTCAACGCCGACCCGGGCCACTTGAAGCGCAGCGCAGGCTGCGCTAGAATGGCAGCGTAACCAACCGCCCCCTGTGTGCGTGGAGAGAACCATGAAACTCAATCTGCTGCTCGCGCTTGCCCTGGTCGTGGCCGGAATGTACATTCTGGTTCTGCGCCGCCAACTTGAAGCAGCCCAGATGCGCGGCGAGATGTATCGGGAGATCTCGGCGCGCCTCGACCGGCGCGTGACCGAGTTGACGTCGAAGTGAAAGCGCAGGACCGGGGCAGGCTGCGCTGAACGTGGCGTATTCCTGAGAGGGCTGCGCCCTCCCAAACCCTCCCGGTGCGGAGGGCGTGCCACCCCCGTAGGCAGGGGCATAGGAAACCCGGTTTCCCCTACGTTCGTATCAGGCTACTATGACCGCATGTTCCCAGGCACTGGCGGGAAATCCTGGTGAGAACGTCACACCCGCCCCGACGCTGCTCGCGCCCCTGACGATCCGGGCAGCGCGGATGGACGATATTCATGCCATTCTGGCCCTGCACCGCGAGGCGTTTGCCGACAAGTTCGGCAGCGCCTTCGGCGCGTGCGGCGCCGAGCGTGGTGTGGCAGCGCTCGCCAGCGCCTGGCAGCGGCAAGGAGCCTCGGCCTTGCGCGGTATGTTCGTGGCCGAGTACCAGCAGCAGATCATCGGCACCACCACCGTGCGCACCTGGGAGATGAGCAGCGATGACAGCGGGGCGGCGGAACTGGCCTTCCACGAAGAGCTGGGCCTGTTTGGCGCAGCGCGTTCGCTCTTCGCCCTCTCGCTGCTGGATCATCGCATTCAGCACGGCGAAGGCTTCGTGACCGACGTGGCCGTGCTTGCCCCCTACCGGCGCAGCGGCGTGGCCCGCGCCTTGCTGGCCCGTGCCGAACAGGAGGCGCGCCTGCGCGGGAAACGCTTCCTGGGGTTGTACGTTGCGGCGCGGAACGATGCCGCGCGGCGCCTCTACGGCAGTCTGGGCTTCTCCACCATCCGCGTGCGCCGGTCGTTCCTGGCCTGGCTGATCTTTGGTCAGGGAAGCTGGCACTATATGCGCAAAGATCTGTTGTAGAGGCCCATGCGGCGAAGTCGCGCAATGACAAGATGAAAATAGCTTTTGTCCGGGGAGAGCTGTGCCCTCCCACACCCTCTCCGCCAGTGGGCTGTCTCCCGGAAGGGGGCCGTCTTCTCACAGCCTCCCGGTGTTTAAGGGCGGACAGAACATTCGAGCCAGGGTGGCTTGTACCCCGTTGGAACACCCCCGCGCACGGCTCTGGTCTCCGCCAGGGGTGAGGACCAACCAGCGCATCCCAACACCATACCGCCCGTCAGCGCCCATATGTTCTGTCCGCCCCAAAACCCTCCCGGCGTGGGGGGCCTGCCACTCCGATAGGCAGTGGCACGGTAAACGCCGGCATTCCTGCCACCTCTTCGCCGAAGGTTGCGCTGCTCGAGGCTTGCCACATCGCGTATAATTTGAGTTAAGATACCCTCAGCGGTACGGCAAGCCAGAAAGGATGTCGGATGCACGTATTATTTGTGGACGACAACCCCCTGATGCAGCAAGTCATCAGCCGCTTCCTTATGAGCCAGGGCTACACAGTCGCCATTGCCGATAGCGCCGAGCAAGCCCTGCACCTCACCCGACACGAGCAATACCGTCTGATGGTGATTGATATGCGCCTGCCGGATCGCGACGGCGCCGATCTGTTGCAGGCCCTGCGCCAGGAACCAGGTATGGCCTGCTGTCCAGCGATCGCGGTAAGCGGCCTGGGTGAGGACGACCGGGAGCGCACGGTTCTGGCAGGCTTTGATGCCTTTCTCTCAAAGCCTATCGATCTTGACGAGCTGCTGGCCGCGGTACGCCGCTATGTGGATACGGATCGGGCGCGGGCGTTTGGCGTCTGATGGCTTGTAAGCTGTGGTTCCGGCTCTCGGCCGATAGGTTCCCCCTTTTCACCGCAGAGACGCAGCGTCTCTGCGTCTCGACGCCCGCACCCTCCCGGTGCAGAAGGCGCGCCACATTGACAGCCAGGATTGCAAAAAATCGATCTTATAAGGCATGTAAAATCATGCGAAAGTTGATCTTGTGGGATGTTGACGGGACCTTGCTGAGCACCGATGGCATTGCCGCTGATGCGATGCGCGAGGCCATGCGTCGCGTCGTGGGTCCGGCGGCGCCGATGGAGCGCACTTCGTATGCCGGCAAGACAGACTGGCAGATTATTCGCGAGAGTTTCCCGACCTTGCCGCCCGACACGATTGCTGAGCGTCTTCACGAGTTCACCGCCACCTACCTGGGCTTGCTGGAGGCCCGGCGCGAGGCGCTGGTGGCCCGCTCGCGGGTCTTTCCCGGCGTGGTCGCCGCCCTGGAGGCCCTCGAGACGCTTGGCTACCAGGCGCCTCTGACCGGTAACATCGCAGCGGTTGCCCATCTGAAGCTGGAGTGTGTGGGCCTGACGGCCTATCTGGATCTGGCGGCGGGCGCCTATGGCGATGACCATTACCACCGACCGGACCTGGTGCCAATTGCTGCCGCGCGCGCCGCGGCGCGCTATGGGCAATCGTTTCAGCATGACCAGATTGTGATCGTCGGTGACACCCCCCACGACATCGCCTGCGGTAAGCTCAACGGGGCCCGCACCGTGGCTGTCGCAACCGGCCCCTATCCCCTTGAGGAACTGCTGGACCACCGACCCGATGCCGCGCTGCCTGACCTGACCGACGTTGCGGCCGTGGTGGAAGCGGTTGCCGGCCGGTAAGCCTCCTTTCGCCGAAGGCGCCATTCGCGGGGCGCACAAAGCCAGAATGAACATAGTAATACCAATTACCGTTGATGATGCCGCATTGCTTGAAGTGGTTTCAGGGGTTGTGCTGCCCAGCGTGGCAATCTACAATCCAAAATCCAAAATCTAAAATGGTATAAGTGTTCCTGGGAGGGCGTAGAGGCGCGGCGCTGCTGCGCCTCTACGCCCAAACCCTCCCGCGCGCGGGCTATGTTCACCTCAGCGCGGCGAATGGCCGTCACGTCTCGAGGGGCATGGCGGGGTCATTGCCCCATTCGTTCCATGAGCCGTCGTAGATCGCCACGCGCCTGCCAGTGATGATCTCCAGGGCCAGGGCGACCGGAGTGGCCGAAACACCACCATTGCAGTACGCCACTACCTCGCGCCGCTCCAGGTCGTCGAGCGGCGTTCCGGCAGCAGCGAAGCGCGCCCGTAGTTCCTCCACCGGCGCAAAGGTGTGCAGGTCGGGTTCGAGCAGGGTCTGATAGAACACGTTGAGCGCGCCGGGGATGTGACCGCCACGCGCCGCACGGGACTCGGCGCCACGGTACTCGGCTTCATTGCGGGCATCGATCAGCAGCGCATCGCTGCCAAGAGCCGCCAGGATCTGCGCCGCGGTGCGGCGGAGTTCGGGCCGGGGCCGCGGGGTGAAGGTGGCCGGCGGGTACTCCGGCACGTCGGTGGTGAGCGGTCGCCCCTCGGCTTGCCATTTGACGAGGCCACCGTTGAGGATGCGAACATTGTCAAAGCCGTAGTAGCGCAGTACCCACAGCAGACGGCCCGCGAACATCGCGAACCAGTCGTCGTAGGCCACCACGACGCTGTCGTCGCCGATGCCCCGCTCGCCCAGCACGCGGGCGATCTGCTCCGGTGAGGCGACCTGCACCGGCACCGGGTCGTCCAGGTCAGCGATGTCGCGGGTCCAGTCGAGGTACACCGCGCCGGGGATGTGGCCAGCGGCATAGTCGGCGTGACGGGCGAAGTAGTGGGGTTTGGGCGCGGTGGGGGGCAGCACCAGGCCGCGCATATCCACGATCCGCAACTGCGGGTGGCCGAGGTGATCGGCCAGCCAGGCGGTACTTACCAGGGGGCCTTCGGGGAGGATAATCATCGGCGCTCCATTTCCAGTCAGAAGGTTGTGCGGCTGCGCCGCACCCTGCAGGAACGAAAAGAGATTCTTCCGGGAGGGCTGCACCATCCCAAACCCTCCCCTCAGGGAGGGGCGTTTGCCACGCTGGCAGGGCAGGCATCGCCGGTCACCGGGATCACCTGACCGCGCGTTCCAGGCTCACCTGCATACGTCGCACACGCTCGGCCAGCTCCTCGGAACTGACCCGTTCACGCAGGCGTTCGACCAGCAGGGGAAAGGCAAAGGGGGTCGGGCGGGGCGTCGGCACGATGGTGATGCGCCCGGCGGCGATGCGGTTGAGGGTCGCTTGCATGCGCTGGTGTTCGAGTTGTTGCTCCAGCACTTCGCGGCGGGCCTGGTACAGCAGCATGTTCTGCGGGTCGTACTGCTGGAACACGTCGTAGAACAGGTTGCTGCTGGCCTGCAGATGACGGGCGCTGCGCCGTTCGCCAGGCGGCCCCACAACGACCAGCCCGGCTACGCGGGCGATCTCGCGAAACTGCCGACGGGCCAGTTCGGCGGCATTGAGCGCGGCCAGCAGGTCGTCGGCCAGCCCTTCGGCCGAAAGCAGCGCGCGCAGGTCGGCCTCGTCCTCCAGAGGTGGCGGCTCCGCTGCGAGCAACTCGAAGCCATAGTCGTTGGCGGCCACGCTAAAGGTGCCGGGCCGGCGTCGGGCCAGACGGTAGGCCAGAAGCGCCGCCAGGCCCTCGTGAACCGATCGCCCCTCGAAGGGGTAGATGAACAGGTGGTGCCCATCCCGAGTGCGGGTGCGCTCCACCAGCAACTCATCTGCGCCGGGCAGGCGCGACCAGCGGGCCTGCACCGCCAGAACAGGGCGGAGAGCCTCCAATTCGGGGTCGTCGAACACGCCGTCGCGGGCGGCCTGGAGCCGTTCGCGCACCGCTGCGGCCAGTTCGGTTGAGAGGGGCAGACGCCCGCCGGTCCAGCGGGGCACGGCGCCATCGGCGGTGGAGGCCCGGCGTACCCAGGCGGTCATCTCCTTCACCCGCACGAACTCCAGCACGCGCCCGGCGAAGGTGAAGCGGTCGCCGGGGCGAAGTCGGGCGATGAACGCCTCTTCGACAGTGCCGAGTTGTTCGCCGCCGAGGTAGCGCACCACTATGGCCGCGTCGGCAGTGATGGTGCCAATGGCCTGGCGGTGGCGACGGGCAATCGCGTCGTCGGTGACGCGGTAGCGCCCATCGGCATCGCGGCTGACGCGGCGGTACTCAGGGTAGGCATCGAGGGCGCTGCCGCCACGGGTCACGAAGTCGAGGCACCAGTGCCACTCTTCGTCGCTGAGGGCATGGTATGCGGCAGTGCTGCGGACCTCGGCCAGCAGCGCTTCGGGGTGGAAGCCGCCGCCGAGGGCAACGGTGACCAGGTGCTGGGCCAGTACGTCGAGGGGCCGGACCAGGGGCGGGCGCGCCTCGATCTGCCCGGCGCCAATGGCCCGGCGCGCAGCGGCTGCCTCGATCAACTCGAAGGCATGGGTAGGCACACAGGTGGCCCGGCTGGGCGCGCCGGGGCGGTGACCACTGCGCCCGGCGCGTTGCAGCAATCGGGCGACACCCTTCGGGCTTCCCACCTGCAACACCCGCTCCACCGGACTGAAATCAACCCCCAGGTCGAGGCTGGAGGTGCATACGACACAGCGCAGGCGCCCACCACGCAGGCCGTCTTCGACCCAGGCGCGTACCTCGGGAGCCAGCGAGCCGTGGTGGAGGGCAATCAGGCCGGCCCACTCGGGGCGCGCGTCCAGCAGGGCCTGGTACCACTGCTCGGTCTGGGCGCGGGTGTTGGTGAAGACCAGGCAGCTTTCTACCGCCTCGATCTCGCGCACTACCTGGTCGAGCATGCGCAAACCCAGATGCCCGGCCCAGGGAAAGCGCTCGATGATTTCAGGGATCAGGGCATCAATGACAATGGTTTTAGGTTGCTCGCCCTGGATCAGACGGGCCGTCGGGTGGGGCGCGGGCGCCGGTGCAGGCCCACGCACGACCCGATTCCCCAGGAGCGTAGCCAGAGCCGTATCGAGGTTGCCAAGGGTGGCCGAGAGGCCCCAGGTGCGCAGGGCGGGGCGCCAGCGGCGCAGGCGCGCCAGGGCCAGTTCGACCTGTACACCGCGCTTGGAGGCCAGCAGCTCGTGCCATTCGTCAACCACCACACAGCGCAAACCGGCAAAGAGGCTCGCGGCGTCATCGCGGGCCAGGAGCAGCGACAGGCTCTCGGGGGTGGTAACCAGGGCCTCGGGGAGCTGGCGACGCTGGCGGGCGCGAGTAGCGGCGCTAGTGTCACCAGTGCGCGTCTCCACCCGCCAGGGCAGGCCCAGGTCCGCCAGAGGCGCCTGAAGCGTGGCGGCCGTATCGGCGGCCAGGGCGCGCAGGGGGGTGATCCAGAGCACGCGGAGACCCGGCGGCCCGGCGTCGCCCGGCTGCAAGGCCTCGGCGACGGGGCCAAACCAGGCGGCGTAGGTCTTGCCAGTGCCGGTGGCGGCGTGGATCAGCCCGCTCTCGCCGGCCAGATAGGCGGCCCAGGCCGCGCGCTGGAAGGGAAAAGGGGTCCAGCCGCGCGCGGCGAACCAGGCGTCGAGCACACCAGGGCCTGGCACAGATGCAGGTTCAGTGGTCATGGGGCTCATACTGAGGTGAAAATACGGGGAACCCGGGGTTCCCCATCCCCCTGCCGGCTGGGGCGCCAGTCGCTCCCAACCGCGGTTGGGACATGGGGAAACCGGGTTTCCCCACACCTCTGCCAGCGGGGAGAGTGTGGGAAGGCGCAGCCCGCCTGCGCACACCTGTACACCCTCACCTCCTCCTGTCGCATTCCACGCCCTCCATGCTCGGAAATGTCGTGTCGAAGAGTCACATCGCTCCATCCTTCGGCGGCTGGTTCAGCACATTAGCGATGTTCCGCAGCTCCATCCACCACTGGAAGCGGGGCCGCGCATACTTCGGATCAGTCAGGCGGGGCAACTCCTCCAGACTGGCCAGGTGCAACCGGCCGCCGGTGTAGCCGATGAAGGCCCCATCGGCGCGACCGCTCCTGGCGTTCTCCAGCAAGAACTCCACACACTTGACCGCCAGCCGCGTCGCGTGGATGCGGTCGAAGGGCGATGGGCTGCCGCCCTGCTGAAGATGGCCCAGAATGGACTGGCGCACCTCGAAGAGGTTGCCGCCTTCCTCCTCGAACAGGTTGCAGATAAAGGCGGTAGTGTAGACGGGGTTGGCACGCTCGTTGCGGATCACCAGCGCCAGGCGCTTGCCACGCTTGAACCAGTAGATCATCTCATCCAGATCGGCCTGCAGATCGCGCAGCTTGATGCCCACCTCGGGCAGATAGACCTGCTCGGCGCCGCTGGCAAGCCCGCCCATCAGGGCCAGGTAGCCGCAGTCGCGGCCCATCACCTCAACCACGAAGCAGCGGCGCGCCGCGACCGCCGACTGCTTGATGCGATCCACGGCCTCGACGATGTTGTTGAGGGCCGTATCGGCGCCGATGGAGAGTTCGGAACCGGGGAGGTTGTTGTTGATCGTGGCGGGCATGCAGATCAGCGGGATGTTGAAGGCCGGGAAAATGTGCCGCTCGGTGAAGAGCTTGTGCAGGGCCTGGTAGCCGGCCCAGCCGCCGATCATCAGGATGCCATTGATCTGGTGCTCTTCGATGTTGCGCGCCACCTTGTAGAGTTCAGAGCCCTGGGGCACCTTACGGTTGGTGCCCAGTTCCGCCCCGCCCATTGTGGCCCAGCCGCTCACGCTCATCCAGTCCATCTCGAAAATATCGCCGTCAATCAGGCCGTGGAAGCCGTTGCGCACCCCCAGGGTCTTATAGCCCTGGTGCAGAATCAGGCGCACAGCCGCGCGCACCGCGGTATTCATGCCCGGCGCGGGGCCGCCAGCGTGAACGATGGCAAAGCGCAAGGGCCTGGAGTTGGCGCCAGGCACCGGCGGCTGCGACTGAATGAGGGTGTGGAGCGTGTTGTAGGCTTCGATGAAACTGCGTCCGCGCAACTGCATGGCGCGCTCGTAGTCGTGCGCGGCGATGGCCTCGGCGACGGCGTGGGTCTCAGCAACGCTTTGCATTAACGGCACGGGGGTGATGCGGTTCTCGCGGATGCCGATCACCTGCGGTTCGCGTTCGGGCGAGGATTTGAGCAGCTCTTCGACGGCAGTGTACCCCAGCAGGGTGCTCATCCAGCGGTCAAAGGCGCTGGGGACGCCGCCCCGCTGCACATGGCCGAGGATAGTTACCCGGGTATCCTCGCCGAGGCGCTCCTCCAGCACCTGCCGGACCTGCTCTGCCGTTATCGGGTTGCCGAAGCGGTCGTGGGCCCCTTCGGCGACGATCACCATGGTATCGCGGCGCCCGCTCTGCCGGCCGGCGCGGAGAGCGTCACACATTTCAGTCTGCCAGTCGTCAGTTGCAGGCGGGCGTTCGGGGATAAAGACCCAGTCGGCGCTGCCGGAGATGGCGCCCATCAGCGCCAGGTAGCCGCAGTTGCGGCCCATCACTTCGACAACAAAGGTGCGCTGGTGGCTGGCAGCGGTGGAAGCGATGGCATCGAGGGCCTCGGTGATACGGTGGAGCGCGCTGTCGGCGCCGATGGTCATATCGGTGCCGGCGAAGTCGTTGTCAATCGAGCCGACCATACCCACCAGGCCGAGATAGGGGTGGCGCGCGGCGACCTCGGCGCTGATCCGGCCCTCTTCCACCAGTTCGCGCAGTAACTCGGGCCATTCCTTGCGGAAGGTATTGGCGCCGGTGAGACTGCCATCGCCGCCGATCACCACCAGCCGGTCAATGCCATGGGCCAGCAGATTGGCCGCAGCGGTGCGCCGACCCTCGCGGGTGCGAAACGCAGTGCTGCGGGCGGTGCCGATCACCGTCCCGCCCTGGTGCAGAATGCCCCCCACGCTGTACCAGTTCATCGGGTGGATCGACTCGCCACCCCTGACCATTCCCTCGTAGCCCTCGCGAATAGCGTAGACCTCGCACCCCCGACTGATGGCGGTGCGTACTACGGCACGCACGGCGGCGTTCATCCCCTGCGCGTCGCCGCCGCTGGTCAGTACGCCAATGCGGATCTTCTGTCCGGCAGACATACGGTGCCCTCCCCTGTTCTCCTCTGGCTGTAGCTCCAATCATACCAAATCCGGTCGCAGGCTGGGGTGAGGACTCAGGGTTCCCTATACCCCTCCCCGGGGCTGTCAGGTGGCAGTGGAGCAGGTAGGAGGATGGGGTATGTGGGGCCGGGAGGTTGCGCCCCCAAAAACCCTACACCCGAGAACTCCCCGGGGGAAGGTTTGGGAGCAGCGGGCAGCGGTGCTGCGCCGCTGCTTTTTTCTTTCGTTGGTGCAGTATGTGGTAGAATCGCCGCCGCTGAGGTGAAAATATCCCGCGTGCGGGAGGGTTTGGGAGGGCTGCGCCCTCCCAGGAAACAACCCGCCAGCGGGGAGGGTTTGGGAGGGCTGCGCCCTCCCAAGAATAACTATTTTTATTCCGGCATTGTGCGGCGCAGCCGCATGGATGGTTGCACCAGCGCCGGGGCCAGACCCGCCCGGAGCAAAACCGGCACGCTATGACCACGCAGCGCATTCTGATCATCGAAGATGAACCAGAAATCGCCAACTACCTGCGCCGCGGCCTGGTGCTCGAGGGCTTTCACGTTACCGTGGCTGCCGATGGCCCCGCAGGGCTGGCCGCTGCGCGTGAGATGCCTCACGACCTGGTCATCCTCGACCTGATGCTCCCCGGTATTGACGGCCTGGAGGTGGCCCGGCGCTTGCGGGCCGCCTCCGATGTGCCGATCATTATCCTCACCGCCCGCGACGCCGTGGCCGATCGGGTGCGCGGCCTGGAGAACGGCGCCGACGACTACCTGGTGAAACCCTTCGCCTTCGAGGAACTGCTGGCGCGCATCCGTGTGCAGTTGCGCCGCCGGCAGGCCAGCTCCGGGAGTGAGGTGCTCCACTTTGGCAACCTGACCCTCGATACCGCCGCCCGCGAGTTGCGCGTCGGCGAGCGGCGGGTGGAACTGACGGCCAAAGAGTACGATCTGCTGGAACTGTTTATGCGCCACCCCAACCAGGTGCTCACCCGGGAGGTGATCTACGATCGGGTCTGGGGGTATGACTTCGGGGGCGAAAGCAACATCATCGAGGTCTACGTCCGCTATCTGCGCCAGAAACTCGAGGCCCACGGCGAACCTCGCGTGATCCACACTGTGCGCGGCGCCGGTTACATCCTCCGTGAAGAGTAATGCCCGGTCGTGGCGCATAATTGTAATCTACGATCCTTTGTCGTTGCTCCGGCGCGGTGTTATGCTCTAACGCCCGTGTGGGTGTTTCAGCAACCCGCATCGCACCGGGGTCCGTATGCGTTTGCTCACCGTTATCCGGCCGGGACGCCGTCTGCGCCCGATGCTGGCCCTCAGCGCCCTGCTCGCGGCAGCGGCGGCTGTTCTGCTCGCCCCTCGGGTTGTGCTGCCTCTGATCCTGGTAACCGCCCTGTTGATCATCTGGGATCGGCTGGCGCTTGAACGCGACCTGCGGCGTCTGGCTGCCAGTGTGACCGACACCGAGTCGGGGGGCAAGCTGGAGGTCACCGACGACGCCTGGGGCGAGTTGTGCCACACCATCAACCGGCTGCGCCAGCAGCGGCGCGCCGAACAGCGGCTCCAGCGCCTGCTCCCCGAGCTTCCCCCGATCGAGGACCTGCTGGAGGAGGCCGAGCTGCCGCCTGAAGGGATACCCTGCGACGTTGCGGCGCTGGCCATCGCGCCGCCCGAAGGTGCGGCCCAGGCGGCGCGCCTGCGCGAAGCGGCCACAATCGCGGCTGCCAGCGTCCGCCAGTACCATGCCCTGCTCACCCGCTCCGGACCAAATCTGGTGTTAATCTTCGGCGTCACAGGCCGGCAAAGCCCCGCGTTGATCCTGCGGAACGCGCGCCAGGCTGCGCGGGCCATTCACACCCACTGGAACCTCGACGCCACCCGGCGACCCCGCCTCGTCCTGGCCAGCGGCCAGGCCCGCCTGGCAACCCTCCCCGGTCTCGGGCTGAGTGTGATCGGGCCGCCGGTTGATCAGGCCCTGGCCCTGCTCGACCTGGCCGACGAAGAACTGCTGCTCTGTAACGAAGAAGCCTACCTGAGCCTGCGCCGCCTCGGCCTGGTTCCGGCCCAGCTCGCCGGCCAGCGCCCCCTTGCCAGCGCCGGCTACCCCGGCGCCTACGGGATTCCCCTCTGAGGTGAAAATATGGGGAAACCGGGTTTCCCCACCTGCGGTGAGCCTGTCGAACCGCACCCCTGCCTGTGGCGGGTGCCAGCCGCTCCCACCAGCGGTTGGGACATGGGGAAACCAGGTTTCCCCAATCCCCTCCCTGTGGGGAGGCGCCCGGTTCCCTCCCCCAGCGGGGGAGG
>OGCL01000380.1_pt1 | contig 48998 bp, 44 predicted proteins | sample 1570041 | NCBI WGS metagenome assembly OGCL01 (sample SAMN06266162, study PRJEB24511) | hot springs metagenome | isolation source: Hot spring water | place: South Africa: Limpopo | collected 2015-06-22 | reverse complement strand
GATACTGGAATTACAGGAAGACAAGAGACTACTATGAGACCTTTAGCGACTCCGGAACCAGCTTTACAGCTTTTGGTCAGATTCACTCAGGCGTTAGCGTAGGTTACACCTTTACTCGTCCGACACCAAGAATTGTTTATAAGGCAGGCTTGACCTTTCCCCCGCATCCTCCCAACCCCCCACAACCTCCTCCCCCTGGAGCTTTTACCGAGAGTGTGAGTAATATGCAACATGATGTCTATGACATTAGCTTTCAAGCAGAATATAATCGCTGGAGATTCAGGTATCGGTCTGCTGAATTCTGGTGGTATTCGGAAACAACCTATACCATTGAGGGTAATAATGACTGCGAAAGCGATAGAAAGAATAACCCCTTCCCAAATACTTACGGGTCAGGAGTTAATACGTGGTACACTTATTTCAGCAATGACCATGGAGCTGATTTGATCGAATACAATACCCCTTCCGCTCCAAGAGGTACAAATTTCTGGAAATGTCAAGGAGGTTTTAGCAACCCGGATCACAAGAGCTGGCGTCAATATAATGCAACTACCTGTCCAGCAGCAGATGGTGTCTGGAGTCTTATTCCAGGCACTTGCTATGATTTCTCTGATTACTATTATCCTGCTGATGGGAATCCTAATAGACCACATAACTGGAGCTATTTCAAGGTGTCCGGTACGGTTACTCCTCCCAATAATTGGCATGAAAACCATCAGCTCCCCAATTATTACCCCTCAAAAGATGGGGGGGAAAATTTCAATAATAACCCAGGCACGTTTAATAACCGTTATTTCTTCGTAAACTTTCCGGATGACAAGGATGCAGGATTTACCCCTGCCATTAGAACGGAAAACAAGAATAAGATCATGTCCTTCCTCGATTTGACGCCGGTTCAAAGCCCTGAAACCTTAAGATACTGGACGAAACTGCCTCTTCACGCCATTCAAGGAAGAACCGGATTAACTTCGAACACAACAGAGTCAGTTTACACACCGCTTGCGGATTCTCTTAAATACGCTTTTAAATATTTTAAAGATTACATTGATGTTTATAATGGGGGAGATCCTCCGAGTAAGCAATTAGCGGATCCGAATGACCCATCCAAAATATGCAGGGGAAATTACGTCATCCTTCTCACCGATGGCTTGGAAAGCGCCCGGTGTTTACCCTCGGGCACCCCATGCCCAAGCGGAGGAGGGGGAACCCCTGATTATGGGGCGGCACCCACAGAGGCGGCTAATTTGAAAGCGATTAATGTGAAGACATTTGTTATAGGGTTTGGAGCAGATATCGCAAATAACCCAACTCTCAATGCGATAGCCTCTGCCGGAGGAACAGGCAGCGCTTATCCTGCAACCAATTTATCCACTCTGAAGCTCGCCCTTGAATCAATCTTTCAGTCCATTCTCGAAACGACTTATGGAAGATCAAACCCTGTCATTACCAAATCCGGGGATCGGATCTTCAAAGGTTTTTTCGAGTTTACGGGCGATCAGTCGTGGAAAGGGGAACTCTATGCATACGACATAGATAGAGCCACCGGAAGAATTATTGACAGAAATCCATCTACCCCAAATGTCATTGACCCCGCCTGGGCAGCAGGCGAAAAATTGACAGCTCAGGGAAGAGGAACGGTCTGGACATGGAAAGATGATCTTCTGAATCCATCAAGATTTCTCTTTGATAAAAATACCTCTTTTCTCTACAACCAGGTTTATCCAAACCCAAGAACCACAGATATTGACGGCGATGGTTCTATTGATGATGATGATGCCAGAACCATTATCGGGTATACGCTTGACCCAAATTTTAACGACGGGGAGGTAGGTGGGATTCATTCTGCAGGCTACCATAAGGGACAGAGGCCGATTATCGGTGGCAAAGGCTGGAAGCTTGGAGATATCTATCATTCTACCCCCGTGTTTGTGGGATCGCCTCCGCACGGTTTCACAGAGGACAGTTATGGTACCTTCTATCTTAAATATCGAAACCGCACCCAGATGGTCTATGTGGGCGCCAATGATGGGATGCTCCACGCGATTAAGAATACGAAGGGAACTTCTTCAACCGACGGAAGGGAGCATATTGCCATCATTCCGAAGAACCTTCTCGGAAAGGTGAGAGGTCTAAGTTCGACTCATGATTACTACGTGGATGCTACCCCCAAGGCCCATGATGTTTTCTTCAGAAGTTTGGTTACATCAGAAGAATGGCAAAAATGGAGGACGGTCCTGATCACTGGCCAACGAGACGGAGGACCTTATTATTTTGCTGCAGATGTTACCAATCCTGATGGTTATGCCTTTGGCCCGGAGTATCCAAGGATCCTCTGGGAATGGACAGATAATAAGTTGGGCAATTCCTGGGCAAAACCAGATGTGGGCAAGGTCAACGACAATGGAACCATAAGATATGTAGCATTTATTACGGGTGGCTATGCCATTGGAAACAATATCGGTAATAGTTTCTACATGGTTGATATTGAAACCGGAATGACTCTAAAAAGTTGGGTCAATCTGGGAGCCAACGACAATAAGATTCCTTCGGGTCCGACCGCATTCGATGCAAATAGTGATGGTCTGATTGACTATATCTATTTCGGGGATATCAAGGGAACGCTCTGGCGGGTAGATGTAAGGGATCCTAATAAGACCAACTGGACCTGCAATCCATTATTTACACCTTCGGTGGTTGCCCAGCGAAAGCCTATCTTCTATTCGCCTACGGTTGTAAAGAATAATGAAGGAAAGATACTGGTCTTCTTTGGTACCGGAGAGGAACTCAACCTCCTGACCGTGACTGACAACTATTTCTGGGAAATCTGGGATGACCATGGGACAGGAAGAATCATTGGTTCAAACTGGCCCAAGGTCTTAACCGGACAGAAGGTTCTTTCTTCCCCGGTTATCGCCAATTATGTTGTTTATTTTACCTCGTGGCTATATACAGCGAGCAGTGAATATTGCGGCGCTGGCTCAGGAAGAATCTATGGGTTGAAGATATCAAATGCTGGCATTGACGGAGGGGGGGCAGGGCTGGTATTACTGGACAGTCAAGGAAAGCCTAAACCAGTGCAGGAATACGAAGTCATCGGACCGGGGATACCCACTTCACCGGTCATTACGAATGGGACGATCTATGTCTCATCCAATGTAAATGCAAAGGATATCATCGTTATTAAGTTTCTTGGATGGCCTGCATCCAGAACAAGATCATGGCGGGAGGTGTTTTAGTTAGAAAAGACGAACGAATAGCATGAATGACGGCAAATGGTACGAATAGATTTTATTCGTGAAATTCGTTTTCATTGGTGTAGTCCGCAAATTCATTTTTCAAAGATGATATTTTGTCCTAAAGGAATGGACTCAGAAAAATTTTCATACTCCATGGAAACAATTTTTGGAAAGAATCGTTCTCGCCAGGGAGGTGATGTTGATAATATCCTTATAAATCAATAACTTAAAGAATTTTAGCCAGATGGCATAGTATTTGCTGTTTAAATAATCGAACCGAATATAGACCGAAAAAGCCAAACCACGAGTGATTGTGGGGCGGAAAGCCACGGATCCTGAGCCTGTCAAAGGATCGCCGGGTTGCCGAAGTCAAAAACAGAGGAAACCGGGTTCACGTGGCTGGAACACATAACCCGGTTTTTTTTCTGCCTTTCCTTCCTTCTCGGAGAAAGGGCAATTGGTAAGGAGAAAAGAGGTTGAGAAGAAGATGAAGGAACAAAAAGGAATGACCTTGATCGAATTGATTATCGTTCTGGTCATTATTGCCATTGGGGCCACCCTGATGGTTCCAGGGATCAACTCCTGGATGCCTTATTATCGCTTAAGGAGTGCGACCCGGGATATAGCTTCCACAATGAGAGTTGCTCAAATGAAGGCCATTTCAAATAATTTACAGTACAGGGTGTCTTTTGATCCGGCCAATAGAAACTATATTCTTCAATACCGTGATACGTCGGGGACATGGATCAATGACAGCGAGGCGAAGACTTTGGAAACCGGAATACAATTGGGCACCGACTTTTTCGGAAACATTGCCACGTTTTTCCCGGATTCGACCGCAGATAAGGGGATTATCACCTTAACCAATACAAAGGGTTCTGTCAAAACGATCCGATTATTGGTAAGTGTAAGAGGGAGGATTCGAATTGAATAAGAGAGGATTTACACTTATCGAAGTTCTGGTTGGTTTGGTCATCCTGGCCATTGGCCTTTTAGCCATTGCAGGGATGCAGCTCACTTCAGTGAAAGGGAATTCCTTTTCAAATAATCTAACTCAGGCTTCAGTCTTGGCACAGGACCGTCTTGAGATTTTAAGGAACCTGCCGTGGGGGCATGACGATTTATCAGGAGGAACCCATCTTGAAGGGACCATTCCAGGGACGATCTTCACAAGAGAATATGTTATCACGGTCATTCCAGGGACAACCATGCTCGACATCACCGTTACGGTGAGATGGCGGGATGATGCGGATCGTTCGGTCTCTTTTTCTACGGTTCGCTCACAATAAGGAGATAGGGATGAATAAAAAAGGATTAACCTTGATTGAGCTTCTCATCGTTCTTGTCATCAGCAGCATTCTGATTGCCGCCATCTACCGGACCTTCATCCACCAGCAGCATAGCTATACGGTTCAGGAACAGGTTGTGGATATGCAACAGAATGTGAGGATCGCTATCAATCAGATGGTGAGAGAAATCCGGATGGCTGGTTTCGGGAGGCAGAACGCCAAGACCTGGGGTGCAGGTGGTATGCACGGGATCTTTAAAAATGTCGTGACTCCATCCGACGATGGACAATCCATTACCATTGTGGGCGCCTTTGAGCAGGTCACCTTCCTTACTGAAAGCATTGGATCGGGTGTAGATCCGGCCAAGATCAAGGTTGCTGATGCAACGTTTTTTAATACTGGTGGGCTCCAATACATCTGCATCAATGGGACGGAAAGCGCAAGGATTAAGAAGATCGAAGGCAATGAGATCGAACTGTTCGAACCCCTGACCGAAAATCATTTCATCAACGAACCGGTCTTTCGGGTGATGGCGATCACCTACTCCCTTGGAGTTTATGAAGGGAAACCGTCTCTACTCAGAAATGACCACGTTAACAGAATCCAGCCACTGGCTGAAAATATTGAATTCCTCCAGTTCCGGTATATGTTGCAGGGTGAAGATATTTACCGAAATGTTGTTCCGGGAAATAGGCGGGATGAGATACGAATGGTTGAGGTGACCATCAGGGCAAGGACCGACCGGAACGACCCTGAATTAGGGGGAGCAGATGGTTTCCGGAGGAGAACACTCACTTCCAATATCCAGCTGAGAAATCTATTCTCAATATAAAGGAGCAAAAATGGAGTCAAAAAGTATCACTCAATGGTTCTATAAATTTCATCCCTATCTCTCTCGGGCGAACGGAGCATTACCCCTCCATGAAAAAGAAGGAGGAGCTGAGATGTTAAGGCGAAAATGTCTGATTCCTGACCGATTGAATGATAGTCATCAGAAAGGAATGGCTCTGGTGATTGCCCTGATCATGTTGCTGGTCTTAACCCTGATTGGGATTAGTGCCATCAGCACGACCTCTTTTGAGGCAAACATTTCAGGCAATCAGAGGGTGTATAATACAGCTTTTTATACGGCGGATGGGGGCATTGAAAATTTTCGTGGAAGGGTTTCAGGAGGGGAATTTGTCTTTTCGGCTGTCAATACGGGCTCTTATCAGGTGACGATTGGTGGAAATCCCTGCAATATCTCATATAGCAAATCATTTCGAAAGGATGCTGAAGGTGATTTTACGGTCTTTAAGGTTACTTCAGAAGGAAGGGCGCCTTTCCCTTCTACGGGAAGAGTGACGATCGAATCTATAATCGAGGTATTGGCCACCCAGCAGGAAGGATATAATTAAGGAGGAATCAGATGAAAAGGTATTTGTTTATAATCTTCTGGCTTTTAATATTGACTCCATTTCAGGTCTTTGGACAGGAAGATTTGTTTCAGGTCAAGACCCCCAATGTCATGATCATCTTCGACACTTCGGATTCGATGAATATGAGCGTCAATGTCAATGCCAGTGGGCAAAGCGTTTGGAGTGTTAAGCGGGGGCCCGATAATGTAACCGAATTCGTAAAAGACGGAAACCACCCTGACAGCCGGCTCTATCAGGCTAAAAAGGCATTGGCTCAGATTATTGATGAGGTGGTCAAAGACAGGGTCAATCTCGGATTTTCAACTTACGGCCAGCAAAAGATCGAACAATGGAGGGGAAGATATACTCGGGATAGAGAGCAGGTTGTTCAGGCAGGAGTTTCAGAAGGCTGGAGATATTATAAAAGATATTATCGGTGGGATAAAACAAATGATATTTCAAGAACAGCCACCAGCATCTATCCGGACAGTTTTGTTGATGCCTGGGGGTTCACATGGACCAATGTGGTGGTAGGGACCTCAGAACGGAGCAGAGCCGTCTGGATTCATGATAAGGATGGGCCAGAACATCCGGCAAGAACAGGAGGTAATTTCTGGAACCCCACTTTTGCAACAAACAAAGCCTACACCATTGTCTATCGCGTCACGGCCCGAACGCACAACCCTGAAACGAATGTCTATACCTTTACCTACGCACCTGTTTCCCCTAATTATGACCGCTACAGAGAGGCATGGTCCTATGACATAGGCATTCTTTCAGGGTGGAGTTCAAGTGCACTGAATTGCGGAGCAGACACTAAAAACAACCCATTTCCGAGTCCGAGTAGTGGCTGGAAAACTTATTTCTCAGGAGACGCAGAATATATCAATCCATCGAATAACCGGAATCTTACAAACGGGACACAAACCTGGTGGGCCTGTAATGTCCAATACCGGGCTCCCGTAGCCGAAATTAAGCAAACACTACCGGAATATTACTGGGACAATACAACCGGAACCACCTGCAGTGCGACTAAACCAGGAACTCCTGTATGGAATTTGGTTCCAGGAACCTGTTTTGACTGGTCGCGTTATCGTTATAATGCTGATGGATCAACTAATAAGCCACATACCTGGTCCTATCACAAAATTAGTTCAGGCACATGGAAGAAGAATGATCAGCCTGACCCATTTTACCCTGCTATTGAAGGCGACCCGGGGCAGAAACACAATAACTTCTTCTTCATCAACTTCCCGGATGACAAGGACCCGAACTTTAAAGCCTCAGACCGAACAACTATTAAGAACAAGATTCTATCTTTTCTGGATTTAACGCCAGTTAAGTTTCCGCAGGGTTCAATCCCCTCGGGGTCAAGTGTGTCTTCTGGCTACTGGACCAAACTTCCTATTCAAGCCTTAGAAAATGATCCGAAAACAGGTCAGCCCAGAAGAGGGTTAACGGCCAATACAGAAGCTGCCATTGTTCAACAGCAGACTCCATTAGCGGATTCACTGAGCTGGGCCTATACCTATTTTGTTGATTATATTGAAAAGTATCGTGGAGGAGACCCATCGAGTAAAGAAAAATTTGGAGAGACCCTCTGCCGGGGCAATTATATCATTCTGCTGACAGATGGCCTTGAGAGCTGCCGTTTCAAAGGAGGGATGCCGGATTATAATGCGGCTGTCACAGAATCGGCTAATCTTTTAACCAAGAATGTAAAAACTTTTGTTATCGGGTTTGGCGGAGATATCAAAGGAAATGAAACTCTCACCAACATCGCTGTTGCTGGTGGTACCAGTAAGGCTTACTTTGCAGCTAACTTTAACGAGTTGAAAGCCGCACTGACCTCCATTTTCCAGGCGATCACAGGCCAGTATTATGGGAGGTCCAATCCTGTGGTGACGCGTGCAAGAGACCGGCTTTACAGGGGGAATTTCTATATCCGGGATGGAGACTGGTTGGGTCATCTGATGGCCTGGGATGCAGATAAACAGACCGGCGTTCTTGCCCCTGATTTTGCATGGGATGCCGGAGAAGAGATCACCAAAGCCGGAAGAGGGAAGGTTTATACATGGGTTGATGAAGGATTGAACCCTCCGAAAAAAGAGTTCAAAGTGAGTGAAACCGCCCTCTATCCGTTTGTCAACCCCTTGAATGAGGATATTGACGGAGACAGCGATGTTGACAACGACGATGCCAGAACCGTGATCAATTTCACCCTTCTTCCCGAGTATGGTGGCGGGGCTTATAAAGGAAAGAGGGCTATCAATGTGGATATTAAAGGGACTCCATATCCTTCATGGAAGTTAGGTGATATCTACCACTCAACCCCGGTCGTCATCGGAGAGCCTGCCTTCTTATTCAAGGATGCGAGTTATGCCGCATTTTACAATGCGAATAAGAATCGTGAAATGATGATCTATGTGGGCACAAATGATGGAATGCTTCACGGATTCAGAAATAGCGACGGAAGGGAGGTTTGGGCGATCATTCCCAAAAATCTCCTTGGCAGGTTGAAAGATCTCCGATCCACTCATGACTTCTACGTTGATGGAAGCCCCAAAGCGTATGATGTCTATTTTAAAGATGAATCAACGTGGAAGACGGTTCTGATTACTGGTCAGAGAGGTGGAGGAGCTTACTACTTCGCAGTGGACGTGACCACTCCCAATGATCCCAAGATTCTATGGGAATTGACTCATGCCAATATGGGTGATACATGGGCCAAACCGGATATTGGAAAGATCAAGGATGGTGGAAATACGAAATTTGTAGCCTTCCTTTCAGGAGGGTACTCTACGGTGAATAACAGGGGAAACAGCTTCTATGTGGTGGATATTGAAACCGGAACGATTCTCAAAACTTTTACGGTTGGAGACGCCACCAATAAAATCCCCGCCAACGTGACCGCTTTTGATGCTGACGAGGATGGATATATTGATTACGTTTATTTTGGCGATATCAAGGGAACCCTCTGGAAAGTGGACGTTCGAAGTTCTAATAAAAATGACTGGACCCTTTACGAATTCTTCAAACCGGCGAATCCGAAATTGAGGCCGATCTTCTATGCTCCTGCCGTAGTTAAAAATAATGCAGGGAAAATTCTGGTCTTCTTCGGGACAGGAAATGAACTGGGTTTGACCTCACTGAGCGATAATTATTTCTACGAAATTGAAGATAAAGGAGAGGAAGGAAAAGTAAACTGGGATAAGAAACTGGAGGATGGGGAGAAGGTGCTTGCTTCTCCAGCGGTTCTCAATAATGTCGTCTACTTTACCACATGGGTCTATAAGGCCAGCGGAGAATTTTGTGGCGCAGGGGAAGGAAGGCTCTGGGGGTTGAGGGTTTCAAAATTAGGTGAAAAAGGAGGAAATGCTGGTCTGGTCACACTTGATACGAATACCGGGAAATGGAAAGCTCCCCAGCAGTATATCTCTCTCGGCGCAGGCATTCCTTCTGCTCCGGTGGTAACGAATGGGATGATTTACATCGGGACAAGCTTAAATGCAAACCGGGTCATCCAGGTTCCCATTCCACCGCAGGCTGTTGCACGGATCAAGTCTTGGAGGGAAGTGGTGAGGTAGGACCTTAAGGAATCTTACGTTTCTCGAAACAGGAGTCTCGAATTTTCATTGAGCTTTCGGGCATCGAGTCACTGGCTTGATACGAGCAATCGTCAACATTAAACTTTTACCCCAATCGAGTGAAAAATAATTATAACCTTGAAATATTCCCTTGATGGTTGAGCCCTTTTAGGCTGTTTAAAACAAATTTTAAAATCCCCCTCAATCCCCCCTTTTTCAAAAGGGGCCACTATTGGGTTCTCCCCTTTAACAAAGGGGAGTTAGAGGGGATTTTCCAAAAATTATCACTCAATTGGGGTTTTAAAGATTTTATTTCTGGAGGTGTTGAAGCCTTTTGATCCTTTCTTGAGCTTCAGAAATGGACTGATCTAATCTCAAGGCCTGGCTAAACGTTTCAATGGCCTGTGAAAGCATCCCATTGGCTTCATAAGCAAGGCCCAGATGGAAGTGTAGTCTGGCCATTTTTTCTCTGGTCAATCCTTTAATCTGCGAAGCCTCCTTAAAATATTGGATGGCCTGCGAATTGTCACCCTTTTCAAGAAAGCAGCTTCCGAGCATGATGTAACAGTCAAATTTTATGGCGGGACTCGAAGAGGCGGTTTCAAATTCTGAGATGGCATAATCAAAGAGCTCCATCTCTTTATAAGCAATCCCGAGATGATAATGCATTTCAGAATCTTTGTCCGGAGCAGGGAGCGAAACCTCTTCGGGGATCACCTGCGATTCGACGACTGAGGAAGGGAAGAGGTCAGACTTATCATCTAAGGGAAAAGGTTTGGTCTCTTCTGGAGGTGAGTAAGTCTGTCGGGTGGAAAATGGTGCCGCACTGGTTGGCTTCAGGAAGTCCCTTGACGTGGCCGGGGTATCAAGATTGCTAAGCGCCTTTTGCGCTTCTTGATCATCGGGCTTTGATTCCAGGATGCTCTGATAGTAGTTACGGGCATCCCCGGCCAATCCTTCCTTCAGATATAATCGAGCAATTTTATGAAGGGCATCAATATGTTTTGGGTGGATGGCAAGAATTTTTTTATAAATGGAGATCGCACGTGAATTGAGGTCCTCTTCCGCATAAATCCCTGCCAGTTTCATATATTCTGAAATGGCCTTCTCATTTTCTCCAATCTTAAAATAGAGGTCCCCCAATTTTAAGTATAACCGGGTATCCTTTGGGTCGGCTTCAATCAATTTGATATATTCGTTAATCGCCTTTTTGGGCTGACCTTTCAGGATATACTTTTGGGCAAGATCTAATATTTTCTCTTTATCGATCGCCAAATGTGAACTCCATTAATTAAAAACACTCAAAATTAAACTTAATCAAAGAACTTGAAAAAGTCAAGTTTTTGAATCTTTAAGATCTTCGGAGTTTTTAAAAGTGTTTTCCTGCTCTGGGGGAAGATTTTTGATTATCTTTTTAGGATTAAAATTCTTTTCAATCCCAGTCTGACGATTTGAACTTTCACAATTACGGAGAAAACCCTATCAGACTCTTTCTTCATTCTTAAAAGGATCGTTAGGTAACGATTCTTACAGGAAAACTCAAACTTTTGAATATCGGATAGGGTAGGAAGATAATCTAAATGGTTCATTTTTGTTATATCTGTAGACATTTCTTTATCAGTGGTAAATAATTGACCATTTATTCGTATTCTTTTATAATTGATTTAAAGCGAATAATTAAAATTCATCAGATATTCTAATAGATTAAGTGGTTATAATATTTAAGGCTTTTGGCACTCAATTTGCTTGTCATCTTTCCACGGATAAAAATATCTTTATCTACGGAAAGTGAAAATGGGTGGAAAGAGTTTAAAAAAGGTTCTTATCGTTGACGATGAAGAGACTTTGACCTGGAGCATGTCCAAAAGCCTCTCGAAAGACAGGGATAAATATGAAGTAATCATTGCTAATAATGGTAAAGAGGCTTTAAACCTGCTCAAAAAAAATGATATTGATCTGGTCATATCTGACATTCGTATGCCCGACGTGAATGGGCTTGACCTGCTGGTCAGGGTAACAAAGGAATCTCCCCAGATTAAATTTATCATCATGACTGCTTATGGCTCATCGGATATACAGAAGGAGGCAAATCGGAGGGGAGCAGTCGTCTATATTGAAAAACCTTTTGAAATAAATGACATACGGAAGATCATCATTGATCTCATTGGGAAAAAGAAGGGCTTTCGAGGAAAAGTGGTCGGTCTTCAGTTAACAGATGTTATTCAGATGAATTGCCTTAGTCGTTTAACCACGGCATTAACAGTAACAAGTGACGGAGAAAAAGGAGTGATCTATCTGAATGAAGGAGAGGTCATTCATGCCGAATGTGGTGATCAGAAGGGGACGGAGGCCTTCTACCGAATTCTGAGCTGGCAGGAGGGGGAATTCATCTCCAATATCGGGGTGGTTCCTCCGATGCAAACGATCTATCAGAACTGGGAACACCTGTTAGTGGAGGCCATGCGACGAAATGATGAGAAGGTTTAGGGAGATCTCTCCTGTTTCATTCCCTGACCCCGATCTAAAGATTGGGGATGAAAACGATTTCAAATATGAGCACGAAGAAATGGCCTGTCCTTTTTTACTCAAAGCGAATCCGCCCCTAGCAGAGAGACTGTGTCGTAATAGGCGGAGAAAGGAAGAATCTATCAGGGCCCAAAGATTTAGCATGCGGGGCTTTTAGAGAATGGGAAACGGTTGCTCGAATAATATCAAATGGTTTCATATGATTGGAACGCCCGAATTTAAACAATTAAAGGGTTCTGCTCCAAATCTTTTTCACCCGAACGCTTCTTCCCCATTGAAAACTCAAAAGGGCTGGCAGATACGGGGGGAAGATCGAAAGGACACTTGAAATACCCATGAACATTATCATCACGAAAGACGACTTAAAAAAGATTAATTTTTTTCTCGAAAAGATGGTTTCTTCTTCCCTTGCCCATTCGGTTCTGCTGATTGATCGTTCCGGGCAATTGATTGCTCAATATGGAGATACCCCGGGCATTGATATTCTTTCTCTGTCTGCCCTGACAGCTGCCAACTTCGGAGCAACAGCTGAAATTGCGAGGATTTTGGGAGAAGAAGAGTTCACTCTCTTATTCCATAAGGGGAAGAGCGAAAATGTTTATTTTACTGCCCTCGGGGAACATGTCATTATGGTCACTTTGTTCGATGATAAGACCTCATTGGGCTTGATCCGGTTAAGGATCAATCAGATCGCTGAAGAGCTTTCGCAGACACTGGTCTCCATTTTTGAAGAAAAAAGGGAAATTCCTCTTCAGGGACCGCCACGGCTCTTATAAATGAAGGAGAAACGGTTTCATGCCCTTTATCAATTTTAGTAAAGACGAGATTCAATGCAAGATCGTTTATTACGGTGCCGGTTTCTGTGGTAAGACGACCAATCTGCAGTATATTTTTGCCCAAATGGGGGAAGATACAAAAGGCAAGATGGTTTCGATTGATACACGTGGGGATCGGACCCTCTTTTTCGATTTCCTCTCGCTCAATCTTGGAAAAATTAGAGGGTTCGATATCCGAGTCCAGCTTTATACTGTTCCAGGGCAGGTGCACTACGATGCCACAAGAAAATTGGTCTTAAAGGGTGTGGACGGAGTTGTGTTTGTTGCCGATTCATTAAAGGTCCAGAGAAAGAAGAACATCGAGAGCCTCATCAACCTTGCCAAGAACTTGGCAGAAAAGGGAATCAGTATTCGCACCATTCCTCTGGTGATCCAATATAATAAGCGGGACCTGGATGGGACAGATTCAGAGATCCTTCCGGTTGAGATTTTGGAAAAAGACCTCAATTCAATGTTAAAAGTGCCTTCCTTTTGTGCCAGTGCCTTGAAGGGAACGGGAGTGTTTGAGACACTGCGGGAGATCAGCAAACTGGTGGTCAAAGATGTGAGCCGAAAGGTGATGCTTGTGGATCAACAACTGAAATGAATCACAAGGAGAAAACGATGGTAGAAAAAACGGTCATAGAAGAAGATCTGCAGGATCTGGAGAATGAGATTGATGCAGCCGTGGATCGGCTTTTTGTGGAAAAAGGAGGGGGACCACTGAGAGGCGCACCATCTTCGCCTCCGATTCAAGAAACCTTTATGGAACCCAAACCAGCGGTTGAATGGGAGATGCCGCCTTCGGCTCCAGTGGCCTTCGATTCCCTCCCAACCTTTGAAAAACTGGAGACCCAACTCCTGTCACTGGAATGGGAGATCAACAGAGAGAATCTCAGAAAGACCGCACAAGAAGTGATCGAATTGAAGAAAGAATTTCAGAGAAGCCCAGACCTCTTCTCCATTCTGGACCGGATGCTGACCGTAATAAATTTTATGATCCGTCATGAAGAAAACATTCAGCCATACCGAATCCAAATCTTGCTGGATTCGAAAGAGACGATGAAACTCTTAATGAGAGACGAGACTGAAGAGCAGATCGGAACCTATAAAAGACTGGCCCTTGCCGGCTTGGAAGCTCGATTTGGCAGCCTGGAGGAGATAAAGGGCGTCTCTCCACAGCCTGTTTATGGTGGCACCCAGGAGAGAGGGGACCGGGCAGAGGTCTTTTCAGCGGGATCCGAATGGATGGAAAAGATCACTGAACATATGGAATCCTTTTCGAATAAGCTGGATAGAATGCTCGAGACCCTAAACCGGCATTCGGCTGCGCATGAGAAGTTCATCCAACCCCCTGGCCCCCCTGTGACCGCCTCCGCTCCTTCAACTCCCTCCAAGGCGAAAGTCACTGTTTTTAAAGTCGGAGAGAAACTCCTCGCCATCGAAAGCCATCAGGTATTTAAATTATTTAAGGTACCGGCCTCCCTTCGCAAAACGATCCAGGCATTTCCAAAATTCCGATTGCAGGGATTCGAGGTGAAGATGATTGATGTGGAAACCCTGTTTTCAATCCCCGAATCAGAGCGGGAGGTTGAGAGGCTGATATTAATTCTGAAGGGAAATGGAACTTATAAAGGATTGCTTATTGACCGGATTCTGAATCGGTTGTCAGCCCCCATGGAAGAGGGAGAAACCTTCGATGCCCATCTTCTTGGGATGATTCGCTGGACCTATCAGGATCTTCCTATTCGGATTCCCATTCTTAATCTTGAAAGGCTTTAAGCGTAAAGGCCAGAATCGATCCCTTCGGTTCGACGAGTGACGGAAATGAGTCCATTAGAGAAGAGAGAGGAAGAAATATTTCGCTTACCGCGGGCCCTGGAGGGTGCGCCTCACCTTACCGAAACCCTCATCGAGAGCATCGGAAGTGGAATCATCATTACTGAAATGAATGACACGATCACCTATATCAATCAGGCAGGAGAAGAGATGTTGTGCTACTCCAAAGGAGAGGTGATCGGAAAGCCTTTTGGCCTATTTGGATTGAAAGAAAAACAGAACGTCTCTTACTCGTTTCTTGATCATCCTGAAAACCTCGATACGAGAAGGGAAGGCTGGATGAAAAGGAAAGACGGGACTGAGATTCCCGTTGGATTTACCCTCAATTATCACCTGAACCTTAAAAAGGAAGCCATCGGGAAGATCATCATTTTTCGTGATTTGACGAAGGTTTACCGAATTCAGGAAGAGATCTTAAAGATGGACCGACTGATCTCTCTTGGGAAATTGGCCTCCGGCATTGCCCACGAGATCCGAAATCCCCTTGCTGGAATCAAAACGACGGCCCAGGCCCTTGGCGAGGAGATGTCCGAGGACGATCCCAAAAGAGAATACTTAACCCGAATCACGAAAGAAATAGACCGGCTCAATGAAATTTTAAAAACCTTCTTCTCATTTGCAAAACCCCAGACGCTTCATCTCGTTGACTGTCACATCAAGGAGATCATCAACGCGATCATTCCCTTTCTCATCAAAGAGATTGCCGATAAGGGGATCCACTTTACAGAGAATTATCATCCTCAACTTCCAAAGATAAAGGTTGATAAAATCCAAATGCACCAGGCCTTTCTCAACCTGTTTTTAAATGCCATCCAGGCGATGCCCGATGGTGGAGAGCTTAAAATTTCAGCGGAGCCTGTGGTCATGCCTTCACCGGATGGATTGAAACAAAAGTTTATCAAAGTGATTGTCTCAGACTCAGGGAAGGGGATTCCACCCCATATTCTTCCTAAGATCTTCGATCCCTTTTTCACAACCAAACCCAGAGGAATTGGATTAGGGCTTTCCATCACTTACCAGATTATTAAGAAACATGGAGGAACCATTCAGGTCAATAGCGAATGGGAGAAAGGGGCAACCTTTAGCATTAATTTGCCAGAGACGTTTGAAAACTGATGAAACCATCCATACTCATAGTTGACGATGACGATGTGATGCGAGAGACGCTTTCAGATGTTTTGAAAAAAGCGGATTACGAGGTCCATTCTGTTGGATCCGGAGGCGAAACCCTATCTGTTCTGAAAAAGAATGTTGTAGATCTGATTCTGCTCGACATGAAACTTCCAGATGTGGATGGTCTGGAACTACTTAGAAAGATTAAAGAATTTGATACTGAAATTTTAGTAATCATTATGACAGCCTATTCAGATGTCCAAAATGCAGTCTCCGCTATGAAATCTGGGGCTTATCACTATATCAATAAACCTTTTGATCTTGAAGAATTGAGGCTTTTGATTGAGAAGGGACTGGAGACAAAGAGCCTAATCAATGAAGTCCGTAGACTTCGTCGCCAGCATAAGGGAGAAAATCAGAAAAGTGAAATATATGGTAATTCTCCCCAGATTCAATATGTTAAAGAACTGATTGGAATGATCAGTAAAACGAACAAAACCTCTGTCTTGATCCAAGGTGAGAGCGGAACCGGGAAAGAACTTGCAGCCAATGCCATCCATTTTAATAGCAAAAGGGCGCTCAAACCTCTGATGAAGATTAATTGCAGTGCCATCCCAGACTCCCTCCTCGAATCAGAGCTTTTTGGATATGAAAAGGGCGCTTTTACAGATGCAAAAATGACGAAAAAAGGTCTCTTTGAACTGGCAGACGGTGGAACGGTCTTTTTAGATGAGATTGGAGATATGAAGCCTTTTCTCCAGTCGAAAATTTTGAGGGTCATAGAAAACCAATCTTTCATAAGGGTCGGAGGGGAGAGGGAGATTAAAGTTGACGTTAGGATAATTGCTGCTACAAATCGAGATCTGGAGACACTTGTTAAAGAAGGTTTTTTTCGAAAAGATCTTTATTACAGACTTAAAGTGATGGTAATTGAAATGCCTTCTCTACGAGAAAGAGATGAAGATATTTTGCTTCTTTCAAATTTATTTATAGAAGAGATTAATCGAGAATATGGCAAAAATATTAATGGGTTAACCGAAGATGCCAAAAAAATAATGCTTCAATACTCCTGGCCAGGAAATGTTCGGGAGCTAAAAAATGTGATTGAAAGGGCCATGATCCTTGCCGATCAGACTCATATAACACCAAAACAGTTACCCTTTGAGTTGAGACAGACTGAGAACTATCTATCTAAACCTACAGATATTACTCCATTTGAAGTTTCTGAGGTTATGCCCTTAGAAACGATGGAGAAGATCTACCTTGCAAATGTATTGAAAAAATTTGATAAAAATAAATCTAAGGCATCGAAAATACTTGGAATTTCGAGAGCAACCTTAAGGGCAAAAATTAAGAAGTATCAATTGTTAGAAAATTAATTTAGATATTAAATGGTTATTATCGAATGCTCATATAAGTTATTAAATATTAATGGCATCTTATTAAAATTGAATAGTTTAATAAATTATTTCCTTGACATTTTATAATTTTTATTAATAATCTAACAGATTAGTAGCTCTAAATTGAAGAATTGAGGTGAGAGACATGTTCTTAGGAAGGAAAAAGGGAGTGATCGGGTTGGATATTGGATCCAGTTCAATCAAACTGGTTGAATTAGTAGAGTCTAAAAACGGCTATAAATTGGTCAATTTAGGGATCGCTCCATTACCTCCTGAGGCCATTGTGGATGGGGCATTAATGGATTCGGTAACCATTATTGACACGATTCGTGAATTGATCGGAAACACAAAGGTCAAAACGAAGGATGTGATTACTTCTGTTTCTGGCCATTCGGTCATCGTAAAGAAGATCTCTCTTCCATTGATGTCGGAAGCCGAATTGGAAGAATCGATTCAGTGGGAAGCAGAGCGATATATCCCTTTTGACATCAATGATGTGAATATTGATTTCCAGATATTCGGATCCAGCACTGAAAATCCCGAGGTGATGGAGGTGGTTCTGGTGGCCGCCAAGAAAGACATCATCAATGATTATGTCTCCGTTGTCATCGAGTCAGGACTCAATCCGGTCGTCATTGACGTGGATGCCTTTGCCATCGAGAATATGTTAGCCGTGAATTATGAGATTGAAAAAGATGAAACTGTGGCCATGGCCAATGTTGGGGCCAGCATTACCAATATCAATATCCTCAAAAACAATATGACGGCCTTTACGAGAGACATCTTTAAAGGCGGAAACCAGATTACAGAAGAGATTCAGAGGCAGCTCCATATTGATTATGAGGAAGCAGAAAAGATCAAGACAGGAAACAAAATCGATGCGGCCTCTCAGTCTGTCATCCAGGATGTTTTGCGATTGGCTTCTGAATCGCTGGCCAATGAAATTGGAAACTCCATTGAGTTCTTCCAGTCCACAACCACCTATGAGAAGATCAGCAAATTATACTTGAGCGGTGGGGGGTCGAAGATTAAAGAATTTGATATGATCCTGCAGCAACAGATCGGCATTCCTGTTGAAATCGTCAATCCATTTAAGAAGATTGAATACAGCGAGAAACACTTTGACCTCGAATATTTAAGAGAGATTGGGCCCATGATGGCCGTGGGGGTTGGGCTTGCCACCCGAAAGGTAGGAGATCGATGATCAAGATCAATCTACTTCTAACCAGAAAAGAGAAAAAAAAGGTAGGGATCAAAAAGGAATTTGTGGTCCTTGGGATTGCTGTTGTGTTATTGCTGGCGATACTGGGTGTTTTGCACTGGAACATTGAAAAAGAGAAAGAGGATCTTCGGGCTCAGATTTTGGAAACTAAGAATGAGATCACCCGTTATAAATCCCTGGCCGTTGAGGTGAACAAGGCGAAAGAGGATCAAAAAATATTGCAGGATAAGCTCAACGTCATCAATACCTTGCGAAAAGGAAAAGAGACATCGGTAAAGATCCTGGACGAAGTGAGTATCCATAAGCCGGAGAAATTGCAGCTGGAGCTGATGAGAAAGGACGGATCAAAGCTTGGCCTTGAGGGAATCGCTCTGGATGATGAGACTATTGCCCAGTTCATGACCAATCTGAAGAAATCAAAGCTTTTCAAAACGGTGGACTTGATCGTCAGCGAACAGGTGGAACAGAACAAAATTAAGTTAAAGAAATTTATTCTCTCATGTGAAATCATCTCGTTGTAGGCCAAATCAGGAAGAAAGAGGCTGGTGAGAGGTAATCTTTTCATTCCTGCTCCTGAGGGCAGGGGATGTAGAATGGACCAAAGGGGGAGAAGATGGCAATCACGGTAGATTCAATTTTAAAACTCCCATCGTCAAAAAAGATCTTGATTCTTATTGGAATCTTATGTGTGATTACGGGAATCTATCTTTATTTGTTCTTTATCCCAAACCAGAATGATATCAAGATCATGAGGACCGAACTGGACAAGTTGATGAAGGAAGCGAATCAGGCAAAGATGATTACCCGGGACCTGGATAAATTTAAAGCCCAGGTAAAGGAATTGAGGGAGGAATTGGATAAGGCCTTGACTCAACTTCCCAATGAAAAAGAGATCCCCGATATCTTAAAAAGCATTTCACGGCTCGGAAAGGAGTCCAACCTCGAATTTACACTTTTCAAACCAAAGCCTGAAGAACCCCAGCAGTTCTATGCAAGGGTTCCGATTGATTTGGTGATGGTCGGGAGTTATCACAACATCGGGCAGTTTTTCGACAAGATCGGGAAGCTCTCGAGAATTATCAATGTCATTGATTTTAACATGATACGGGCCAAGGAGGTTAAAGGAAGGGAGGGCGATATTGTCGTTCGGGCCTCCTCGCTGATTACGACTTATCGGTTTATCGAGAGCAGAATGGAGGGGAAAACCACAAGCAAGGAAGCAACACCGAAAAAAGGAGAACAAATCGATGTTCCGAAAAAGAAATAGATACAATTTGGCCTGGCTCCTATTCGGAATCGCCTTTATCCTGAGCAGCTGCGGGGAAGGGACGGTACCCCTTCCACCCCCCAAAGGGGGAGCGTCAAAAGTGGCTGCCCAAAAAGCGGAAGCGGCCAAGGTTGAGGTGAAAAAAGAACCTGAGAAAAAGGACGAACCAGAATATATCTACAATCCGGCCGGCAAACCTGACCCGTTTAAACCCTTTATCCAACTGGCCCCGATCAAAGGAGTGGTTCGAACCGTTCCGCTCACCCCCTTACAGAAGTATGATATCAGCCAGTTGAAGTTGGTTGCTGTGATTTCAACCCCCGAAGGGAATATTGCCCTGGTAGAAGATTCTTCAGGGAGAGGATATTTTGTGAAAAGGGGAACGGAAATCGGAAAAAATGATGGAAAGGTGACCAGGATCTTAAAAGATCGAATCGTTATCGAAGAGATCTATCCGGATGTTTGGGGCCAAAGCAAGAAGAGTGAGGTCTATTTATTTCTTCATAAAATCGAAGAAGGGGGAGAATCATGAAATCTTTTCAGAAATTTAAAATAGTTTTTATCACCTTAATCTCATTGGTCATTATGAATTATGCCATAGCAGGGGAGGTGACAAAAACACCACCGGATGGTTCGCCTCCTTTTATGGTAGGGGCAAAGGCGAACTCTTCCACGATTCAAAAGATCACTTTTACAGAGGAGGAACAATTCACAAGGATCAGGATAGAGGGATCCGAACCCCTTACGCCTCCGTTCAATAAGTTTTCTTATGAGCCGTTGAGGGTTGTCCTGGATTTTCCAGATAGCAATGTCCAGCAGATCAAAAGCGGTCTGAAAGTGGAGAACGGAACCATCTCGGAAATTATCAGCACTCAGTATGATGAAAAGGGAAGAATTGAAATCGGACTTCTCCAGATGACCCGCTACCACATCACCATTCAGGATAAAAGTGTATTTATTGATATTGAAAAACCGCAAAAATTGACGGGAGCGAAGGAAAGCAAGAAAGAGGACGAAGGAATAGCCTCTAATCTGAAAAAGGAGGGGGCTCCTCCTGTTTCTCCGGTGATCGAAGCCGCTGCTTCTGAAAAGAACCACAAAGCCAAAGAGATGATCGATTTCTCTGTGGAAGATAGGAGGGATTACGTTGCCATCAACATTTTAGCCGATGGAAAACTGGGGAATTATAACTCATTTAAACTGGATCGGCCTCCTCGTCTGGTGCTGGATATCTGGGACGTGGGAACGCAATACCCTAAGAAATCGGTCCGGATGTCGAATCCATTCGTCAAAGAGGTTCGAATTGGACAACATCAGAATAAATTGAGATTGGTCTTTGACTCATCGAAACCTCAACTTCCCGCCTACCAGATCGAACGAGCCGATGACAGACTGGTGGTCTTATTAGGGAAAGTTCCTAAATCCTCTGAACCTCAGATTGTTGTGGAGGAGAAGGATTCAGGCAAACTATTCGTTCCCAAACTCCAACCAGCTTCATTGACAACCCACCCAATAAAAGGAGTAAAAGAAAAAGAGAAGACCCCTTCGACGCCACCCGTCGAAGCATCTGCCAAGACAGCCATTAAGGCAAAAATTGCCCTAAAAGAGATCGACTTCAAACAGATGGATGGAAAATCACGAATTGCCATCGTCCTAAGTGGCAATCCACGATTTGAGATTTACCGTGTATCAGAAAAGACTTTAGCCCTTGAGGTGAAAGATGCTTTTTCCCCTAAACATCTTCTAAGGGGAATGAATACAAGTGAGTTCGATAGTGCGATCAATTATATTGATGTTAAAAACCTCAAGAACGATCTTAGAATACTGATTAAATTAAGAGAGGAAATGCCTTATGAGACCAGCCAAGAAGGCCATACCCTCTTTTTTGATATTGAGAAACCGAAGAAGATTGTGGCCAAAGTGGAGATTCCTTCTCCACCTAAGGAGACTCCTCTTCCCAAAGAAGAGGTCAAAGCAGAGGTTAGGAAGATTGAAGAGAAGCCAACTCCCGAAATGAAAAAAGAGGAAATCCCAGTTGCTGAAATCAAAAAAGAGGAAAAACCAGCGCCCATCGCCGAAGTGAAAAAGGAGGAAAAAATTGTCGAAAAACCCGCCACACCTGCCATGGCAAAATCTCCAGAAGGAACAGGACTTGAGAAGATCTATACCGGCAGGAAGATTTCTCTCGATTTTAAGGATGCGGATATTAAGAATATTCTGAGATTGATTGCAGAGGTGAGCAATTTTAACATCATTACGGCGGATGATGTGTCTGGAAAGATTACCATGCGATTGGTGGATGTTCCGTGGGACCAGGCACTTGATGTCATCTTGCAGACTCGATCGCTGGGAATGGTTCAGATCGGGAATGTCATCAGGATTGCCCCTGTGGATGCTTTGAATCGGGAGAGTCAAGCCCGCTTAGAGGCACAGAGGGCAAAAGAAAGATTGGAGGACATGGTGACCGAGTTGATCCCGGTTAACTATGCGACCGCCAAGGATATCATCCCGCAGATTAAAGGGATTCTGAGCGAGCGTGGCGATGTTAAGGTAGATGATCGGACCAACATCCTAATCATCAAGGATATTCCGAGAAATATCCCTGCGATTAAAAACCTCGTCAAATCTTTGGATACCAAAACTCCCCAGGTGTTGATCGAGGCCAGGATTGTAGAGGCGAGTGTGGGTTTCCAGAAGGAATTAGGCGTAAATTGGGGTTTTGAGGCACATACCAAACAGAAAAATCATGGGGTTACGACCAAAGAGTTTACGGTAGGTGGTGCATTGAATACCCCGAGCACCACTCCTGCAGGATCTACCATTGGAACGACGTTGGGGAGTGCCATCAGCCAGGTTGTGAGCCTTCCAGCCGTTCCCCAAGCAGGAGTTGGGGGAGCAACTGGAGCACCCGGGGCAATTGAATTCCTTCTCACCTCTGTTTACGGGCTTCGAATGTTAGATATTGCAATTTCTGCTCATGAAAATAAAGGGGATGCGAAGGTCGTTTCCAGTCCGAAGGTGGCAACCCTACATAATAAAGAGGCGTCCATTGAACATGGGTTGAGAATTCCTTACCGGAAACTGACCACCGAGGGAACCATTACCACAGACTTTATTGATGCCAACCTTAAACTGACCGTGACTCCTCTTGTGACGAATGATGGAAATGTGAAGCTGACCATCAAGGCCAAAAAGGATGCGCCCGATTGGAACCGGACGGTTGACGGTGTTCCAAGTATTGATAAGAAGGAAGCGATCACTGAGGTGCTCGTCAGAGATAATGGAGTGGTAGTCATTGCCGGCGTCTATTCGATCGAAAAGAGTGAGGGAACCGAAGGTGTTCCGCTTTTTAACAAAATTCCCTTACTCGGATGGCTATTTAAAAGGGAGGCGAAATCGGATCAGAGAAAAGACCTGCTGATCTTTATTTCGCCAAAGATTGTTCGAGACCAGGTTTGATCCATTGGAATATTGTGGTGAGAAAAAAGGGGCTAAGATGGATGACTAGCCCCTTTTTCTTTTATGCAGAGGCCAGTGAGGTCTTTGACAGCGTATATTCTATTTTCACGGAGGTAGTGCTTGATTCCCTGTAGTACCTCTATTCCAGTGCTCGGATTGATCAGATTGGCTGTTCCGATCTGGACGGCACAAGCTCCCGCAAGAATAAATTGGATCGCATCCTCTGATTTCATGATTCCGCCCATTCCGATGACAGGAATACGGACCGCCTGAAAGACTTCCCAGACCATTCTCAGCGCGATCGGCTTAATTGCAGGCCCGGAAAGGCCCCCGATGATGTTTCCAAGCTCTGGCCTTTTGGAGTGGATGTTAATGGCCAGAGCTTTAAACGTATTGACAAGCGAGACCGCATCCGCTCCTCCTTCCTCTGCACTTCGGGCAATGCGGGTGATATCCGTGACATTGGGCGAAAGTTTTACAATAAGGGGATAGGGGGTGGACCGCCTCACTTTTGAAACCAGTCGGTAGGTCATCCGGGGATCGGTGCCAAAGATGATCCCGCCTTGATGGACATTCGGGCAAGAGATGTTCATCTCTAAACCAGAAATGCCGGGGAGATCCGTTAAGCGTTTGGATAGTTCAACATATTCCTGTTGGCTTTTTCCAAAGATGTTGATGATGAGATCTGTTTTGATATTTTTAAAGTAAGGGAGTTTTTCTTGGATAAAGACATGGAGACCAGGATTTTGCAAGCCAATCGAATTCAGCATCCCTCCGGTCGTTTCAAAGATTCTGGGGGGTGGATTTCCAGGCATGGGATTTAATGAAATCCCTTTGGGGATGATGGCTCCTAATTGGCTTAAATCGATAAAAGGTTCGAATTCCTGCCCATATCCAAAAGTCCCCGAAGCAACAATCACCGGGTTTTTTAATCTCAATTTCCCAACAGAAACAGAAAGGTCAATTTGACGAGCCACCACCAACTTTACTCCATTAAAGACCCAAGAGGGTTCTCCAGGTGTGATAAGGTGCCGAATCGGGCGACCCAACCCCATGGAGGATCAGCCAATATTTAAAAGAGATTACTCCCACATGATCTCGGATAACAGGAAGATAGGGCCATCTCGGCAGACTCGGTGATAAGGCATCTTAATGTCCTTCGTCCTAACCACGCACCCCCAACATGCTCCAAATCCGCATCCCATGCGTGCCTCAAGGGAGAGCTGCACATTCCAGACTTTGGATGAGAGAAGCTTTGATGCCGATCTTAACATTCCCTCGGGTCCACAGAGATAGACATAATGGAGCTGATTCTTATTAAACCTTTTGATCTCGTCACGGAGAAGATCAACCACCGTTCCCCGTCTGCCGCGACTCCCATCCTCCGTGGCAATAAAAATATGATTCGATTTTTTTACCTTAAAATCCTCTTCACATAAGAGATCATCCTTGGTCTTTGCACCGATAAAGACATTGAGGTTTTTAAAGCGGAGCGCTCCTTTCAGTGAGGAGAGTGAGGCCATTCCCACGCCACCACCGATGATGAGTATCGGGGCTTTTGAAGAAAGAGGGGGAAGCGTGAATCCATTTCCCAAAGGTCCGATGAGATTTACCCGATCTCCTTTGCGAATGCGGGCCATCCTCTCGGTTCCTTTCCCAACAATTTTATAAAGAAGAAAAAGGTGTCCTCTCTTCTTACGGTCAGGATGCGAGGTCGGATAGCTTTTGTAGATACTGAAGGGACGGCGTAGAAGAGGGCAGGTCTCCTGAGAGGTCTGAAACATGAGAAACTGCCCTGGTCTGGTCTCGTTTGCAATGGAAGGGCAATCTATCTCCATCAGATAGTAGGATGATTTGAGCCTTAGATTCTTGAGAATGGTTCCACTGGTTTGAATGGCCATCTACTTCCTTAGGATGTGCTTCGAGTCATCAAAAGCGCATCCTCTTTTCCCTGATAAAATTTATTTCGTTTTCCAATGGATCGAAAACCGAAGGAGTGGTAGAGTTGAATCGCAGGGAGATTCGATTCACTCACCTCAAGGAAATATTGCCGGGCTCCTTTTCTCTCTGAGCAAGTGATATAAAATGACATCAACCTCTTTCCCCATCCCTGTTGGCGAAATTCTGATGCAATACAAAGGTTGAGGAGCTCGGACTCTTCTCCAATCAGGCGAAAGCAGAGGAAGCCCATGGAAAGAGGCTTTCCTGGGTTTACGGTAAGGCACAATAGATAAGAATGGGAGTAAGGTTGAGCCAGCTCCTCAAGGAGCATCTTTTTCGACCACGGGTTAAATGGCGTCGAAGCCACGATGGGAAGAATCCCCTCAACCTCCTCAGGGACCATCCTCCTGATGCTCACCTGCTTCCCTTCCTCTGCGTTCCTTCTTCTCAAATTGGTCCTTTCGGCACAGGCCAAGAGAATCATTTTTCAGATCCGATTTGTCGAAGCAGCTCTGAAGCCGCCCTTCTGATCTCCTCGTCTTTGGCCTGATTTAGAATGGTCAAGTAGGATCGTCTGGCTTCTTCGTATTTCCCCTTTTTTCTCTGCAGGTTACCAATTTCCAGATGGGTCAAAAAGAACCAGGGGGAATTTTCCTGAAGATATTGCAGAGCCGTTTCGAAACTTTTAGAGGCCTTGTCGTATTTTTCCTGCTGATAAAAGATTTCGCCCAGACTGAAATAGGCCCCACCCAGTAACTCACGACGTCCTGCACTGAGGATCAGGGAATAATAATGGATTGCTTCAAGAATATTATTTTCTCTAAAAAAGAGCTTGCCCAAACGGAAGGCCGCATGAGAAGAAAGGGGGTGATCCGGGAAATCTTGGATAGCTCTCTTAAAGGCCTTTTCAGCCAACGTGCTTTCCTTAAATGAAAAATAGAGATTACCCATTTGAACCAGGGCAAAGAGTTTCCAAGGACGCTTCCCTCCGTTTTGGGTAAGAAGCTCATAAGTTTTCAGAGCCTGAGCCCACTGTCCCGATAGATTCAAACACTCCCCTTTTAGAAAAAGGACCTCTTCACGATACGAAGAATTTGGGTACTCAAGCAACAAGATGTCGAAATTGGTGATGGCCTCTCTAAATTTATTTTCGTAAAAATAGCCTTTTCCGATTTGACAGAGGGCCCGTTCTCGGTATCTCGTATTTAAAATATTGAAATAGTAGGGAAGGGCATCTGAAATCCTTCCTTCCCCAAAGGTCATTTCTGCACTGAGCCACTGGAGGGTGGCCTTTTCATCATCAAAGTGGTTCAGTTTCTGCAACCTCTGAAACACTTTATTGGCTCCTATTGGATCATTCTGTTGAATATGATTCCAAAAGAGGGAGAGAAAGGCGATTCCCCATAGCGGACTTTCCTTGGTCTTTGTAAAGATGAGATTTAATTCTTTTATTGATGACGAAGGATCATTGAGATGAAGGTAGATGTTCCCCAATAAATAGTAGGTATATGGGATGAAAGGAGATTCTTTGAATTGATTTTTGAATGATTGGAGCGTTGTGATGGCCTCTTTCAGGTGTCCCAACTGATACTCGCAGTATCCTAACTTCCAATGTACTTCTGAAATAAAGTCCTCTCCTTTAAATTGTTCATAAAAGGTTCGGTAAATGTTTCTTGCCTCAGAAAATTTCCCTAACTTCAAATGAGCCTCACCCATCCAGAGTAAGGCATATTTCATATAAAATGAAGTAGTGGCCTGAATCTCGGGAAGAATTCCTTTTAAATAGCTGATAGCTTCGTCGAGACGTTTCTGTTTGATGGAAAGGATTCCCAACCAGAACTGAGAAGTTTGGATGAGTTCGGCCTCCTTGGTGAGAGTGGTGGCTCGCCTCCAGTAAGATTCTGCTTGTAGGGGACGGTTTGATCCAAATTCGATCAATCCAAGGAGATAGTATACCCGGTCTATGGAATCAAATCTGGGAAATCGGTTGAGTAGGGTCAGGAGGTATCTCCGGGCCCCTTCATTATTTCCTAATCGAATTTCAATATCAGCTAACCAGAAAAGGATATATTCCGTATGTTCGAATTGTTTATGTTCGTTAATGATTTTTAGAAAGATAGACCTCGCTTCTCTTAACTTTTCTCGCTGAAAAAGGGTCTTTCCAAAGAGATAGCAGACATCGTAGAAATTGGTGTGATCCGGGTAATCTTTAATGAATTGAGAAAATTGTTTCTCCGCAATATCTAAAAAACCATCTTGGAAAGCCCCGACGCCCACCCAGATCAACTTTTCATCCTCACCGAGTACCGTTCTGCCGATGGCGCTCGAATTTAAAAACAGGCCAATGACCGTAAGAAAAAGGATTGAAACTCGGATCATTCGCTGGAGCATCTCAGCAAGCCTTCTTTTTCTCCCCCCACAAACGCAATTCGCGAGGAGTGTTGATATTGATAAAGGACTCCTTGTTTTTATCTAAATGGATAAATTCAGATTCTTCAATGATTTTTGTATTCACCATCGAATAGAAGTCTGTAATTTTAAATCCTCCCGTCTCAATCAGATGTTTAATAGAAGGCAAACATTGTTTTGAATAGATGGCGTGTAAAGGCTGTAATCCGTCTGCTGTTTTTGGAACGATGGCATCATAGCCTTTGGTCTGTTGGGCTAAAAAATGGATCAAGGGTTCTTTTAAAAAAGGCATGTCGCAGGCAACACAAAAGGAGTATGGATAGGAGGCGTGGAAGAGTCCGGTATAGAGCCCTCCAAGGGCTCCATAGTTGGGTATGAGATCGCTCACAATTTTAGCTTTAAAAGATAGATAACACTCTCTTTGGTTGGCAACAATAATAATTTCTCGAAATATTTTTTTTAAGATTTTGTAAATCCTTTGGATGATAGGGGTCCCTCCGATTTCAATGAAGGCCTTATCCCGGCCCATCCGAAGGCTCTTACCCCCTGAAAGAATGATTCCTGTTAACTCATATCTCTTTTGCAAAGAAGCTCCAAGGATAAAGTCTGATAAGAAATATTATGTAAACTTTAACTATTATTTCTAAAAAATTTCTTCCAGGTTTTTTCTTCTCCTTTTTTTTGGCTTATTTCTTCGAACTCTCGAAGCAACTCTTCCTGCCTTTTCGTAAGGTTTTTTGGGGTTTTGACAGAAATTTGAGCGATAAGGTCGCCCCGTCCATATCCTCTTATCTTTGGAAAACCTTCTCCCTTAATCTTTAAAAGTTCGCCACTTTCGATCCCTCTTGGAATGGTAATGCTCTTCTTTCCATTGAGTGTTGGTATCTCAAGTTCTGTTCCTAACGCTGCCTGTGTGAAACTGATCGGAATCTGACAGACAATATCATCTCCATCTCTCACGAAAAACTCGTGGGGCTCAACAAAAAGGATTACCAAAAGGTCCCCTGGCGCACCTCCTCTTTCCCCCTGTTCGCCCTCCCCACGAACCCTTAACTTTGAACCGGTATCTACACCAGGAGGAATCCTAATCTTAATCTTTTTTGTTCGCTTCACCCATCCTGAGCCACGACATTCCTTACAAGGGTGAGGAATAATTTTTCCTTCGCCGTGACATTGGCCACAGGTCGTACTGATCGTAAAAAATCCCTGGGATCGAACGGTCTGTCCGGTACCTTTACAACTCGGACATTGAACAGGATATGTACCTTGCTTTGCCCCTGTTCCATGACAGCTATCGCATGTTTCTCTTTTAGGGATTTCAATTTCGTCCTCTTTTCCAAAGGCAGCTTCGTAAAAAGTGATTTTAAGATCATATCTTAAATCAGCACCCTGGCGAGGTCGTGTTCGACGACGTGTTGATCCCCCAAAGCCAAAAAAGTCCTCAAAGATATCACTGAAACTGGTAAAGATATCTTCAAACCCTCTAAACCCCGTAAATCCAGTGCCTTTGAGTCCTTCAATTCCAAATCGGTCGTAGATTTCCCTTTTCTGAGGATCCCTCAAAACCTCATAGGCCTCAGAGGCCAACTTAAACTTCTCCTCTGCCTCCTTATCGCCGGGATTTCGATCCGGGTGAAACTGCATGGCTACTTTTCGATAGGCCTTCTTAATTTCTTCTTCGTTGGCAGTTCTTGAAACGCCGAGAACCTGATAATAATCTTTATCTTCCATCTTTTCTCTTTAAAATTAATCTGAACCAGTTCAGGATTTAATGGTTTTTAATTGAAGATCATTTATCGTAGTCCTCTAAAATTTTACCGGTTCTTCCTCTTTCGACAATCTCATCCATCTTAGGGCCCAGATCTACCCCCATCTCCTTCATCCTTTTTTTGGCCCAGAGTCCGACATTACGGGAATCCTTGTAGAAATCATCCCCCTGGGGTTTCGAAGTATCGAAATTTGCTAATCGTGATGCCTCGGTTTGATGTATTGAAAAGGATGAAATCAATCGTGTCAACGTGGTACCTCCACAAAACTTGCACTTTGCTTTTTTGACTTCTTTTGAGTTGAGAAAGAGTAAGCTAAACTCTTTCAGGCAATGTTTACAGCGATACTCATAGATTGGCATGTTGATTAACCTCTAACCCACCTTTTTCCTCAGTCCCTTACCTGAAGAAGTGTTTTCATTTTCTTCGGATAACTCTACTTCTTCGGATTCATCCATATCTTTGTCAGGATCATATATCTTATCACTAATATCCGGTAATTTTGAAAGATAGGTTTCGTAATCCTTGAGGGTGATGATGCCATCTTTAATATTCCGTTCGATATTTCTCTTGTCGAACTTCTTACTTTCATCGATGTGCATATCTTTCTCCTTTAGCCGGATAATTTCTACTTTGGATAAAAAAATAGCATAAATCCATATTGCCTTCAAGATGTTTCTTAACCTATTGAATTTTAAATATTATTTAAGTCTCTTTAAGGAATATTTTTTCTTGGAGAAAATTTATTTGTAAAAAGTGTACAAAATTGTTGACAAATTACAAAATTGTCTATAATAATACGTAGCAAGTTTAACTCATTAAAAAATAAGGGAGAAAAATGAAGAATCACAACAGAAGAGTAGTCATCACTGGCATGGGAGTGGTCGCCCCCAACGGGATCGGAATTGATAAGTTCTGGGACTCCCTGGTTCACGGTCGCTCCGGAGTTAGAAGGATCACCCACTTCGACGCCTCCACCTACCCCTGCCAGGTTGCCGCTGAAGTCCCTGATTTCGACCCTACTGACTACATAGACATTAAGACAATAAAAAGATTGGACAAATTTGTCCATTATTCTCTTGTTGCATCCTCTTTGGCAATCAAAGATGCAGAAGTAAAAGTTCCTTATAAAGATCCTTACAGAATTGGTGTTTTTCTTGGAACAGCTATTGGAGGCGGAGAAACATCTGAAATTCAGCATTCAATTTTTCTCGAAAAGGGATTTAAAAGAATTGCTCCTTATACAGTCTTCGGTATTTCCACCCATTCGGCAAGTGCTGTAATTAGCGAAACATTTTTATTCAAAGGTCCCAATACCACAATCTCTGCGGGTTGCAATTCAGGATTAGATGCTTGCTACTTAGCATATAATGAAATACGTATGGGAGATGCTGATATAATGATCGTTAGCGGTGCTGAAGCACCAATCACTCCTTACATTGTTTCAGTTTTTTCTGCCTGTGGCGTTCTTTCAACACAAAATGAAGATCCTAGGACTACGGTAAAACCATATGACATCAAAGCAAGTGGAATGGTTCTTGGAGAAGGAGGAGGGACAATCGTTATTGAAGAACTAAATCATGCAATGAGACGAGGGGCTAAAATATACGGAGAAATACTTGGATATTCTTCAATAAGCGAGGCATATGTTTATGGGGTAGAGACTGACACTGAACCAATGGCAAAGGCATTCAAAGTTGCTTAAGAAAAAACTCATTTAAAACCTAGCGACATTGATTATATTAATTCACACGGAAATGGCATATTAAGTTATGATATTGGTGAAACAGAAGCAATTAAAAAAGTGTTCGGGGAATCGGCTTATAAAATTCCTGTTTCCTCAATTAAGCCTATAACAGGTCAGTCTTTATCACCAACAGGAATATATCAAGTAATAACCAGCCTTTTAGTTATACAAAATGGTATTATTCCTCCAACAATAAATCATGAAAATCCTGCTCCGAAATGCGACCTTAATTACGTACCAAAACATTACATAAAGAAAAATGTAGATGCTGTAATATTGAATGCACATGGATTTGGTGGAAGGCACACAGTGCTTGTTATAGGGAAATTCCACGCAGATCAAAAATAAAAATAAAAATGATTTTTACGATAATAATTCTCGTTATCAGTCTTGTTGTAAATTTGGGATTGGGGCTATTAATTTTTACAAGGTCTTCCCAATTTTATAAAAAAATATATTTAATTTTTGGTTTTCTCTGCATATCATCTGCGTTGTGGATTTTTAGTGTCTTAATGGTCTTTATTTCTAAAGAAATAGGTTGGAAATTATTTTGGGTTAGAATGATTTTCGGAATTACTAGTTTTATCCCAGCGATATTTTTAAACTTCTCTTTAATATTTCCAAGTTATCGATATACCGTCAATTTAGTCAAGAAAATATTAATTTATCTCCCGCCCTTGTTTTTTTTAGCAATTTGTCAAACTGATTTAATTGCAATGTCGTTCGTGCAAATTGAACCCTATATTGTTGAATATGGAATCATGCATAACTTATTCTCAGTGTATTTGATAACATATTTAGGTATAGGATTTTATTTTTTATTAAAAACTCATAAGACCTCTACTGGAGTTTATCGATTACAAATTACATATTGTTTCCTTGGAATGCTAATTACCTCAATTGGAGGCTTATTTACAAATGTTCTACTCCCAATATTGGGAACCTCAAAATATAGCGCTATTGGCCCATCATTTACAATGATAATGGTTGGATTCACGACCTACTCTATTCTTAAACACCGTTTGATGGATATTAATATTGTGCTTAAAAAGGGGACGACCTATTTCCTTTTATTGTTGCTCCTGTTTATCCCCTCATTTCTTTTCATCCTCCTGGGTCAGAAGATCTTTTATGGAAAGATAGATTATTTATTTACGTTGATGATGTTATCGATCCTTTTTTTGGCGGCACTCCTGTTTCACAGGATCAAGCCGGGGACTGAAAGGGCGGTGGAGCACCTCCTCTTCAAAAACCGTTATGACTATAGGGAGACTTTAGGGAAGTTTAGCAAGGCGATGGTCAGCATCCTCGATTTGCATACCCTCTCAAAAAGGATCATCGAGACCATTACTCAGACCATGGGGGTGGGAAAAGCCTCCTTCTTTCTGCTGAATGCTGACAAAGGGACTTATGATTTATTTGAGTCGAAAAATGTTAAATTGACCTCCCCTTCCCTTCTCCTCTCAAAAGGATCCCCTCTTCCCCATTATCTGCAGAGAATGGGGGAGATCGTAGTGAGGGAGGAATTGGCTAAGGGGGAAAATATTAAGGAATTACGAGATATCATCCAACAGATGGCTCTGATAGAAGCCGAAGTGAGTATTCCGCTAATTTCAAAGAGAGAGCTGATTGGAATTCTTAACCTCGGTCATAAATTGAATAAGGAAATTTATTCCCACGAAGACATTGAACTGCTGACCACTTTGGCCAACCAGACTGCCATTGCCATTGAGAATGCACGGCTCTACGAAGATCTTAAGAGGTCAAAGTCTTATATTCGCAGGGCAGACCGTCTCGCCTCCCTTGGAACCCTGACGGCAGGCTTGGCCCATGAAATTCGTAACCCGCTTGTTGCAATTAAGACGCTCACTCAATTATTGCCAGAGAGGCTTCACGATGAAGAATTTCGGAACCATTTTCTGAGCATAGCCGCAGCAGAGGTGGAGCGCATTTCGAATCTGGTCAATGAACTTCTCGATTTTGCAAGGCCGACGGCCCCAAAATTGGAGACAGAAAATCTAAATAGTATCTTGGATGGCATGATCTTACTGGTGAGCACCGAAAGCAAGAAAAAAGGAATTCGTATCTATAAACTGTACACTCCGGATCTACCCTCAATTAAGATTGATCGGGAGCAGATTAAGCAAGTCTTTTTGAATATCCTGCTCAATGCAATAGAAGCCACCCCGGAAAATGGTGAAATTACCGTAACAACACGTTCTTTTTCAAAACCCGGAGGAATACCCTTCCTACAGGTTGAATTCCGGGATACAGGCTGTGGCATTCCGAGCGAACATCTGGAAGAAATCTTTAACCCTTTCTACACCACGAAAACGACGGGAAGTGGCCTGGGACTGGCCATTTCCAATCAAATCGTTCAGGATCACAGGGGGTATATTGATGTCGAAAGTAAGGTAAATCAAGGGACCTCCTTTTTCGTCAATTTGCCTGTCAGCCAGGATAATCCACGAAGGAGGCAAAGCGATTCAGAACATCAGCCCACCCCTTTCTTTGAACCAATATGAATTACCAGGATTTCATCCATTCTCCGATTCTTACCCCTGGATTATCCAGAATGGTCGAAAAGTGCGCCCTCAGTTACGCCCCTGTTCTCATCCAGGGAGAACAAGGAACCGGAAAGGAATTGGTTGCAAAGATGATCCACCAGGCAGGGGATTGGAAAACCTCGCTCTTTTTTAGAGTAGATTGTCGAATCCTGGGTGAGAATCAACTTGGTGCTCATTTAGGCCCCCTCTTTGAAAAAATCAATTTTGGGTTGACTCCCGCGCTTTTCTATCTCAATGAAGTCGGCCATCTCAGCCCAATGGATCAGTTGAATCTACTCGAACTGGTAGAAGACCGACTCTTCCAGAACGGATTAGAAAAAAAACCGATACGGAATATCCGTTTTCTCTTCTCGACCTCAGAAAACTTAGAGGACCGAGTGGCTCAGGGAACCTTTTCAGAGGATTTATATTTCAGGTTAAAAACCCTTTCCATCCATCTTCCACCGTTGCGGGAACGGAAGAAGGAAATCGGGGCGATCGCCCAGTATCTTCTGGACGAGAATATTAAGCAGTTAAAGATAAGAAAAACAGTAATCTCAAAAGAGGCTCTCCGATTGCTGGAAAACTACTGGTGGCCAGGAAACCTCAAGGAATTGGAGCAGGTTTTGGTCCGAAGCGCTATTTTGTCAGAAGGAGAAAAGATCATGGAAAGGGATCTCATGATCCATGCTGGAACCCACAACCATTCCTTTTACTCATTCGTTGAAAGAGCGGAGCCCCGAACCGATGGATTTCCGAGTTCTTCTGCGGCCAGATCTTTTTCAGACGGATTCAAGATTTCTGATTCCTCTCTCTTCCTCATGGAGTTGGTCCATCGGATCAAAAATCCACTGGTTTCGATTAAAACCTTCACCCAGCTCTTAAGAGATAAGTTTAATGATACCGAGTTCAAGGACTATTTCTATAAAATCGTCACGGAGGATATCGAAAAGATAGACCATGTCCTCAATGGGCTGCTCAACTATATCAAGATCAATCACCCAATTGAGAAGAAAGATACGATCCATTCCATCCTCGAAGATGTTCTGAAGAAATTGGAGTTACAGATCGAAAGCAAGAAGATCAAGCTCTTTAAAAAATACGAGAAAGACCTCCCGGAGGCCATTCTTCATGAAGAACAATTACGATATATTCTCTTCTCCTTGATCCAGTATGCCATCCCTTTAATCCCCACGGGTGGGAGCATCGGTTTTTTAACCAAAACCCTGCAGGAACAGTCGGGAAATGGAGGAGGTTCAGCCTTGCATTCGGGAGGAGACCGATTGATTGAAATCATGGTTGTGTTTACCGGATATAAGAAGTTGGCTGAACCCCTGGATTCATTCTTGGGGATTCCCTCGGATCAAGAAAAGGAGATGAATGATCTTGAGATCAGGCTTCTAAAAGAGATGATCGAAAGAAACCGAGGCCTCATGAAGATCGAGGTGAATGAGAAGAAATTGAGAACCCTTATTTCAATGAGATTTCCGGCGGAAAGAAGAAAAGTACTGACTTACCGATCTGCCAATGCCTAAACCTTGAAGGGAATTCAACCCGTGCAGAAACCGAACAGACAGAGGAGTGACGATGGTTGAAATTGGAGCGATGAAGAGTGTTCTTGTGATTGATGATGAAGTGGGCGCCAGAGAATCGCTCAGGATGATCCTAAAGAGTGATTACCAAGTTCATGTGGCCAAGAATGCGGAAGAAGCGTTGCGTCAAATCGAGGGACATGTTCCGGATGTGATCCTTCTGGACATCTTGTTACCAGATATGGATGGTCTCAGAGTGTTGGAAAGAATCAAACAGAAATTGCCCGACCAAATTGTGATTATGATCACGGCGACCAAGACGGTCAAGACCGCTGTCGAAGCCATGAAGCTTGGGGCGTATTACTATATCACCAAACCGTTTGATGTGGACGAACTGCGTTTGATCATCAACCGGGCCATCTCCGAAAGAGCCATGAAAGAGGAGAACCAGCGCCTCTGGCTGGAGGTTGACCGAAATTTTGGCTTCGAGAATATCGTTGGTAAGAGCAAAGGGATGAAGGAGATATTTAAAGTGGTCAAACAGGTGGCGGAAACGCGCTCCACGGTATTGATCATGGGTGAAAGCGGAACCGGAAAGGAGCTGATCTCGCGTGCCATTCACTACCATAGCCCGCGAAAAAACCATCCGTTCGTCACCATCAACTGTGCCGCTATTCCTGAAACCCTGATCGAAAGTGAGCTATTTGGGCATGAGAAAGGGGCTTTTACGAATGCGATTGAAAGAAAATTGGGCCGCTTCGAAATCGCCCATCAAGGGACCCTCTTTCTTGATGAGATAGGCGAACTGAGCCTGATAACCCAGGCCAAGATCCTGCGGTTTCTTGAAGAGAAAGAGTTTACACGCGTGGGGGGATCGAAAACGATCAAGGTGGATGTACGATTGATTACGGCAACCAATAAAGATCTTCCCACACTCACCAAGACCGGAAAGTTTCGAGAGGATCTCTATTACCGGATCAATGTGGTTCCGATCCTCCTTCCTCCCCTTCGAGAAAGAAAAGAAGACATTCCATTACTGATTAACCATTTTATCAAGAAATTCAGCGAGGAGAACCAAAAACAGATCAAAGGGGTGAGCAAGGAAGCCCTGGAAGTGTTGATGGCCTATGAATGGCCAGGAAATGTCCGGGAACTTGAAAACTTGATCGAGCGGGTGATTGCTCTTACCAGCCATGAATATATTCAGTTAGAAGAATTGCCTCTTCCTGTCTTCAACCAATCTAAAACCAATGGGTTACGGGAATCGGTCTTGAGTGGACAGATCTCCTTTTCAAAAGCGGAAGAAGAGTTTGAAAAAGAGATCATTCTCGATGCATTGCGTAGGACCCACTTTGTTCAATCGCATGCAGCAGAAATTCTGGGCATCAGCCGACGGATCTTAAAATATAAGATGGACAAATTGGGCATACAGCCCCAGGAACGACTCAAACCAATTTCATAGAATGATCCAAGCGGCTGAGCCTCCCCCTGTCCTTCAGGAAACCGAAAAGAGCCAGAGCCTCCTGTTTAATCTCCCCTCCACTTACACCCATTCTCCTTCATGGCTCCCATTTTTAACAGGTCTTTTAAAAGGAAGGGCGACCCGTCCTTCATTAAGACCCTATCCTTAGAATGAACTTTAAAACTCTTTTATCCAAAGGCCGTCCAATACGGGAAGCCTTAGGTCAATAGTAAGGGAGGGCATTGTCACATTTACAGAGGAATGAAAAATGTTAATTTATGTTCATTTTTGAACATTACAGTTCTAAACACTAATTAAATTTACGATGGGACTGTTCTATGGACTAAATTGCCTTTTATTTTCAATATCTTAAAAAACGCCAAATTTTTAATATTAAAATTTTTTATGGCAATGTTTTTGCTTAAAAAGTTTGTCTATTACATTTAGATTCGATGGAAAGGAAATGAGAATGGAGCCCAGAAACCATTTAGCCAATGTCCTTATCGTAGATGATGAAATCGGACCTCGCGAATCTCTGAGAATGATCCTGAAACCCCATTACAATATCTACACAGCAGAGAATGGGACTGTCGCCATTCAGATACTCAAAAAGCATGAGGTGGATGTGGTCACGATGGATCTAAAAATGCCAGGAATGTCTGGCATTGAGACCCTTAAAGAAATCCGTTCGATCGATTCTGACGTGATGGTCATCATCATCACGGGCTACGGGACCCTCCAAACCGCGATTGAGGCGATTCGATATGGAGTATTTGACTATATTGCCAAGCCTTTCAACGTCCCGGAGATCATGTGCATCATTGATAAATCGATCCAGAGACGGAAATTAAACCTCATGGTCAAAGAGATGTTAAATCAACATCCTGATATGAATAAAATTGAACCTCCACCAAAGGACTATTCTCCCCCATTACCATTGGAACCCAAGGGGTGGGTAAACTTCAATGCCTCCCCAGATGGAAATTTTTTAGAAACCCAGAACTGCCTGGAATTTTCGAAAGTCCTTGCCTTCACCCTTGAGGAGAAAGATCCTTATACCTCCGGTCACTCAGAGCGCGTTTGTTACTATGCCGACATCATCTCCAAGAAACTGGCTCTTAATCCGAAAGACAGCAATGAGATCCGGATTGCCTCCTATCTCCATGATATTGGAAAGATCGGGATCAGCAATCGTTTTATCAATAAGAAGGGGACGCTGACCACGACCGAATGGGCGATCATCAAGCAACATACCCGCAAGTCCATAGAACTCCTTGTCCCTTTAAACCTTTCACCCAACATCCTCTCCTATATTCAGCACCACCACGAGCGATTTGACGGCACAGGTTACCCGGAGGGTCTATCAGAGGATCAAATTCCTTTAGGGGCAAGAATTATTGCCATCGCAGATGCCTACGACAGCATGACCTCTGACCGTCCCTACCGAAAACCCCTTTCAAACGGAGAAGCGAAGAACGAACTGCTCAAACATGCCGGCAAACAGTTTGACCCTCAATTGGTAAACATCTTTTTGGACATTCTTAAAGAGATCGAAGAGGTCTTTATGATCAAGGATCATACGGGTACCCATTCCATCTCTTATTAAACAGAAAAGGAGCAAATGATGAACCAACTGATACGATGTATTCCCTGTGATGAAATCTTCATGCAAACCCCTTTTGACCAATGGCCAGAGGATGAAGAAACTTCGGAGGAGTGCCGAACCATTGAAATGGATGATCTTCAGGCTTTTTTAAAACATCATAAAAACCACCAGACAGAATCGCTCCACATTCTCGAAGATTCCTTTATCAGTGAAAAACCATATTCCGAACCGACCAAAATCTCCTATTTTAAAGCGACGAACGGAAAAGAGAGATTTGTGATCAAAAAATTTAGAAAAAGGATTGATGAGCCGCTGACCTATCAATTGATCCATGGGGACTATTCCTTAAAGCTCCTTCGGCTTGAAATTCCATCCAAAGAGATCATTCAACAGATGGCCATAGAGCTGAAGGATTCCCCTCTGCCTCGCCCCAAGGTTGAGGCTTTTTTGAAGATCTTGAAGCTGGTTCTGAAGACCGTTGATCTTGAATCCCTGGAGAGAATTCCCGAAGATTCTCCTCATCCCCTCGAAATCTATTATAAAATGGATGAGGTCAGCCTTGCGTATTTATTGAGAAATTGTAGGAACATTTTTGAGGGCGAAGAATACAAGGCCATCGAATCGTTTATCCAGCGTCACCAAGAAGATGGTGTTTTATTACTCAAGGCAACCTACGAGATTCAAATTAACGAAGTCGCGAAATCGAAAAAGAGGATGGCCTCCATTGCCCAGAATCTGGAAGCAAAAAGATATGTAGAGAAGAAATGATCTGTTTCTCTTGACCCAATGGTATCCTGGAGCAAGGGAGATTAAATCCGTGATCCCTCTGGATGAACCGTCCCTTCTCCTCCGCCCATCAAGATCACCTCTGTTTTCGGACGAGCTCAATCCATCAGAGCAGATGGAGGAGGCCTCTCAGCCATAGATCGTTGGCCTCTTCTGTTATCCAATGACCATCCTTCAAGAGATCCAAAATTGACAAGACCCGAGAAGTCTGTTAATTTTTTAGTAATTGATGGGTTCAATATGGAGTGAAGCATGGATCTTTTAAGCCACGTCCTGTTCAATGTCTCAATGGGAATCTATTTTTTCAGCTTTTTAGGATACTTGTTCTTTGCAGTCACTCAGCACCGAATACCCGGAAAGGTTTCCACCCTTCTTCTGCTTCTCGGACTGATCATTCACTCCATTGGTCTCGTTGTTCGCTGGCAAGAGACCCATCAGACCGGATATGGGTATATCCCGTTGTCCAATATGTATGAGTCTCTGATCTTTTTCTCGTGGACGATCGTCTTCATCTATCTGATCATTGAATTTAGATTTCAGCAAAAGGTGATCGGCATCTTTATCGTCCCTCTGGCCTTCTTATGCATTGCCATCACCTCAATCATTCCAGCCATCAGTCCCAAGATCACACCGCTCATGCCTGCCCTCCAGAGCAACTGGTTGACCATTCATGTGACCACCTGCTTCTTTGGTTATGCTGCCTTTGCCGTCTCCTTTGGAATCAGCATCCTCTACCTCATCCAAGATAAGAAGGTGGGGGATCGGAAAGGGATGCCAAGATGGCTGCCTTCTCTTTTAATCCTGGACGAGATCAACTACAAATCGATTGTGATCGGCTTTCCCATGCTGACCTTAGGCATCATCACAGGAGCAGCCTGGGCCAATTATGCCTGGGGAAGTTACTGGAGCTGGGATCCGAAGGAGACCTGGTCTCTGATCACCTGGTTTGTTTATGCGGCTTTTTTGCATGCCCGAATCACACGGGACTGGAAAGGGAGAAAGGCGGCTATTTTATCCATCGTCGGTTTTGCCTCGGTTCTGTTCACCTACTTTGGCGTGAATTACCTCCTTTCCGGACTGCATAGCTACGCTTAATTCTCTTAGGCAAACGTCTGTTGTTATCGAAGCCCGTATGGATACCCGTGTCGACATTGGAGGTTCGTCTTTTTCTGTTTCCGAGCTTCGTGCTTCTCACTTCGATACGAACATCGTCACCGATAGCCGATGAACTACTGTTTGTTATAACTTATACAACTCCTCGTCATACATATGGACCCAATTGTTCTTCAGGACCTGGATGGCTTCTTCCATCTTATCAACCCCTACAATGAGTACCGTCTTTCCGCCCCTTCCCAGGCAGGTATAGAGATAGTTGACATTGATGGAAACCTCTTTGAGCGGCTTTAATACCGCATTGAGCCCTCCGGGGTGATTGGGGGCTTCCACGGCAAGGACATCTGTCATTTTGATGGAATAACCATGTGACCTTAAGACATTGGCTGCCTTTTCGGGGTCGCTGGCCACAAACCGGATTGCGCTGACATCCGAGGCATCCACCACACTAACTGCCACAATATTGATCCCATTCTCGCCCAAATAGGCACTCATTTCGGCAAGTTTTCCTGGAACATTCTCAAGGCTCACAGAAATCTGTTTGACCGGCATGCATGGCCTCCTCTATTTCAGGTAATGATATCCGAGCAATAAAGCGGATTCATTCAGTTTGAAGACAGAAGGATTTTTATGCCCGAAGGTCTCTTTCAAGGCACGGCTCATGGTTGAAAGCGAAACCAGCCCCGTCTTTTTGATCAGGGCACCGAGCATAATGATATTGATGACCTTATCGCTCTTGATCTGTTTGGCCAGATCATTGAGTGGAATTTCAAAAATCTGGATATCTCCTCGGATGGGTTTGGTCTCAATCATGCTTGAATTTAAAAAGACGGTACCGCCGGATTGGATCTGGTTCTGAAAACGGATCAGGGAAGGCTGATTCATAAAGACCGCAAAATCTGGTTCTGAGGCGACCGGCGAGGCAATTTCTTCATTGGAAATGACCACAGTGCAATTAGCTGTTCCTCCCCTCACCTCTGCGCCATAAGACGGGAGGCAGGTCACATTTTTATCCTCATACATGCCGGCCATGGCAAAGAGGTAGCCCATCATAATGACTCCCTGACCGCCGAAGCCGGAAAAAATCATCTTAACGAGCATCTTTCTTCTCTCCTGTCACATCTTTTAATACTCCAATAGGAAAATGCTTAACCATGACTTCCTCCATCCATTTGACCGCCTGTAGGGGACTCATCTTCCAGTTGGTCGGGCAGGCGGAAAGAACCTCAACTAATGAAAATCCAATCCCTTCTAACTGGACGCGAAAGGCCTTGGCAATGGCTTTCTTCGTCTTTAAGATATTGGCAGGGGTATCCACAGCGGTCCGTTCGATATAGGCGCTACCCCCAGCCAGCACCAGCATCTCACTCAGGTTGATCGGGAAACCATCCCGGCTCTGCTTTCGCCCTCCCTGTGAAGTGGTTGTGTTCTGTCCTAAGATGGTGGTTGGGGCCATCTGGCCTCCGGTCATTCCGTAGACCCCGTTGTTGACAAAGATGGTGGTAATGTTTTCCCCTCGCGCGGCTGCGTGAATGGTCTCGGCCGTGCCTATGGCAGCAATATCTCCATCTCCCTGGTAGGTGAAGACGAGGCGATCGGGAAGCACCCGTTTCAACCCGGTGGCAACAGCGGCGGCCCGACCATGGGAGGCCTCTCCCATGTCCACATCGAAATAGTAATAGGCTAACACAGCGCATCCGGCAGGTGGAACCCCGATGGTTCTTTCCTGAAGGTTCATCTCATCAATCACCTCGCCGATGAGACGGTGAATGATACTGTGGCCGCATCCTGGGCAGTAATGGAAATAAGCTCTTTTGATTGACCTGGGTCTGGTAAATACCTTTTTCATTTCATGATCCTATATCAACGTTTTTCGTCCATGGGTAACCATCCCGCATGGTTGAACATAAAACGTTGTTTGTGGTTGTCGAACCTCGTATCGATTCGCAAGCTTTGTCTTTCGCTTAGGGCAACGATGCCCGTTTCGGTTTCGGGTTATGGTAACGCAAAACATTGAACGTAACCTTTTCAAAACAATACGGGCTTCGTAATCTTAGCCATGACCGAGTTTATTTCAGCCGCTTCTGATAATACTGGCTGGAGATGACCCTCGCAATTTCGAGGGGAATCGGAATGACCCCGCCCGGCCTCCCGTAGAAGTAGACCTCCGCAGCCCCCTCAAGGGCGATCCTCACATCCTCCACCATCTGTCCCATATTCATTTCAAAGACGAAAAAATACTTCGTCTTCTTCGCCAGTTCCTTGATCGCCCAGGATGGAAAAGGCCAGAGGGATACGGGACGGATGAGCCCTATCTTGAGCCCTTCATCCCTGAGCCGCTTAATCGCCCCTTTGGCAATTCTTGCAGCGATTCCAAAAGCGACGATGATCATCTTAGCATCGTCAGTAAAGTAAGACTCCCATTTGACCTCTTCCTTAGAAATCCTCTCGTACTTTCTCATCAGTTTCCAGTTGTGTTCTTCCTCTTGAAGGGGGTCTAAAATGAGGGAACGGATAAACCGGCTTGGCCTCCCTTTGGCTCCGTTAATTGTCCAATCTTTGGTCGGAAGTTTCTTCAATGAGATTTCTGGTGGAAGTTCTACGGGCTCCATCATCTGTCCGAGCATCCCATCACCGAGGATGATCACCGTAATCCGGTATTTATCGGCGAGATCGAATGCCTCGTAGGTTAAATCGGCCAATTCCTGGCAGGAATTGGGGGCAAGGACAATCGTCCGGTAATCCCCATGGCCTCCTCCGCGCGTGGCCTGGAAATAATCGGATTGCGCGGGCGCGATATTTCCCAGACCCGGACCTCCTCTGGTCATGTTGACAACAACGGCTGGGAGCTCCAATGCACAAAGAAAGGAGATGCCTTCCTGTTTAAGGCTCACCCCTGGCCCTGAGGAAGAGGTCATCACCCTTCCCCCGGCCATGCTGGCTCCGATCACCATATGAATCGAGGCGATTTCGCTCTCGGCCTGAACGAATACCCCTCCCTCAAGAGCGGCCAGTCTTTCAGACATATACTCCGGAATTTCGTTTTGCGGGGTGATCGGATAACCAAAATAGTAACGACATCCCGCTCTGACTGCCGCCTCGGCAACGACATGATTTCCACGCATCAAGACTTTAGCCACGATAGACCTCGATCGCAATTTCAGGGCATACAATGGCGCAAAGAGCGCAGCCCGAACATTTTTTCACTTCTTTTTTTACATTTTTTTCTATGAACTGGGCAAACCGGTATCCTTTCTGATTCAAACGGTCTGAGAGCTCGATCAATTTATGAGGGCAGACCGATATGCAGAGTTCGCAATCTTTACATAATTCCAGATCGATTTCAATCATTCCCGATGGCAAGTGGGTTCCTCCGATAATTTCATTGACCAAATCTCTTGACCTAACAATTAAAATATTATAAATTTTATTTATTTTAAAATCAAATCACCCTGGAGACCATAATGAATTGTTCGCTCAAAAGACTCGATCAGGAACCCAAAAGATTGATTATGATCGGTGGAAAAGGAGGGGTGGGAAAGTCTACTTGCGCCTCATCCATTGCCCTCCATTTCGCTCTCCAGGGAAAGAAGACCCTCATCATCTCAAGTGACCCCACCCCTTCACTTTCTGACATCTTTGAGACAGCCATCGGCGATCAGGAAACCTCCATTCAGGGAGTTCCAAACCTTTTTGGAATCGAAATCAGCTCTGATGTGGTTCTGAAAAAATGGAAGCAACGGTTTGGTCCTGAGATCTACGAAGTGGTGTCGTCTTTTGCTTCGGTGGACTATGACTTTGTGGAATATATCGGAGGAGCCCCTGGCATTGAAGAGGAGTACATGCTCAATTATATTCTCGAGCTGGTTGAAAGCGAGCAGTACGATCTGGTTGTCTGGGATACTGCTCCAGCAGGACATACGTTGAGGTTGTTGCATCTTCCACAAATCTTTTTAAAACATCTTGAAGCTGCAACGAAATTCTATATGAATTTATATAGTTACTTCGAAAAGTTAAAGGAAAGTGTTAAATTAAAAAAAGGAAAACGCACCCTGTTAGAGATCATTAGTGGATGGGAGCATCTGGCGGAAAAGGTGGTTAATTTCATCCGTGATACCCAAAAGACAGATTTTATCATTGTCACCATTCCCGAAGCGCTCGGCGTTAGGCAGACCGAAAGGATCATCCGAGATTTTGATGAATACCAGCTTAGGGTAAACCATCTGATCATCAATTACGTCATTAAGGAAGCCGATTGCGAATTTCACCGCTTAAGAAAAGAGATGCAGCAAGGATACATCCGAATGTTGCGGGATCAATATGCATCGAGAATCCAATTGATCGAACTGCCCCTTCTCTCCCATGAAATCAGAGGGGTGGAGAGGATTGAACGGATTTCAGATATCCTTTTCAAATCCTGAGATGATGGAAGGAGGAACGAAGATGTCAATCTTATCGGATCGAGCGAAGAGCCTGAAGCCCTCCCCTACCCTTGCCATCAATGCAAAGGCCAAGTCCATGCAGGCGCAGGGGATTCATGTTGTCAGCTTTGGGGCTGGAGAGCCCGATTTTGACACACCTCAAAACATTAAGGCAGCGGCAGTAAGGGCGATTGAAGAAGGTTTTACAAAATATACGCCGGTTGGTGGGACAGACGAACTGAAAGATGCCATCATAAAAAAATTTCAAAGAGACAACGGCCTCACTTATAAGAGGTCTGAAATTATGGCGTCCTGCGGTGGGAAACATTCCTTCTACAATCTGGCACAGGCCATCTTTGATGTAGGAGATGAGGTGATTGTGCCTGCCCCTTACTGGGTATCCTATCCTCCAATGGTTGCATTGGCGGGAGCCACCCCGATCATTCTTGAAACGAAAGAGGAAAATGGATTTAAACTTTCTGTCGAGGACTTAAAAAAAGCCGTTACCCCAAAGACCAAAGCCCTCATCCTCAATAGTCCCTCCAACCCAACCGGAGGAGCCTATACAAAGGAAGAACTGGAGCGGATTGCAGAGCTCGCCCTATCAAAACATTTTTTTGTCATTTCCGATGAAATCTATGAGAAGATTATTTACGATGGGTTTAAATTTGTGAGCATCGCTTCCCTGGGTGAGGAGATCAAGAAACGTACCATTATCGTTCATGGGGTAGCCAAAACCTATGCGATGACCGGGTGGCGGATCGGTTATACAGCCGGTCCAGAAGAGATCATCTCAGCCATGAACAACCTTCAGAGTCAGAGCACCTCCAATCCCACTTCCATCGCCCAAAAAGCCTCTGTGGAAGCACTTTCTGGCCCACAGGAAGAGGTTTATAAGATGGTAGCAGCCTTTCAAGAGAGACGAGATTATATCGTAGAGAGGCTCAATCGAATGCCAGGGGTCTCATGCTTTAAACCCGTGGGGGCCTTCTATGTTTTTCCCAACTTTTCGGCCTACTACGGGAAATCCTTTGAAGGCAAGAAGATTTCTAATTCAACCGAGCTGGCTGATTACTTCCTTAGCGTTGCCCGCGTGGCGGTTGTTCCGGGGATTGAATTCGGAGCCGATCCGTTTGAGAGGCTCTCATATGCGACCTCCTTGGAAGATATCAAGGAGGGATTGAACCGAATCGAAGAAGCTCTGAAAAAACTGACCTAACACTCCTGAATCATGCAATTGGGGACGGCTCTCATATCACATTGTCAACTCGGGTCCGTCTTAATACACTTGAAGTTTTAATTTATGATTAGCCCATATTGATTCCTCAGAGCGCTTCCTGGTCGATCCATGTCTGGGCTTCTACATCTTTACTCGAAAGATTCCTGCCACCAAGTTGTTAACCGTTGGAAAACTCAAATTTTCGTTAACGTATTTTAAATTTGAAATAGTCGTTCAGGATGTAGCGGTGATCGAAGGCAATCTCTTCCGGTAGGTTCAATTCATTAAAAATTCCAATTTCAATTGCATCGTCCTTGGCTTGAGGTAGGCCTTTAGCTTTTGCCACGTAAACCGTTGAAATACTATGATGTCTCGGATCCCTTTTGGGATCGGAATAGGTATGAAGTTGTTTCTCAAGTTTTACGTCTAAACCGGTTTCTTCCTTAGCCTCTCGGATAGCTGCATCTTCAAGCGACTCCCCGTAGTCCACAAATCCTCCGGGCAGGGCCCAACCGTAGGGAGGATTCTTTCTTTTGATCAGAATTATCCCCTTGGATTGGATCTCGATGATAATATCCACTGTGGGCAAAGGGTTTTTGTAAAGTCCCACCTCATTTCCGCACTTTGGGCATTGAATCGTTTTTTTTAACAAATCTCTAACCTTTTGTTACGGTAAATAAGGTCAAATTGCAAAGTTCAAATCCAAATGAAATTCAAAGTTCAGGCTTAAAAAAGAAATTTGACATTCCTTTGTTTTTTGAACCTTGACATTTGATGAAATTAGCTTTTCTTCATCAAATATTTCCTCAGCATGTCCAGCGCAATGATAGAGGCCCTTTCTCGGATGACCGAGAGTTCACCTCCCAGAACGTATGGCTGTGTTTCTATTCCTTGAAACGAAGAGATGGCATAGAACGTTTCAACACGACATTCCCCTGCCCTTTGCTCTTCATTCATTCTTCCATAAACGGCGAGCCCTAAGTCTGTGCCATATTCGTCTCTGACCTTAGAGGCAAGGCGGCTTGTAAGTTGCCGTGGATCCCCCTGGAGGGCCTTCATCTCATCCATTGAGACTTTTAAAAATTGGGATTGGGCCCTCTCGGTCGGCAGAATGATTCCTTCAATAAACGATTTTGTTCCAGTGGACGTAATCTTGCTCGAAATGATTCCACCCGTAAACGGTTCAACCACCGAAAGGGAGAGGTCTTGTCCTTCGAGGACCCTTGCCACATTTCCATGCAAGGTCTCATCATCAACGCCATAAATCATAGAACCAAGACGACTGCGGATTTCGTTTTCCATCCCTTCAATAAGCGAAGAGGCCTCTAAAGGATGGTCTGCATGAGCCGTAATCCTGATCTTAATATCTCCAATCGAAGCGAGAGTGCCTACCGACGGGTTCTGATTCTGTTTCATCAGATCTCTGATTTGGTGACCGATGGCACTTTCTCCAAGGCCACACGCACGAAGGACTCTATATTGAATAATGCGGTGCTCCTGCTTAAACCGTCTTCGCAGGTAAGGGAGGACCACGGTCTCCAGCAAATATTCCATCTCTGATGGGACGCCTGGGATGGAGATGAGGGCTCCATTTTGGTATTCCACAATGAATCCCGGTGCGGTCCCTTTGGGGTTTTCGACCGGAATCGCCCCCTCTGGGATGAACGCCTGCTTTCGATTGTTTTCAGCCATTCTGAATCCACGCCTTTTGAATAAGGCCTCGATCTGTTCCATGAGATGGGGTTGAAATTGAAGTGGGCGCCGAAAAACCTCAGAAACAGCTTCACGGGTCAGATCATCTTCGGTTGGACCAATACCTCCGGTGGTAAGGACGATGTTAGATCTGGCTATCGCTTCTCCCATAATCTCTTTGATCTTCTGGAGGTCATCTCCAACCGTTGTTGCCTGAACAAGCTCGATGCCATTTTCTGCCAACCGTCTGGCAATAGAGGAGGTATTGGTATCAACGATTTGTCCTAAGAGAAGCTCCGACCCAATAGCAATAATCTCTGCTTTCATAGAGTTTAAAAAGCATATCCGTTAGATAAACCCCGACATTGTCAGGGGTTATCTAACTTGTGGGATTCAAAAGGTTCGGTCTTTAGACCATGAGTCAGGCCATTTTAAAAATCAAGCCTTACGAAAAACTCTTTTCTCTAACAGCGCTTCCCCACATGAAAGCGCGAGGAATTTGAAATTTTATACCTTCATCCAGCAATCCCAAGTCTTCAGACTAAGGATTACAAGCCTGAAGAGACAAGAAAGCCCTCCTTCTCAGGAGGGATATAGATAGTAATTTTTCGATAGAATCATAACACTCCAATCCAGACTTAGCAAAGAGGGATTCAATGAAGGGAACCTGTTCTTGATGCTGATGGGTGGCAGAAAAGCGGTCTGTAAAATTTACATATTACGACAAATTGTCTGGTTAATTTTTTTTATATTTTTTAATTATAGGTCAAAACATTCCCAGAAAGTCTTCAAGGAATTTTCGGCTTCGGTGATCCAGTTCATCAAATTTGATGCCTGCCTCATTTTCTTTTGTGGAAGTCCAGATAATTTCTCCTTTTCCTTTAAGTTTGAAGAAATCTTCGTAGGTCTCAAAAAAGACTTCTTTCCCAGAACGAAATATGTCTTTAGCTTTCAAAGGGTTATCTGCTTTTAGCTTAAATCCACCTTTTGAAATATTTTGAATCCATGCTGGAATAAAAGGCTCTGTAGAGGACGCCCTGATAGAGACTTTCGTTTCAAGATTGATCCTTGGATATATCCGCCTTTCAGATTCAACATATTGTGCTGATTCCATTGTATAATCCCTTTCAGCTGAATTTCATATAGACTTACCATTAATTAAGCAATTTATATGCCAATATATAAGAAAGAATGGAGATTTTCAGATAGGGAATGGAGGGGCAGAGGTAGATAGAATTAGCGCCCCTGGGGTGACTCGAACACCCGGCACACGGATTAGGAATCGTCATTGTAATTTCACTGCTCATCCCAGGAAAACCAATAAAATCAAGTGTTTTAGAACACACCATCATTTTTTTTTATTGTCAAGAATGTTGGAAAATGTTAATATTTTTTAGGGAAGTTTTGACGTGGTGGGCACAAAAAAAGGCACAAGGTTAGCCTCTTCCCACCGTTTTAACTGCACGTTAAATCAGGGCCCGATAGGTGGCGCGAACCGACAAGACCGAACCCCACTCGGTCTTCGGGCTCTCATTTTTGTGGGGTGCCTGTGGGGGGGCACATTGGAAAACGAACAGAATGTTGAACGAATTATTGGCCTGATACTCG
>OGCL01000379.1_pt1 | contig 49048 bp, 50 predicted proteins | sample 1570041 | NCBI WGS metagenome assembly OGCL01 (sample SAMN06266162, study PRJEB24511) | hot springs metagenome | isolation source: Hot spring water | place: South Africa: Limpopo | collected 2015-06-22 | reverse complement strand
GTTTCTCAAATTCGTGACCTATCCCTTGAGCAACTCGAAACCTTAGGAGAAGCGCTCTTAGACTTTCAAACGCTGCCCGACCTAGAGGCATGGCTGAGAATTCGCCCCCATTAAATAACGCACCCTCACACCACCGCACCGCTGTAACATTCCTAATATCCTCGCTGGGGTCAATGGCGGCATAACATTATTATTGACGGCCTGCACTGTAGCGTAACTCGGCCTCGAGTAGTACACGCTTGGCTGGCCTTGGGTAAGCTGAACTGTATCCCTTCATCAATGCTACTCATGCTCGAATCCTGTCCCCGTTGTTCGGCTCGCCTTGGCCCTCCGCTCTCTTCCGGACGTCAAGTGTGCAGCGTTTGTGGTTGGAGTCAGGTTATTGTAGAGCGTCCAGCCGCTGCCCGTTCGGAACCAAAGGGACTGCCGCTATTGTTAGCACAACTGAGCCGCTTACTGCACCGTTTTGTGCAATACTTGGGCTTGCTGATGCAACTGTTTTGGCAAGGGTTAAAAGAGCGTTTTCGCAGCCAACCTCAACAACCGCGCCAAAGTATTTTTGATCGCCTCGCTAACAAACTCCAGCGTCTGGAGACCAAAATTCCCACGGGTGATCCGCGGCAAGAATGGCTGACCCCTGAAGAGGCTTTTGTGCTGTTGGGAGGTCAGTTAGACAACCCCCACTCGAAGGTGAGCACCCTAGATGGCAAACGCTGTATTGGCCTATCTGCCTTTCGTCGCTTAGTGAATACCGCTGAGTATGCCGATTTTGGCTTCCAGTACTCTAGCGATCGCCACCTTAAGAATTTACCCTACCTCCGCCGCCTACCCCGCTAAAGACCTTGTCACAGCCCTTTGTCTTCGCGTTGCACCGCCAAGTAAGGTTATAAAAAGGTATAGCCGAACTTAATTTAGGGTGAGAGCCGTTCGATGCGTGTAATTCTAATGACGGGTAAAGGTGGCGTGGGCAAAACATCGGTTGCCGCTGCAACGGGGTTACGTTGTGCGGAACTGGGGTACAAAACCCTTGTGCTGAGCACGGATCCGGCTCACTCCCTTGCCGATAGCTTTGATATGGAGTTAGGGCATGTGCCTGCTCCGGTAGCTGAAAATCTTTGGGGGGCAGAGTTAGATGCCCTCATGGAACTAGAAGATAATTGGGGGGCAGTGAAACGCTACATTACCCAAGTGTTACAGGCGCGGGGGCTAGAGGGGGTACAAGCCGAGGAACTGGCTATTTTGCCCGGCATGGATGAGATTTTTGCCCTTGTACGGATGAAGCGCCACTACGACGAAGGCCAGTACGATGTTTTAATTATTGACTCGGCACCCACAGGCACTGCCTTGCGGCTATTGAGCTTGCCAGAGGTAAGTGGCTGGTACATGCGCCGCTTTTACAAGCCCTTGCAGCGAATGTCGGTGGCCTTACGCCCGATTGTAGAGCCAATTTTTAAGCCTTTGGTGGGCTTTTCCCTGCCAGATCAGGCCGTGATGGATGCCCCCTATGAGTTTTATGAACAAATTGAAGCCCTTGAAAAGGTACTCACCGATAACACTCAAACCTCGGTGCGCCTCGTCACTAATCCCGAAAAAATGGTGATTAAGGAATCCTTGCGCGCCCATGCCTACTTAAGTTTGTACAATGTGGCAACCGATTTAGTGGTGGCGAATCGCATTTTGCCGGAGACGGTCGATGATCCCTTTTTCCGCCGTTGGAAAGAGGCGCAGCATCAATACCGTCAGGAAATCCATGAGAATTTCCGCCCCCTACCGGTGAAAGAGGTGCCCCTGTTTGCGGAAGAACTTTGTGGTGTGGCGGCTCTGCAACGCCTCAAGGACACCCTCTATGCGGATGAAGACCCCGCCCAAGTTTATTACCAAGAGCAAACCATTCGGGTGGTACCTAATGAGGGGCAGTACAGTCTAGAACTCTATTTGCCCGGCATTCCCAAGGAGAAAATTGAACTGAATAAAACCGCTGATGAGTTAAATATCCGCATTGGCAACCATCGGCGCAATATGGTGCTGCCCCAAGGCTTGGCTGCGATGGAACCCGTCGGTGCCAAAATGGAGGCAGATTATTTGAAAATTCGCTTTGCTGCCAGTGTGGCAAGTAACTAAACTGCTGCTGTTGCGAGATGTTGACGGTGACCACTGCTCCGCCTGTTTGGGCGATCGCCACCACTGATCTCAGTATGGTGTACCACTCCGGACATCAAGTAACCCCGGTGTTGCACAATATCAATTTGCAGATTCAAGCAGGGCATATCCATCTACTCATGGGGCCTTCTGGCTCCGGTAAAACTACACTCCTCTCAATTTTGGCGGGCATTTTAACACCGACGAGCGGCAGGGTGACTCTTTTAGGGCAAGACATCACCCACATGAAAAAGAGCCAGTTATCGTGGTTTCGCCTGCAGAACATTGGCTTTGTGTTCCAGAGTTTTAATCTTTTCCCGGCCTTAACGGCACTGGAAAATGTGGAGATTGCCCTTAATTTGAAGGGGGTAAGGGGAACCGCAGCCAAAGCCCGCGCCGCTGAGCTTTTAACGGCAGTGGGTTTGGGAGATCGCCTCAACTTTTTACCGCAAAACCTTTCGGGGGGGCAAAAGCAGCGGGTAGCGATCGCCCGGGCATTAGCGGGAGAACCCAAAATTATTTTTGCCGATGAACCCACCGCATCCCTTGACTCCCAAAACGGTCAGCAAATCATCAAAATCCTCTATAAGCTAGCCAAGCAAAAAGGCTGCACCGTCATGATTGTCACCCACGATCAACGCATTACCCCCATTGCCGATCGCATCACCCACATTGAAGATGGCCGTATTAAAGCAAGGTCAGTGCCGCCAAGCTAACTCAACGACCAGAACTCCGACCAGAACGTGAAGGCGGGGTCAGCCCCTAGGGGATGGAGAGGGATCCCTATGGGGGTCTGGATATGACCGGTGCCCGATGTCAACTTTATGAAGAGAATTGGTATTCTTGCCCGAAGGTAACCCACTGTACTTGGGCAAAGCCGCACCAAACCAGTAAAATCTAACCTGCATAACTCAGGATAATGCTCATGATGGACACGGCGATCGCAACGATTCGGGCACGGGAAATTTTAGACTCCCGTGGCCGACCCACGGTAGAAGCAGAAGTAGAACTCGACTGTGGCGTAGTGGGACTAGCTCAAGTTCCCAGCGGTGCCTCAACCGGCAGTTTTGAAGCCCATGAACTGCGGGATGGCGACCCGAAGCGCTATGGCGGCAAAGGAGTGTTGCACGCGGTCGAAAATATTGAAACAACGATTCTCAGTGCCCTTGTGGATCAAAATGCCCTTGATCAAACCGTGATTGATCAGTGCTTACTGGAGCTTGACGGCACCGAAAATAAATCTAACTTGGGTGCCAATGCCATTTTGGCGGTGTCGTTGGCCACAGCCAAGGCGGCGGCGGACTACCTTGGCCAACCCCTTTATCGCTACTTGGGCGGGCCATTGGCGAACGTACTGCCGGTGCCGATGATGAATGTGATTAATGGGGGTGCCCATGCCGCCAACAACATTGATTTCCAAGAATTTATGATTATGCCGGTGGGTGCCCCCAGCTTTAGCGAAGGGTTGCGCTGGGGGGCAGAGGTCTTTGCGGCATTGAGCAAGGTGCTTGCGGATAAGGGTTTACTGACTGGTGTTGGTGATGAAGGCGGGTTTGCCCCTAACCTTGAATCGAATCAGGCGGCGCTGGATATCTTAATGCAGGCCATTGAAGTGGCGGGCTACACCCCCGGGACGCAAGTGGCTCTAGCGCTGGATGTGGCCGCCAATGAATTCTATAGCAACGGCAGCTATACTTTTGACAATGCCAGCCGCAGTGGGGCAGAACTGGTGGGTTATTACGAACAACTGGTGAGCAATTATCCGATTGTGTCCATTGAAGATGGGCTGCAAGAGGAAGACTGGGAGAATTGGGCCACGTTAACCCACGCCTTGGGGCAGCGGGTGCAACTGGTGGGGGATGATTTGTTTGTCACCAACCCCAAACGCCTAAAGCGCGGGATTGACAGCGGTGTGGCCAACGCCATTTTAATTAAACTCAACCAAATTGGCTCCCTTACGGAAACGCTGCAAACCATTGATTTGGCAACTCGCAGTGGTTACCGTTCAGTTATTAGCCATCGCTCCGGTGAAACCGAAGATACAACGATTGCGGATCTGGCGGTGGCAACCCGGGCGGGTCAAATTAAAACGGGTTCCCTCTGCCGCAGTGAGCGGGTGGCCAAGTACAACCGCCTGCTACGGATTGAAGCGGAACTGGGGGATCAGGCGGTGTATGCCCCCACGGTAGGATTAGGCCCGCGCTAGGTGACCCAGCGACCCCGTAAACGCTTTGGTCAGCATTGGCTGCGCAGTGAGGCGGTGTTAGCACAGATTGTGGCCGTGGCAGCTCTACGTCCGGGCGATCGCGTCCTTGAGGTAGGACCCGGACGGGGCGCGCTCACCCGCCCCCTTTTGGCCACGGGGGTTGAGGTGGTGGCGGTGGAGTTAGATCGCGATTTGTGTGCCGGGCTGCAACGGCAGTTCAGAGGCGATCGCGTCGTGCTCATTGAAGGGGACATCCTACGCACGGATCTGGCGGCGTTGGGGTGCAACAAGGTGGTGGCCAATATTCCCTACAACATTACCGGCCCGCTGTTAGGGCATCTCTTGGGAACGATCAGTCAACCCCGCACCCCCCCCTTTGAGCGCCTTGTGCTATTGGTGCAAAAGGAAATTGGCGATCGCCTCATGGCGCAACCGGGCAGTAAAACCTACGGTGCCCTTTCGGTGCGCAGCCAGTTCTTAACCGCCTGTGAACCCGTTTGCCTGGTGCCACCCCGTGCCTTTGCCCCTCCCCCAAAGGTGGAGTCCATGGTGATCTGCCTACGGCCTCACACCACCCTACCGCCGGTTACCTCGCCCCAGTGGCTAGAGCGGCTGGTGCGCCAAGGCTTTGCCACACGGCGTAAAATGTTGGCCAATGCCCTCAAGCCCCTCGTTGATCCGGCGGCGGTGCGCCAAGCCCTCACAGAACTGGGACTAGCGGCAGAGAGCCGTGCCGAAACCCTGAGCCTTCAGAGCTGGTTAGCCCTGAGTGAGGCGCTGCCTGCCCCCTAGAATAAGCTAATCAAAATCAGCAGCACGCCTATACCACCGCAGACCCCGGACCCAATGCCCGTATAGAGAATGGTATTACTGGTATCTTGGCTGAGGGTATCTTCCGACTTCAGGGAAATAAAAAACTTTTGTCCCTTGGCGCTTGGGCGCTCAATGCGCAGCGTTCCCGTCTGGTCACTGGCCATACCGACCACCAAGGCGAAGCGATCCACTGGCAAGATCCATTCTTGGTAACGGTAGCCAAGGGTTGTACCACCCCCCAGCGATAAACTGCCAATACTGACGCTAAAGCCGCCAAAGGACAGCCGATTGGTATTTGTGGCCGGGCGAAACTCATCTAAAACCTGCACCGTTTCAATATCTGCCCCCGTCGGCACCACCTCAATCTCGCCGTGGCGATCGCGCAGCCGGAAGGGAATTGACTGACTGTTGCTACTAATCGTGTCAGAGCGGCGCTCCGTACGCCAGCGCGTCTTCCCTTCGCTATCGGTCTCCCGCACCTGCTCTTCGTACTCCCGCGTCACCGTCATTTTGTAGTGCACACAGGGCATCTGCTTGAGTTCTGAAATTAGGGGTGCATCCGCCGTAATCTGGCCGGATAGTTTCACGTATTCCCGCAGATTGCCTCCGCTAATTTCTTGCGCCACCTGCTCACGTAGATGATGGATTTCCGCGGTGGTCACCGACGTTGCTAGCTTCAGGCTGCGTAACTTGAGGCGATAGTGGCGCTGAACAAAAAACAAGACGATCGCCGCCACAATCAGAATGCCGCCAAAGATAGCCATGGTTAACCCCCAACCTTTCTGAGATTATTCTGACATCTACTCTGGCATCTCCAAGACTTCTGGCCTCTCCAAGACAGGCGGCAATGGGGGCAGTCTCGGCATTATTGAGCATCATTGAGCCAAAAGCAGGGGTAGTGTAGGATGAATGCGGCCTATCCTTTCTATGTGATCACCTGTGATTGATCTCAAACAACTCCGTGAGAACCCCCAAGCGGTTGGCGATCGCCTGCGACGGCGGCAAGGGAATTATGACCTAGACACCATTGTGCAACTCGATGCCCAGCAGCGCCAATTAGAGCAACAGCGATCCCAACTGCAAGCCCGCAGCAATGAAATTGGTGCCCTTGTGGGCAAAAAAATCAAGGCCGGAGCTAGCCCCAACGATCCAGAAATTGTTGCCCTGAAGACGGAAGCGAACGACCTCAAAAAAACCTTGGCGGATCTAGAACCGCAAGAACGAGAGATCAAGCAACAGCTAGAAGCCCTCCTGCTGACAATCCCCAACCTACCCAGTGAGACCACCCCCATTGGCCGCGATGAAACGGACAACGTAATCGTGCGTTCTTGGGGGGATGAATTCAAGCCAACCCATCCCTGTCAGCCCCACTGGGACGTGGCCACGCAACTGGGGCTGCTAGATGTCGAGCGCTCGGTTAAGGTGGCGCAAAGTCGCTTTGTGACCCTTGTGGGAGTGGGGGCGGCCCTCGAGCGCGCCCTGATTCAGTTTATGCTCGATACCCACACCGCCCGTGGCTACGTGGAAATTCTGCCGCCCTTTTTGGTCAACAGTGCGTCCTTAACCGCCACCGGCCAGTTACCTAAATTTGCTGAAGAAAGCTTTCGCTGTGCTGAGGATGATTTGTGGCTGATCCCGACCGCAGAGGTGCCGGTCACGAATTTTTATCGGGATGAAATTTTAGCGGCGGATCAACTGCCCATTAAGTACTGTGCCTATACCCCCTGTTTCCGCCGCGAAGCGGGCAGCTACGGCAAAGATACCCGTGGCCTCATTCGGCTGCACCAGTTTGACAAGGTGGAGTTGGTCAAGTTTGTGCATCCTGAAACCTCCGCCGCCGAGCACGAGAACCTAGTGGCCGATGCCGAGTATATTCTCCAAGCCCTGAAGCTGCCCTACCGTGTCATTGAACTGTGTACGGGGGATTTGGGCTTTGCAGCGATGAAATGCTACGACCTTGAAGTGTGGCTGCCAGCGGCAAACTGTTACCGCGAAATTTCCAGTTGCTCTAACTTTGGCGATTTTCAGGCACGGCGCGGCAAAGTTCGCTTCAAAGGGGGCAAACAAAAGGGCACCCAGTTTGTCCATACTCTGAATGGCTCCGGATTGGCGGTGGGACGAACCATGGCGGCCATTTTAGAAAACTACCAGCAACCGGATGGGTCAGTGGCGGTGCCGGAGGTGCTCCAGCCCTATCTGCGGCGCTCCCACCTGAGCGGAGCAACCCTGTGAAGACCACCTTGGCAGCGATCGCCCACGCCCTTGGCCAACCCGGGCACTGGCCCGACCTCCCCGTAACGGGCATTAGTACCGATTCACGCCACGTAGCCACCGGGAACCTGTTTGTGGCACTGCGGGGGGACACGTTCGATGGGCATCAGTTTGTGGCGCAGGCGGCAGCCGCTGGGGCGATCGCCCTCATTGTCGAAGACCCTGTGGACAGCCCCCTGCCGCAATTGGGGGTGTCCCAAACCTTGGCCGCCTACCAACACTTGGGGCAATGGTGGCGGCAGCAGTGCCCCGCCCGGGTGATTGCGGTGACGGGGTCGGTGGGCAAAACCACCACCAAAGAGATGATTGCCGCCGTCCTGAGTCATTACGGCAGCGTCCTGAAAACCGAGGCAAACTTTAACAATGAGATTGGGGTGCCCAAAACGCTGCTGCAACTGGAGGCAACGCATGATTTTGCCGTGATTGAGATGGGGATGCGCGCCCGGGGGGAAATTGCCCTCCTCAGCCAGATGACCCAACCCGATGTGGCCGTGATTACGAATGTGGGGACTGCCCACATTGGCCGCCTAGGTTCCCGGGAAGCCATTGCTGCGGCCAAGTGCGAGCTTTTAGCGGAAATGCCCGCCACCAGCACAGCGGTACTGAATGCCGATTGTCCCTTATTACTGACCACGGCACAGCAGGTGTGGTCCGGGCGTACCCTTAGCTACGGCTTAACGGCAGGTCAGCACCAAGGGCGCTATTTACCCCCCCAGACCCTCTATGTGGATCAGCGGTCCTATACCGTCCCCCTTGGGGGTGCCCACCATGCCCTTAACTTTCTGGCGGCCTTGACGGTGCTCAGGGCGCTGGGGCTAAACCCGCAAGACTTACCCGCGCAACTGGCACTGCACTTACCCGCCGGGCGCGGTGGCCGCTATCCGCTTGAACCGGATATTCTACTGCTGGATGAAACCTACAATGCGGGTCTAGAGTCGATGCTGGCGGCGCTTCAGGTGTTGGCTAGTCTGCCCGGGCAGCGGCACGTTGCGGTGTTGGGAGCCATGCGCGAGCTAGGGGAATTCTCGGTGCCCTTTCACGAGCAGGTGGGCGCAGCGGTGGCTCAGTTGGGGTTAGATGGGTTGTTAATTTTAGATGATGGGCCTGAAGGTGAAGCGCTAGCGCGGGGAGCCAGACCGGTTCCCACGCAACAATTTGCCACCCATGAGTCCCTCGTGCAGTACTTATTGGCGCACCTGCAGGCGGGCGATCGCCTCCTGTTTAAGGCCTCTCATTCGGTCGCCCTAGATCGGGTGGTCACGGACGTGCGAGAGCGCTGGTTACCCTTGGCTTCAGACACTAAAGGCGCTTAGGAGGCGTTCCAAGCGGGATGGTTGAGTAGGGCATTAATGAGTTGCACCCCCCGCAACTGATTGGTGAGAGGGAGATGGCCGCGGGGTGCGCTCAAGTCCCAGATAAATTCGGTGGGGTAGCGCGGCCACTTTTTGCCCTGCCGCCAACCAATTTTCTCCCAGAGGCGATCCCAGTTCTGGCCACAGCCTAGCCACAGTTGCCGCTGCACGGAGTAGCCAAAGCGTCCCAAGGAAAAGGCTAACCACAAGCGATCAATAGTTTGCAGGTCGGTAATGGGGAGGTGTTCCACTTCGGTAAAGTACAGCCAGCGCCGCTTTTGGGCAGCGGGTCCGGCTAAGGCGCACAGGGTTTGGCTGGTGAGGCGATCGGCGGCTTCAAACTTCAGGTTCACAAGGAGATCTGCCAGTGGCCGATAATCCATGCCCCGCTCCGATAACAGTGGCACCACCCCCGCCGGATACTGCTGGCTTAAAACGTCCTTGACCGCCGCATCCTCCGCTTGTACCAGCAGGCGATAGGCTTGGCCGCGAACCCACAGGGGTGGCACAGGCTGTAGGGTTTCACTGGCCTGCAAAAATTCTTGCAGGAGTGGATAGCCCTCCACCCCCACCGTCGCTAGGGTATCGAGAGCAGCAAGCTGTTGCTTTTCACTGCCGCTGTACAACTGGGTTCGTAAATCGGCCAAGGCCAGATTCATTGCTACCATGCCCCGCGTGCGTCCTCCCCTTGCAACTGTAGAATGCGCTGCACAATTGCCGTTGTCGAACTGGGGACTTCCACCTGAATGAACTCAATGCGGCCACCATAGTGAGCCACGGCGGCAGCTTCCGGTAGGGTTGCCAGTTCATAGTCTCCCCCCTTGACGTAGATCTCCGGCTGGAGCGCTTCAATGAGGGGGATGGCGGTGCGATCGCCAAACAAGACCACGGCATCTACTGATCGTAAACCAGCAAGGACCTCTGCCCGCTGCTGTTCGGGAATAATGGGTCGGTTGGGTTTGAGCTCGGCCACGGAGCGATCGCTGTTCAGCCCCACCACTAGTCGCTGCCCCAGCCCCCGCGCTGCCCTGAGATAGCGCACATGGCCAGCATGGAGGAGGTCAAAACAGCCGTTGGTAAACACCAAGGGGCGCCACTCTGCCGGAGCTGACGCAATGGCTGCCACTAAATCCGCCAGATCGTAAAGGCCGCTCATCAGAGGTCACCTCCCATTACCCCTAGCCTATCAGAGCGTGCCGCGAAAGAGACCTTGGGGACGCAGCAACAGCACCCCCATCATGATCACCATGGCCACCGCTAACTTGTACTCTGCTGGAATCATCACTGTGCTCATTTCTTGGGCAACACCAATAATCAGCGCCCCCGCGATCGCCCCGTAGGGATTACCAATGCCCCCCAAAATGACGCTGGCAAACAGGGGCAAAATTAAAAACCAGCCCATCGTAGGCCGCACGGCCGTAATTAGCCCGTACAGGCCACCCGCCACCCCGGTGAGGATCCCCGATACCAGCCACGTACACAGCACCACCCACTCCACATCAATACCCGAGACCCGCGCCAAATCGAGATCATCCGCCACCGCCCGCATGGCCTTGCCCACCTTGGTGCGCTGCAGCAGAAAATGTACCGCTGCCATGGCCACCACCGCCAAAATCATGACAATAATCTTCGAGTAGATAATTTTAATGCCAAAGATATCGAGGGCCGGCATCACGGGCAAGCGATAGCTCTGGTTTTCACTGCCCCAGATCAAGATCACGCCATTGCGCAAGACAAACGAAAGCCCAATGGACATAATAATGAGCGTGGTGGAGGTGGTGCGGCGATCGCGCATGGGTGCCCAGAGCACCTTTTCACTGATTAACATCAGGCCCGCAGTTCCCATTGCCCCCAGCAGCATCGATAGCCAAATGTCCATCCCTAGGGCATTGGCCACCAACGTCAGGTAGGCACCGGTGGTCATAAAATCACCGTGGGCAAAGTTTGGCAGCCGCAAGATACCAAACGTGAGGGTTAGTCCCACCGCGGCAAGGGCAATAATACTGCCCACCGCTAAACCATTAACGAACAGTTGAATCAGTTGCGTATCCATGGGCAGGAGGGGTGCTGGACAGGTACTTGGATAAGATTAGCCAAAAAAGGGGGACAGTGCCTTGGCCTTCCCCCACACGTTGCTGTTTGCCCTCGGTGTGGCCTTAGCCGCGGCGCAAATCCTTGGCCATTGAACGGAACAGGTCAAGGTTGGGGTCACTGCGGCGACGGTCTTGCTCAGCCGCAGCAGCAGATGAAATCTCTGTCACACTCGGTTCAGGTTGACCCTTGTTTTGCGCCTCAACATCAACTTTTTCTAGGGATGAGACCCGTTCCACCACTTCAACCGTCTCTTTGCTGCCTCCTGTGGCGGGAAAGGTTTTTTTGACCGATTTGACGGTGCGCATGTACTCAATATTGCCGTAGGTTTTGGCTTCATCGGGATCTAAAAAAAACTCCTTGGTGGGTTTCGGCTCGGCTGCCGCCTTTTTGCCACCGCGAAATAGACCGTCAAAGAGTCCCATAGCTGAAATGTTACCTTTTATGAAGAAACCGCTACTCAGTTTACAATAGAAGCCTAGGGCAAACCATAGCAACCGTTACCATTTCATGCCGGCTGCCGCGTATTTGGGCTTAAACGCTGATCACTTTCGCCATCCCCGCGATCGCGACGCGACGGCGGCGCTAAAACAGGTGCCGGGGTTGGATGTACTGGTACGCACGATCCTTGGGTCTGTTGCCGAGCAAGCCTTTTACCTCGAAAACATCGGCAGTAGCCTGCGCCTAAGTGAGCAGCAGCTTCCGGAGTTGTACACCCTGCACCTAGAGGCCTGCCGCTGTTTAGACCTCGAACCCCCTGAGTTGTACCTAAAGCAGCATCCGGTGCCCAATGCCTATACGTTTGCCATGCGGGGCAAGCAACCCTTTGTGGTACTCCATACCGCCTTGGTGGAACTGTTGACCCCCGCAGAAGTGCAGGCGGTACTGGCTCACGAACTCGGGCACCTCAAGTGCGAGCATGGGGTTTACCTCACCCTTGCCAATTTACTGCTGCTGGCCACCAGTCAACTCTCACCGTGGGGACTGCTTTTGGCGCAGGGACTGCAAACTCAACTACTGCAATGGCTGCGCTGTGCGGAACTCAGCTGCGATCGCGCCGCTCTGCTGGTTACCCAAGATGCGCGGGTGGTGGCCTCAGTGCTGATGAAGTTGTGTGGCGGCTCACCCCAGTGGAGCGATCGCCTCAACCTAGATGCCTTCATTGCCCAAGCGCGGCAGTACGAAGCAGCCAATCAAGGTTGGCAACCACTGTTCAAAGAGTTACAGGCCACTCAACTCACCCACCCCTTACCGGTGCTGCGGGCACAGGAAATTCTCAACTGGGCGGACACGCAACAGTACCATCAACTTCGCCAAGCCCTCCACTAGGCCAAATTATTGAAAAGTGTTACAGTTATCGCCCTTGGTCATTAAATCCTTGAAGACAAAAAATTGCCGTGATACCATCCAAACTGTTGTTTGTTAGCAGTGATTGGGAGTTGTCCGTTGTCACTTCGGGTAGCCGTTGTTGGTGGTGGTCCAGCGGGTTCCTCTGCCGCCGAAATTTTAGCCAAGGCTGGAATTGAGACCTATCTCTTTGAGCGCAAATTAGACAATGCCAAGCCCTGTGGCGGAGCCATCCCCCTGTGCATGGTCAGCGAGTTTGAGTTACCCCCAGAAATTATTGATCGGCGGGTACGCAAAATGAAAATGATTTCCCCCTCCAACATCGAGGTCAATATTGGCCACACCCTGAAGGAGGACGAGTACATTGGCATGTGCCGCCGCGAAGTTCTCGATACGTTTATGCGCAATCGAGCGGCGGATCTGGGCACCAACCTGATCAATGGCACCGTATTCAAGCTAGAGCAACCGGGCAGTAGCGATCAGCCCTATAGGCTGCACTACGTCCTTGCCGATGGCAGCACCCAAACCCTAGAGGTGGATGTGGTGATTGGCGCGGACGGGGCCAACTCCCGCATTGCCAAGGAAATTGATGCGGGGGATTACAATTACGCCATTGCCTTCCAGGAGCGGATTCGCCTCCCCGCCGACAAGATGGCCTACTACGACGAGTTGGCGGAGATGTACGTGGGGGATGATGTTTCCCCCGATTTTTATGCGTGGGTGTTTCCCAAGTACGACCACGTGGCCGTGGGCACCGGCACCATGAAGGTGAATAAAGACCGCATCCGCGAGTTGCAGGCTGGTATTCGGGCGCGGGCTGCCGCCAAACTGGCAGGGGGGCAAATTATCAAAGTGGAAGCCCACCCTATCCCCGAGCATCCGCGGCCTCGCCGGGTTGTGGGTCGGGTGGCTCTCGTGGGAGATGCCGCCGGTACGGTCACCAAGTCCTCTGGTGAGGGGATTTATTTTGCTGCCAAATCGGCTCGCATGTGCGCCGAAACGATTGTCGAGACCTCGAATAATGGTCGCCGCATTCCCACCGAAGCGGATTTGAAGCTCTATCTCAAGCGCTGGGACAAGGCCTACGGCATGACCTACTTGGTGTTGGATTTGCTGCAACGGGTCTTTTACCGCTCCGATGCCACCCGCGAAGCCTTTGTGGAGATGTGCAGTGATGTGGATGTGCAAAAGCTCACGTTTGATAGCTATCTCTACAAGACGGTGGTACCCGCCAATCCGCTGGTGCAGTTGAAAATCACCGCCAAAACCATTGGCAGTTTGCTGCGGGGGAATGCCTTAGCACCTTAGGGATGCTGCCGCAGCCACTGGAGGAGCTTTTCCATGTGCGCGGGTAGGGGGGCGATCGCCACGATCGGTTCACCCGTACGCGGGTGCTGAAGCTGAAGGCGAACCGCATGGAGTGCCTGCCCGGGGAGGTTCATCTTAACGGGGGAGCCTCTGCCGTAGAGGGGATCCCCCACCAGCGGCCAGCCAAGATGCGCGGCATGGACGCGAATCTGGTGGGTACGGCCAGTGTCTAGGCGAAATTCCACCAAGGCGCAGTGACGAAAGCGCTCCTGAACCTGCCAGTGGGTGGTGGCGGTGCGGCCGTGGGGGGCAGCGACGACGGCCATTTTTTTGCGATCGCCCCCATGGCGACCCATCTGAGTTGTAATCGTACCCGTGTCTGAGCGAGGTTGGCCATAGACCACCCCGAGGTAGTGGCGCTGCATCTGCCGCGACTTCAGTTGTGCCTGCAACTGCTGGAGGGCAAACTCAGTTTTGGCGACCACCATGGCACCGGAGGTATCTTTGTCGAGCCGATGGACAATCCCCGGCCGTTTCACACCACCAATGCCTGCTAAATCGGGGCAGTGGGCTAAAAGGCCGTGCACTAGGGTACCGTGGCTATGCCCAGGGGCGGGATGCACCACTAAATCCACCGGTTTGTTGAGGATGAGCAGGTCAGCGTCCTCGTAGAGAATGTCTAGGGGTAAGGTTTCGGGTTCTAAGTCAAGGGGTTCGGGTTCCGGCAGCGTAATGTCCAAGACCTCGCCGCCACTCAGGGGTTGATTTTTGCGGTTACAGACGCGTTGGTTAATGCGCACCTGCCCCTGCTGGATGAGTTGTTGCCAGCGGGAGCGGGACAGTTGGGGGTAGTGCTGCGCTAAAAACGTATCGAGGCGATCGCCCCCCTGCTCAACCACAAGGGTTAGGGTCGTGGCCATACCGCCAGCACTAGACGAGGGTGTGCCCCAGTGCTAACCCCACCACCAGCATCCCCAGCACCAAAAAGGGCTGAGCGCTAGCTTGGTACTTGACATCATTTTTGAGGGGATCCCGCAAAAAGTACATATCCTGAAACACCATTTGGGGAATCACCAGCAAAATGAGAATCACGGCGTAAAGATTGGCATGGAGCGTCATCAGGTAGCCCGCAATCCCCAACTGAAAAACATCAATCATCAGGACACAAATCCAGGCCGCCGTGCCCACACCAAACATCACCGGCAGTGAGGCTAACCCCAGTTGGCGATCGCCCTCCACACTTTTGAAATCATTCACAATGGCAATGCCCAACCCCGCCAAGCTATAGATCAGCGTCAAAACCACAATCGTGGGGGTTAACTGACCAAAGAGGGCATGACCCGCCCACCACGGCAGGGCAATGTAGCTTGCCCCCAAGGCGTAGTTCCCCAGCCAGCCGTTCTTTTTCAGCTTCAGCGGCGGTGCCGAATAAATATAGGCCAGAAAGCCCCCTAACAGAGCAATTTTGGTCACCGGCAGGGTGGGATGCGCCGCCCACAGATCCAACAGCACGGCCAAGCCTAAACCCGCCACCACCAGAAAAATAATTTGCGCCCGCACTTGGTTCAGGGAAATAGCTCCCGAGGGAATCGGGCGGTACGGCTCATTGATGGCATCAATCTCGCGATCGTAGTAATCGTTGAGGGTTTGGGTATAGCCCGCCATCAACGGCCCCGAGAGCAGCATACAGGTGGCGGCCTTGAGAATATCTTCGAGGCTCCAGGTAAAGCCACCCGACGAAGCGGCTCCGCACACCACCCCCCAGATCAGGGGAATCCAGGTAATCGGCTTCATAAGCTGGAGGCGAATTTTCCAGATGTTGGTTTCGCCGCTTTTAGCGCCCTTCATGCCCAGAAGCTGCCGCGCCGCTGCCGTTGCCTCCGTCGGTGGTGTTGTTGACTCAGGAGTGTCCGTCATAGTCTCTGCCCAGAATTACCTACACGCCTACACGATTATAAAGCCGTTATTTATAAAGCCGTTATTGCGGCTTCCTCAGCGAGCCTGACACTGGCAGTCCTAAAACTCAGGCTACAGTACAGGAAACCCCCGTTGCACTTGCTCAAGGAGGTACTGATGTCAGACGTTGCTGCGGCCAAGCCTCGTCGCTTTAATTCCGTCTTTCAGCGGCTGATGACGATTCACTGGTGGATGGCAGGCGCGTATCTGCTGCTGTACCTCGGTGGGGTGGTGATGGCACGGTTACCCCGCGTCCCTATTCGCAATAGTATGTACGACATTCACAAGTCTATTGGGGTGATAACGCTGATCCTGTTGGCGGCGCGCTTAGTGACCCTTGGCCAAGTGGCGTGGCGTAAGTATCGACGGCGATCGCCCCGAGTTAATTTCCTGTGGTATAAAAAGACCCTCTCCTATGCCCTGATGTACCTGATGATGATGGCGGTGCCGTTGGCGGGGTTTTTGCTCTCAAATTCCTTTCGCACCAACAATGTTAAATTACTGGGCTGGACGTTGCCGGATCTGTTTCCGGTGAATTCGGCCATGGTGGAGCCTGCCCGCGCCCTGCATTTTTGGCTGGCCTACGCTTTCTTGAGTTTGATTGTGCTCCACACCATTGCCCAAAGGAACGTTGTAAAAGCAAACTGGCGCCGCTTCAAGGGGTTTGTGCAAAAGCGGTTCCGCAATCCCGTATGATCAAAAGTTGACGCTTCGAGAAACAGCTACACCATGGAAACCCTCAAAATCACTGTTTATATCGTGGTCACGTTCTTTGTCCTGCTCTTTGTCTTTGGCTTTTTGTCTGGGGATCCCGCCCGCAACCCCAAACGCAAAGATTTAGAGTAACCCTCGCCAAAGGGGGGAAACATCGGCTAACGTATCAAGGCAGTAACCGTGAGGAATCTTGACCGTTGTTTTGGCTGCCAGTCTTTGCAAGTCTTCCCCCCCCCTTACTCAATCAACCGGCGGAGATTACGGCGGTCTCTGGGGCAGCCCAAGCAGACCTCCTCGGTGCACCGATTGCTCCGGATTTAAGCCTGCCAATGCCAGCCACCGCTGCGGCGGATTTTACCGCCCCCCTGCGCTTGGCCGAGGCAAATGCCAGTACGCCGGTGCTTCGGGATCAACCCCTTGAAGTCACGGCTGATCGTCAGGAATTTGATCTACTGCGGCGGTTATTTAGTGCCATTGGGAATGTGCTGCTGCGCTTTCAGCAGGGGGAACTGAGCGCCGATCGCATCCAAACAGACCTAAATGCCCAGATTTTAGTGGCAGAAGGCAATGTGACCATTACCCGCGGGGATCAGGTGCTCCGGGGCGATCGCCTCGAGTACAACCTGCGACTTGATCAGGGGTTAATCACCAATGCCAGTGGTGTGGTCAATGCCGCCCGCGTCAATGAAGATTTAGATATTCGCCGCCCGGCGGATCCAGCGAGTACCTTACCCGGTATTCGTGACACTCCCGACGGGCCACTCCAAGCGGAAGTCACCGAGGGTTTTGATCGCCTGCGCTTTGAAGCCGATCGGTTGGAATTTGACGGTCGCCGCTGGTATGCCACCAATTTGCGGGTGACCAATGATCCCTTTAGCCCGCCAGAACTGGAAGTCAGAGCACGGGAGGCCACCGCCGAACCCATTAGCCCCGAAGAAACTCTGTTAACCCTGCGGCGGGGTCGTGTTGTTTTTGATCAGCGCGTGGCCTTGCCCATTGTGCTGCGGCAGTTTGTTGTCGGTCGCCCCTACGAAATTCTGCCGCTGGAATTTGGCTACGACGAAAGGGATCGGGGCGGTGTGTTCCTGATCTACCGCTATGCGGCCATCAATACCCGCAACACTACCCTGACCTTCCTCCCCTCGATCTATTTGCAGCGGATTCTGAGTAATGATTTTGCCATCACGCGGGCAAACAGCTACGGTGCGGCCATGGAACTCAGCCACCGCTTTAGCGCCCAAACCCGTATCCGCGGCTATGGCTTTTTAACCACCTTGGATCCGAGTGATTGGCCGCGCACCTCGCGGGCAATCGCCCAACTGCGCCACAACATCAATGCCGAAAATCTGTTTAACGTTTCCGCCATTTATCGCCAGCGTATTTTCAATGGTTCCCTTGGCGAGCAGGAACTCAAAAGCAGTTTTGGCGGTACCTTTAGCTCCGCCGGTATTCCCCTGGGTCATGGCCTCACCCTCAGCTATCTTCTGGGTGGCCAGTACGTCACCGCCGCCAGTGATCTGCCCTCTTTGCCCCCTGAACCCACCCTTGGTCGGCTACAGGCGGGTGCCAACCTGAACTGGGTCACCCCCCTCTGGCAGGGCACACCGCTGCCCCCCACCCAAACCCAAGGCTTGCGCTACACCCTCCGCCCCGTGCAACCGTTTTTGCAGTTCTACACCAATTTCGGTGGGGTAGCCAACTACTATACCAATGGCAGTACGCAGCCCGCCTTGATGACCGGTGCCGGGTTTCGCGGTCAGTTTGGCCATTTTTCCCGCAACTGGTTTGACTACACCAGCTTTGATCTGGGGTTCACCCAAACCTTTAACGATCAGTCGTCCCCCTACCTGTTTGATCGCATTGCCGATTTTAGTGTGGTCAATGTGGGGCTACTGCAACAACTCTACGGTCCTTTGCGGGCCGGGGCACAACTGCAGATTAACGTCGATACCGGTGCCGTGTTTAACACAAATATCTTAGTGGAGTATAGCCGCCGCACCTATGGGGTGGTGGTACGCTATAACCTCGATCGCCAACTTGCCGCCATTGTGTTTCGCATCAATGGTTTTAACTGGCGCGGGAATGCCGATCCCTTTGCCAGCCCTGTCCTTGGCACCGCTGAGGATGGGGTCATTACTGCCGATTAACTCTACCCCCCGATGGCCATGAGCACCCCCAACCTGCAAACCTTTCCTGACCTTGAGGCACTTACCGCTGCCGCCTATACCTTTGTCCTTGATCAGGCCGCCGCTGCCCTCCAGGCACGGGGACAGTTCACCATTGCCCTTGCGGGGGGGAACACCCCTAAACCCCTTTACGAGCGGTTGGCGAGCGCGGATACCCCTTGGGCGCAATGGCAGATTTTTTGGGGCGATGAACGCTACGTCCCCCAAGATCACCCCGACAGTAATGCGGGGATGGCCATGGCCGCGTGGCTCAACCACATTCCTATTCCGGCAGCCAATATTCACCCCATGCCCACAGATGAGCCGGATCCTGCCGCTGCCGCTGCCCGCTATGAAGCGACCCTGCGCCACGTCTTGGCGGCTGAGGCAGACGCGATTCCGCAATTCGACCTCATCCTGCTAGGAATGGGGCCTGACGGACATACCGCCTCGCTGTTTCCCCACACGCCCGCCCTCCAGGTGCGCGATCGCCTCGTTACCCTTGGCAATAAGGACGGCCAACCGCGTCTGACGTTTACTGTCCCCTTGATTAACCGGGCGCGGCAGATCCTGTTTTTAGTGACCGGTGCCAATAAACAAACGGCCCTGCGCCATATCCTCCGTCGCACCGGTGACCCCCACACCTATCCTGCCCTGCTCATTGAGGGACAGTGTACATGGTTCTTAGATCAGGCTGCTGCTGAGGGCGTGACTGCCAATAGCCAATAGGGGTATCAGTGAGGTGTCAACCCATGCAGCGGCAGGCTTGCTGCCCTCTCAGCCTTAGTTTACAATTCGCAAAACTCCTGTATCGTGGGGAATGACCCTCGCGCACGTGTTGTAGGCATGGCGAAACAACTGGATTTACTGGCTCACGGACAAGTCATTCCCACAGCGCTTCACAGTGAAATGCAGCGCTCCTATTTGGAGTACGCCATGAGTGTGATTGTGGGGCGGGCATTACCGGATGTGCGAGATGGCCTTAAACCGGTGCATCGTCGGATTCTCTACGCCATGTATGAGCTAGGGTTAACCCCAGATCGCCCCTTCCGCAAGTGTGCGCGGGTGGTGGGCGATGTGTTGGGGAAGTATCATCCCCACGGCGATCAGGCGGTTTATGAGGCGCTGGTTCGCCTGGTGCAGCCCTTTAGCAGCCGCTATCCACTGCTAGCGGGCCATGGTAATTTTGGCTCGATTGATAATGACCCGCCCGCTGCCATGCGTTACACCGAGACCCGTTTGGCGGCGATCGCCCACGATACCCTGTTGGCCGGGATTAGCGATGCCATTGTTGATTTTGTCCCTAACTTTGATAGCTCGCAACAGGAACCCCTCGTCTTACCGGCGCAGTTACCCATTCTGCTGCTGAATGGGGCCACCGGTATTGCCGTGGGTATGGCCACGAACATCCCCCCCCACAATCTGGGGGAAGTGGTGGATGCCCTAATTGCCCTGATTAACCAGCCGGAGATTGGGCTACCCGACCTGTTGCAGCATTTGCCGGGGCCGGATTTTCCCACGGGGGGCATCATTGTCGATGGCAGCGAACTCCAGCGGGCTTATGAAACTGGACGCGGCACCATTACGTTGCGGGGAGTGGTTAGCCTTGAGGATACCCAACCCGGTCGGGGTCGCCATCGCCGTCAAGCGATTGTTGTGCGGGAGTTGCCCTATCAGGTCAATAAGGCGGCATGGATTGAGAAACTGGCGGAACTGGTGAATCAGGGGCGCATTGAGGGGATTGCCGACCTGCGGGACGAAAGCGATCGCGACGGGATGCGGGTGGTCATTGAACTGAAGCGGGATGCCGATCCGGAGCACCTGCTCGAGCAACTTTATCGCCTAAGTGCCCTACAGGTGACCTACGGCATTAACCTGATGACTCTGGTGGCCAATCAACCGCGCCAACTGTCCCTCAAGGAGATGTTGAGGGAGTTTTTGGCCTTTCGCGAAGCAACACTACTGCGCCAGTACCGCCATGACTTGGCAACCGCCCAAGAGCGCCTCCACATTGTGAGCGGCCTGTTGGTGGGCTTAAATGCCCTCGATACCTTAATTCACATTTTGCGGTCGGCGGTGGATGGGACAACGGCGCAGCGGGAACTAATGAGCCAGTTGCACCTGAGCGATCGCCAAGCCAGTGCCCTCATGGCCATGCCCCTGCGGCGACTCACCCAGCAGGAGCGCAGCCACCTTGAGGCGGAACAGGTGGCGCTCAGGGAGCGCATCCAAACCCTAGAAACCCTGATTAACCAGCGTCCTGAACGCCTGAAAGCCCTGAAAAAAGACCTGCGCCAGCTTAAAAAACAGTTTGGCGACCCACGTCGTACCCAGATTCTGCAGGAGGGACCGCCCTCCCCCCAAGCCGCCACCGTGGCAACCCCCAGTAACGACCCCCTGTGCCTTGAAATTAACGGACGGGGCTATGGCCGCTGCTTTCCCCAGCGCAGTCGCCCGCGCCTAGAGCACCAGACGTGGTTACCTTGGTCGGAACCGCTGCCATTGACGCTGACGGTACAACCAACCGATCGGCTGTGGGTGTTTACCGCCGGGGGCAAAGTCTATCCCTTAGATGTGGAGCGTTTACCCCTCACCAGTCGGCGCGATCGCGGTCAGCCGATTTTGACCCTGTTGCCGGAGTCGGCGCAATCAGACAGCCTTTTAACGGTCTTGCCCCCCCAGGAGGCGGTAGAAACCCTCATTTTGCTGACTCGCAAAGGACGGATCAAAGCCATTCCGGTGGCGGAACTTCAGGAGTTGAGTGGCCGCGGCCTGCAATTGACCAAATTAAAAGCGGGGGATGCCGTGGGCTGGGTGTTGCCCCTCGCGCCGAGCAGCGATCATCTGGTACTGGCCACGTCCCGGGGACGGGTGTTTCACTTTTTGGCCGAGGCAATTCCCGCCTTGGGTCGCCTCAATCAAGGCCAGCCCGCCCTGCGCCTGAGTCTTCAGGAAACCCTTGTGGGGGCGATCGCCCTTGGCGAGCTAGAGTATCTCTTACTGGTGAGTGCCACTGGCCTAGCCAAACAGGTGCCCCTCCCCCTGATTGAGCCAGTCCCCCTTGGGCACTTGGGGCAGCTAATCATGCCGCTGCGGCAAAAGGCAGATCGGCTGGCAGGTATTGGCCGCCGTGGGATCCCCATGGCCGTTGTGACCAACCAGGAGCGGGCGTGGATCACGACTGGCGAGGGTGTCCCCGTCCTCAACAAAGAGGCGGTGGGGGTGCCCCTTACCCCACTGAATCCGCAGGAGCAGATTGTGACGGTGGTGCCCCTAGAGCCATAAGCTGCAACCAGTGTCCCTGCACCCGTAGGCTATACCCCCCGGCCAGCGTACTGGTTTGAGCGCCGTTGGGGGCATCAATAAGTTGGCGTACCGCTTCCACCACCCGAAAATTTAGCCCATGGGGGAGATGTTGCTCTAAAAAGGACTGGATCAACCGTCGCTGTAAGGCTAAAGGTAACTGCCGCAGGCGATCGCGATCCAAAGCAGGCAGGTCAGCGCGGATGACAACGGGTGCCAGACGGGCGACTTCCGCCGCAAAATAGGCATGATCCGCTGCCAGTAGCTCTGCGGTTTGGGCTAAGACTGCCTCCACATTGGCGTTAAAGTGTTGCCGCAGGTAAGGCATCAACTCGTGACGCACCCGATTACGGCGATAGCGGCAGTCAAAATTGGTTGTATCCTGCCAAATGGTTAGCTGCTGTTGTTGGCATACTCTGGCCGTATCGGTGCGGCTCATGTGCAAGAGGGGACGCACCACCTGCACATCTCCTAGGGCACGCACCGGAGACAGCGTACTTAAGCCCGCCCCCCCCGTACCGCGCAGGAGGTTGAGTAGGACGGTTTCGGCGCGATCGCTCTGGGTGTGGCCGGTCACCACATGGCAACAGTTAAAGCGATGGGCAACCTCCCTAAACACCTGATAGCGCCAGATTCGCGCTGCCGCTTCTGTGGCCGGTACCTCACGGGCGGTCACCACCTCACAGGGTAACTGCCACTGGGCGGCCAACCCTTGGACAAACTCAGCGTTAGCAGTACTATCTTGCCGCCAGCGATGATTGCAGTGAACTACTGCCAAGTGCCACTGCCAGTGGGGCTGCAAATCGAGGAGAAGTTTGGCTAAACAAACGGAATCCTGCCCACCGGAGACCGCCATCAGAATCCTTGCTTGGGGTGGCAGCCACTGTTCTTCTTTGAGGTGGCGGTGCAAACGGGCATGGTAAAGGCTCCACACCGCTACTGTCCTAGAAGAACCAACCGTACGAGTGTAAGCCTTTCCCCAACAGATTCACCCCCAAATAGCAAACCCAGACAACGCCAAAGCCAACGGTCGCTAAAATAGCGGGCCTGCGTCCCTGCCAATCGCGGCTAATGCGGGCATGGAGATAGGCGGCAAACACCAACCAAACAATTAAAGCCCAGGTTTCTTTTGGATCCCAACTCCAGGGCGCGCCCCACGCTTCGTTGGCCCATACGGCTCCAGAGATAATGCCAATGGTCAGCAGCGGAAACCCTAGGCCAATCATGCGGTAACTCAGGTTATCGAGGGTTTCGGCAAGGGTGAGGCGCTGTAACTTAAGGTCGGTTGTGGGTTGGCTCACCACTGTGGTACTGGCGGTACTACTGCTTGCCATCGCACCTAGGGATGCGGCTGACTCCATTGGCGGACGGCGAAAACTGCCGGTGCCCACCGAACTGCCCTTGAGGCTGACGGGCTGCCCCCACGTGACCACCAAGAAGGCCATGGCCAGCAGCGACCCCACCATTAGCGTGGCATAGCTGAGCATCATCACACTCACGTGCATCATGAGCCAATTGGACTTAAGGGCGGGGACAAGAGGGGCTGAAGTTTGCATTTCCGGCGGCAACGAGAGCGCCGCAAACGCGGTAATGCCCATGGCCGCCGGCGCAGTCACCACCCCCACCAAGCGCTGACCACTCATCGACTCGGCGACAAAATGCATCGCCGTCAGACCCCAGCACAAAAAGAATAAGGATTCGTAGAGGTTACTGATGGGGAAATAGCCCCCCTCGATCCAGCGCGCCGCCAAAAGGCCGGTAATACATAGGTTGGCGATCGCCATGCCGGTGCGACCCGCCGCTGGTAACCCCGACCACTGGGGAAATGCCGCTCCCAGCCAGTACAGTAACATCGTGACAAAAAGAACCGCAAAGGCGGTATTATCGAGCCAGCTTTCAAGCGTCAATAAATCCATAGGTCGTTCAAAGGTTAAATGCCAGCCATGGGTTGATGCCAACCACAGTAACCTCCTTGTATTGTACTGCGGTTGCTTTCGCGATCCGCAGGAATCGTCATCGACTATAGTTGCATTAGGCCGCCGCCTCCAGCGTGGTGCCCTACGTTTTCACCCAGTTCAGGCAGGAGTGAACCCCCATGATCCAGTCACGACGTGTCCAAGAAAGCTTGGTTGGGCTTTTTATTTTGGCAGGATTAGGTATTTTAGGTATCTCGCTGCTGTGGCTGCGGGGCAATATTGCCGGTGCTAATAGCTACACCCTTGAGGTGGATCTAGAGTCAGCGCCGGGGCTAGCGGTGGGCACCCAAGTCCGGTTTCGCGGCGTACAGGTGGGGCGGGTCACGGAGATTGGCTTTGGTCCTAAGGGGGTCAGGGTGGCATTGCGGGTGAACAATGTCCTCATTCCCCGCGGTGCCGTGCCGGAAATTCGCCAATCCAGTTTTATTGGCCAAGCGCATCTGGACTTTACCCCCCCAGAAGCGGTGCCCGACATTCCTGAGGGGGTGACTGCCTTTGCACCCAAGTGTCAGCCCGAGTTGGTGTACTGCAATGGCGATCGCATTGCCGGGGTGCGCGGTACCAGCCTTGACGATCTGGTGCGAGCCGCCACGAACTTTACCACGGCCCTTGAGCAGTCCGGTATCATCAACAATGCCAATACCCTCATTTTGGGTACAACCCGAACGGTGAGCCGCGCCGACCAATCCTTGGCCAAAATTGATACGGCGGTGGATAACTTTAATGCCCTGAGCACCCAAGCACGGGCTGAGCTACGCAACTTTAGTGATGCCTCCCAAGCCGTGACCCGCGCCGCTAACCAAATGAGTGAACTCATCGAGGTTAACCGCAATACCATTAACTCGGCACTACGCAATATCGACGGTGCCGCCCGCGACCTCCGCACCACCCTAAATGCCTTGACTCCCTTTGTGGATCGCCTCGACCAAGGCGAACTCTTGGCAAATCTAGAAGCCCTTGCCAAAAATGGGGCAGAGGCGGCGGCCAATTTGAACCGTGTCTCCGGCACCCTCAGCAGCCCCATGATTATGCTCTCGATTGCCCAAACCTTAGATGCGGCTCGCGCCACGTTTGTCAATGCCCAAAAGCTGACCAATGATTTACTCAAAATTACTGGCGATCAATCCTTTCAATCAGATCTACGCCGCTTGATTCAAGTCTTAAATCGGTTGCTCTCCTCTAGTCAAACTTTAGAGCAGCAACTCCTTGCCCTCCATGCCACCCGGGTAGATGCCCCCGCCCCCCCGCCAGAAACCCCTGCCCCTGGCCCTAGCGTTGCCGCTACACCGCCAAAAGATGAACAGGAAGCCATTACCAGCGATCCCTAATACGACTACTGACGGAGTGGTTGCAAAAGTGCTTGCCTCGCTTTCGTTGGCAGTAAATAAACAAGGCAGTTGTCACCTCCATTAGCGCTCCTTATCACCCTATAGCTAGAAGAACCCACCAAACCTCGGTAGTAGCGGTTAGCCCTCGGCTTTGAATGCTTCATGAAAAATGACGGTGCCCTGCGGTGTATGCCCGTCAAATGAAAGCGCGAAGAATACCTCTTGCGGAACGCCCTCGTGGCCAAGTCCAGTAACATTCTCAAATCCAAATTTCCTATAGTAGTGCGGATGACCGACGAGACAGCAGCCTTTGGCACCTAGCGCCTTTAATCGTGATAGCCCTTCCTGTATCAAGGCTGTGCCAATACCCTTTCGCTGATACTCCGGTAAGACCGAAACGGGGCCAAGTCCGTACCAGTGCATGGTACCGTCCGACATGCTCACGGGAGAGAATGCAATATGCCCGACCACACGGCCATCTACGTCTGCGACCAGCGATAGGGTCAGAGCCTTTGCAGCACGGAGTGCCTCAATGATGAATTGCTCCGTATGGGTGCTGATCTCTAGGGTTTTGAATGCTGCAATGGTTACCTCGGCGATGATCCTAGCGTCGGCCTCCGTTTCGTCTCTAATTACGATTACAGGGTTCATAGAGGTCTGATGTGATAGAAACCACTGCAACTACTCTCCTAGTGTGTCTTGGCTAAGCTTAACACTCACAACCGATTACTTGGCTGTCTTGTTCCAGCCCAAAATTCAACACTTCTGGGTGTATATATCAAAACAATTCTGCCAGAATGGCTTTGTGCACGTTGGCGGAGTCTCGATAGGTTTGGTAATTGGGGCGGGACTGCTCCGATCGCCAGTGATCCTGCCATTGGGAGACAAGGGTATGGGGGCTAGAGGGCAAGGCCGTTAGCTCGCAGCCGTGCATCCCAGTATCGGCCATTAGATGGCTCACTTTGGGATCATAGCTGAGGGCAAAGCAGGGGCAACCCACACTGGCGGCCATAATCAGGGCATGAAGGCGCATGGCGATCGCCCCCTGTACCGCGGCCAGCACCCCTTTGATCTGCCGCGGATCCGCAAGAGAGAGGAGGTGAGTGTGGGTCGGTAGTAGTTGTTCATGGAGTTGCTCGGCCAAAGGGAGATCCTGTTGCGGCTGAAACGGCAGTAGTAGGATCTCTATGCCTGAAGCGTCTTGCCAAGAGCGCAGGGCGCTCGCCAGGATGGCAAAGCGTTCAGGGGTCAGGCTCGGGTGGGGTCGTAAGGACACCGCGATGGTGCAGGTACGGCTCCATTGACCTTGAGCAGTTGTTGCGGCACCCATCAGCCAAACCGGATCCGCCCCCTGTTGGTGGGGAATCTGCCATTGGCGCAGCAGCGCCGCCGAGCCGGAGTCCCGCACGGTTACCGCCACGCATCGCCGCAGGAGTTGCCGCAGCCACCAACGATAGAAGGGGGATTTGACGGGGCCAATCCCTTGCGCCCAAGCGAGGGTACGGCAGCCCAGTTGTTGGGCCAAGGTCATCAGACCAAGGTAGTAGAGGGGACTCCGCCAACTTGTGACATCTTGAATGAGGCTGCCGCCACCCCAAATAAACACTTCACTCTGACGCAGCGTTTGCAGCACCTGTCCCCACCGGCGGCGATCGCAGGTGGCCACGCCATAGAGGGCAGCGGTAGTTTGGGGATCACCACTGAGCACAACCGGGCTGAAGTGGGCAGGGAGTTGTTCAAGGAGGGTGGCTAAGAGGGCTTCATCACCCGCATTGCCGTAGCCATAATAGCCACACAAAAATACCTGTCTCACTCGGTGGCACCCTCCGCTAAAATCTTGGCAATCATGGCTGCAAACTCCGGTGTTGGGGCGATCGCGGGCGAGATGTGTAGCCGCTGCTGCGGATAGGCTGCCTGTAGCTGTTGCACTTGGGCGGTAAAGGCATCCACGGTTTTACCCCCAAAGAGAAAGTAGCCAAAGAGATGGCTCTGGCAATGCCCTAAGCACTGTCGCTGGTGGAGAGCTTGGGCAAGGCTATCGGGGGCACTCAGGAGGGCGGGCAGCACCCCCAAGGACTCACACAACTGCTGAAACCACGGTAAAACCGCAGGTCGGCGGCTACCGTGCCCCACCAAAATGTTAGCTTGAACGCTGACAAGCTGCTCTTGTAGCCATGTTTGAAAGTGGGGTTGGCTGCCTAAAAAGGACAAACACTGCAATGGCAGAGACGTGACCGCTTGAGCCACGGCAATGGCGGCAGGCACATCCACTACCACATGATTGCCGGGCAGCAAAAATAGGGGTAAGAGCACCACGGGTTGCTGAACCTGTTGGCAAAAGCACTGAATTTGCCCCTCAAGGGTCATCTCTTGGCACTCTAGGGCACCCCAGCCCACATGACCCAGCGGCGCGAGGTACTGCACCAGTTGTGCCATGGCCTGTTGCGGATAGGCACTGGGGCTACCATGGGCAATTAAAAAATAGGCATGGGTCATTGCTGGCCAAACAGGCGCGATCGCCCCGCACAGGAGAGTAACTCACTTTGGCTGAGAACCTCCTGCTCACCCGAGGCCAGCCATTTAACTTGGACGGTGTGGGCGGCGGCTTCCGCTTCACCAATAACAAGGCAGTGGGTTGCACCGCTGCGATTGGCGCGCTTCAGTTGGTTTTTGAAGCTACTGCCACTGAGATCTACCTCAACTGTATATCCCTGATGCCGTAGTTGTTGAGCTAGGACAACCCCCTGGCGCTCGGCACTGCTGCCACGGCTCACTAGGTAAAGGTAGGGAACGGTTCTGGGTTCAAGGGGGCGATCGCCCATCAGCAAGATCAACCGCTCTAGCCCCATCGCCCAGCCAATGGCCGGCGTCGCTGGCCCGCCCAACTCTTCAACCAAGTGATCATAGCGACCACCACCGCAGACCGTCCCTTCAGTGCCGAGGCTACCCTGCTGGAATTCAAAAGCCGTGTGGGTGTAGTAATCGAGTCCCCGCACGAGAGCGGGGTTGATTTGGTAGGGAATGCCCAACTCCCTAAGGAGGGATTGCACGTGCTCAAAATGCGCCCGCGAGGTATCGCTGAGGTAGTCGAGTAGGCGGGGGGCTTCCTTGACAATCGCTTGGGTACGGGCATCCTTGCTATCGAGAATCCGCAGGGGGTTACGGTGCAGCCGATCTTGGGAATCGGGATCCAAATCAGCCGCGTAGGGGCTAAGGTAATCGACCAACGCTTGGCGGTACTGCGACCGATCGGCGCGATCGCCCACGGAGTTGAGCATCAGCGTCACGTCCTCAAGGCCAAGGGCTTTGAGAATATCTAGGGCTAGGGCAATCACTTCTGCATCGGCGCGGGCATCGGCACTGCCGAGCACCTCTACCCCCAACTGATGAAACTGACGATAGCGACCCGATTGAGGCCGCTCGTAGCGAAACATCGGGCCAAGGTACCACAACCGCTGTACCCCCCCCTGAGTATGGAGGCCATGCTCGATATAAGCACGCACCACCCCTGCTGTCCCCTCCGGACGTAGCGTCAAGGAGCGATCGCCGCGATCGCGGAAGGTGTACATTTCCTTGCCCACAATATCGGTCGCCTCACCAATTCCCCGCTCGAAAAGGCTCGTTTGCTCAAAAATAGGCGTACAAATTTCGCGGTAGGCCGCCCGGTCTAAAATTTGGCGTGCGGTGGCCTCCAACTGCTGCCAATAGACACGCTCCGCCGGTAAAATATCGCGGGTACCCCGTGGTGCTTGCAACCCCATCCTGCAATGACAATCTGTTATAGAACAGAGGTATTATATCAGGCGGCTCTAATGGCCGGAGACCCCCGTCTTTGAGTGCAAAATCTGCGCCATCATTCGCTCTGCCTGTGCCCCATAGCTGCCGCCAAACAAATTAAAGTGGTTGAGAATGTGGTACAGGTTGTAGATTGTCTTGCGCTGTTCATACCCCGCCGCGAGGGGATAGGTGGCTGTGTAACCGTCATAAAATGCCCGCGGAAAGCCGCCAAACAACTCCGTCATGGCTAAATCCACCTCGCGATCGCCGTAGTAACTGGCAGGATCAAAAATAACGGGATCGCCACCCCGGATAAAGGCCGCATTCCCGGACCACAGATCACCATGCACCAGCGTAGGGACGGGTTGATGGTTGAGCCAATGGCTCACCTGCTCCAAGAGCGCCTCCGCCTGGGGAAACACCCCACCCCGCCGTCGCGCCAAATCAAACTGGTAGCGCAAGCGAGCGTCACGGAAAAATTCACCCCAGTTGTCTGACCAAGGGTTAATCTGGGGAGTGGCACCAATCGTGTTATTTTCAGACCAACCGTAGCGATCGCCTTGCCCCTGTCGGTGAAGCTGCGCCAGCTTTACCCCCATCTGCCGCCAGTCCCCGTGGCTGGTGAGGGGCAAATACTCCAGCACTAAAAAACTGGCTCCCTCAAGGCTGCCCCAAAGTATAGGGGCGGGAACCCGTACGGCCTGTACCTGCGCCAATGCCTTAAGAGCCAGAGCTTCAGCCCTAAACATAGCCTCTCGCTCAGGCTGGTTAAATTTAATAAACAACCGCTGGGTGGAGTGCTGCCAAACGTAAGCCTCGTTAATACTTTCCCCACCCACGGCAATGGCCTTACCGTCGTGGAGTCGCTGACCCGTTGCCGCCTCAAGACAATCCCACAGTTGCGGCCAGCGACTCATGGCATCAAATGCCATCGGAATGCCCTAGTCGTCGTAAATCCGACACTCCGCCGCATCGGGGTTATCGTCGCAGTACTGCTGAAACGAGGTTTTGTGCTCTTGCTGCTCCGTGCGCTGATGGGCAGCTTCAGCTTGCAGTTCCTCTAGGGCATCCCAGGCAGCGGCACACTGGCCAGAGGTTGCCCCTTCCGTATCACAGACTTGATGGGCTTCCTCACGGGCTTGCTCAATTTGTTTCTCAAGATTACTCATAGAGCGCGTATTGAATCACCTTATTCAGTTTATGCAATCTGCCCAAGGGCAGGAATGCCGTTACTCCACTTTAGCAACGAATGCCTCATTACTGCCATTCACTGCTACTGAGAGAACGGGAGCCGGATTCAAAGTCCCTCTCCTAGGGAGGGAGAGGGATTTAGGGTGAGGGCTGAAAGTGAGATACATTCGAGAGAACTGTCCTCCTGCCCAGTGATCTGAAGACCCTAGAGATTACTGACTACCACCGTAGCTTCCGGGGGCAGTGTCGGTGCCGACTGGGTCAACTGAGCGTAAAGCGGCAAGTGATGCTGGGCAATGGCAGGCAAAGCCGCATGGACCTGGGTGGCGATCGCCGTTGTGGTCACATCGTAGGTTTGGGTGGCCAGCTTCGGATATAGACCCACCGCCAAAATAGGCAGTAGCAACGACAGGGCAATAAACGTTTCACGCGGGTTAATATCCAGCAGCAGCTTGTCAAACATATCGCCCGCCTGCTTGCCGGTAAACACCCGCCGCACCATCGACAGCAAATACACCGGCGTAATAATCAGCCCCACGGCGGCCAAGAAAATCACCCCCACTTTGAACGTGGTGGAGTAGGCATCACTGTTGGTCAGCCCCAAAAACACCGTGAGTTCACTCACAAAACCACTCATGCCGGGCAATGCCAACGAGGCCATCGACCCCGCCGTAAAGAGGGCAAAGGTTTTCGGCATCGACTGGGCAATACCACTCATTTTTTCCATCGCTAGGGTGTGGGTGCGTTCGTAGGTCACCCCCGCCAAGAAGAACAACACGGCGGCAATTAAGCCGTGGGAGAGCATTTGCAGCATGGCACCGTTCAAACCAATGCTGTTGAGGGCACCAATCCCCAGCAGCACAAACCCCATGTGGGAAATCGACGAATAGGCCAGCCGCCGCTTCAGGTTTTCCTGGCCAAAGGCGGTCAGGGCGCCATAGACAATGTTCACCACCCCGAGGGCAATCAAGACCGGCGCAAAGTAAATGTGAGCATCCGGCAGCATTTGCAGGTTAAAGCGGATCAGGCCATAGCCCCCCATTTTCAGGAGCACCCCCGCCAGCACCATCGAGACAGGCGCCGAGGCTTCGCCGTGGGCATCCGGCAGCCATGTATGCAGCGGGAAAATCGGCAGCTTCACCCCAAAGGCCAGCAAGAACCCGGCATAGGCAAACAGTTCCAAGGCTAAGGGGTAATCCTTCAGCCCCAAGGCCGCCATGTTAAGGGTAAAGTCACCACCGTAAAAGGCCATCGCCAGCCCCGCCAACAGGATAAAGAGCGAGCCAACAGCGGTATAGAGAATAAACTTGGTGGCCGCGTACTGCCGCTTAGGACCACCCCAAATCGAGATCAGCAGATAGACCGGCACCAGTTCCAATTCCCAGATCAGGAAAAAGAGAATCAGGTCTTGAGCCGCAAACACGCCCACTTGGGCACTATAGAGCGCCAACATCAGGAAATAAAATAAGCGTGGCTTCTGCTTGACCTGCCACGCCGCAAAAATCGCCACTGTATTCACTAGACCCGTCAGCAAAATCAGGGGAACCGCTAGGCCATCCACCGCCAGTGACCAATTCAAGCCAATCTGGGGCAACCACGCCACGGTTTCGGTCAGTTGAATCTGAGCCGACTGGGCATCGTAGTGCTGCCAAAAGACCGTTGCCGACAGCGCAAACTCAACCAGAGCAATGGCCAGCGCATACCAGCGCACTGTCTTGCCGTTGCGATCCGGTAACACGGGAATTAAAAGCGCCGCCACTAGCGGCAACAGGGTGAGGACAGTTAGCCAAGGAAATTGGGCACTCATTAGACAAACCCCCAAGGGACGAGTCCAGTAAACAGTTAAAGCATCTGAATAAGAATATATACCTATTCGCCCTAATGTTGCAAATTGTTAAGTATTTTTCTACATTATAAAATTCGCACTCATAATATTGACTAAAATCTATTTAGAGTAATATCTGCATTGGCACCAACAAGGGTAAGCTCGGCAATGGTCGGTTCGCAGCAGTGGATTGCCACCAACAATTCGGGCAGCAGGCAATGCCATGAAAAGTAAGCCTCACGAGGATGGTAAAGTCTGGTTTAGGTCTATTCCCCCCGGCAACTCCCAAGGTAAAACGCAATGTTAAGCTCCCTTAATGTTCCTCTTGTGCCACTGGCTACGGACGTAGCACCAGCGGCGGCAGTGTTGGCGAGCGTGCTCTTGAGTTTGGTGACGATTCATTTTGCCAGCAAGCTGGGGGGCGAAGTCACTCAACGCCTTGGTTTGCCGCCGGTTCTCGGGGAATTGTTGGCGGGGGTTATGGTTGGGGTTTCGGTGTTACATCTGGTGGTCTTTCCGGAAGGTGGCGGAACCGCCGATACCTCGGTGATCCTGCAACTGGTGCAGTGGGTGCATCACCTCGATACTACGGCCCTAGGGGCGGTGTTTGACATCCAGTCCGAGGTCATTAACATCTTGGCGGAATTGGGGGTCATTATCCTCCTCTTTGAAATTGGTCTGGAGTTAGATCTGCGCCAACTCACAAAAGTAGGGGTGCAGGCGGTGGTGGTGGCGGTTGCGGGAGTAGCACTGCCCTTTGTCTTGGGAACGGTTGGCCTCATTACCCTGTTCCATACGCCGACCATTCCGGCCATTTTTGCCGGGGCGGCTCTGACCGCCACCAGTATTGGCATTACCTCAAAGGTGCTGGCGGAATTAGGGCAACTGCAATCTCGGGAAGGCCAAATTATTGTTGGTGCCGCAGTCATTGACGATGTACTGGGCATTATTGTCTTAGCGGTCGTTGCCAGTTTAGCGAAAACCGGCACGGTGGACATTACCCATGTGGTGGTACTGATTGTTAGCTCGGTGGCGTTTCTGGGGGGGGCCATCCTCTTGGGGAATGTCTTTAACAAAACCTTTGTGGGGGTAGTCGCGGCCCTAAAAACCCGTGGCAATGTGGTTATTCCTGCGATTGGTTTTGCGTTTTTGATGGCCTTTCTTGCAGATGCCTTGCAGTTAGAGGCCATTTTAGGGGCGTTTGCAGCGGGTCTTGTGCTGGATGAAACCGATGCCCGCCATGAACTGGAAGAACTGATTAAACCGGTGTCGGATTTGGTGGTGCCGATCTTCTTTGTGGTGGTGGGGGCAAAGTCAGATTTAACCCTGCTCAACCCCTTTGTGGCCGAAAATCGCGCAGGATTAGTGCTGGCCGGGTTCCTGGTGGTAATCGGTATTCTGACTAAGCTCAGCAGTGGCTGGCTGGTCTTTGGTCAAGCGGGAGTTAATCGCTTGGCTATTGGCTTGGGAATGGTACCGCGGGGCGAAGTCGGGCTGGTGTTTGCCGGTATTGGCACGGCGGTGGGTGCCTTTGATAAGCCCCTTGAGGTGGCCATCGTCATTATGGTGATTTTGACCACCTTTGTGGCGCCGCCGCTGTTGCGCCTAGCCTTTGGCCGTAGTGAGCCGCCCATGGTCACCCTAGAGGAGCAAGCCCCATGATTTATTTGGAAGCCAGTATCTTTATCACTATTTTGGTGGGGTTTTTGGCCACCATTGTTAAAAAAAATCTGCTGATGAAGATTGTGACGATGGATGTGATGAGCACGGGGGTGATTGCCCTGTTTGTGGTTATTGCCACCCATAGCGGGGTGGTGACACCGATTTTGCGGCCGGGGGCGGCACCGACCATTGCCTACGCGGATCCGGTACCCCAGGGGGTGATCCTGACGGCGATTGTGATTGGTTTATCGATTCAAACCTTGATGTTGGTGGCGGCAATGAAGCTGGCGCGGGATAACCCCACCCTCGAAACCCATGAAATTGATCAGAAGTATTTGTAAAGAATTTGCCAATGACTCATTTTGCGATCGCCTGGATTTTAGTGCCCTTTGTGGCCGGGCTCACCCTCTACCTACTGCCAATGGTGGCGCGGGGGCTGACCTTGGCGATCGCCCTGCTGTCGCTCTGTGTGGGGTTAGCCATCACCATCCAGGACATTAACCTCTCGTTTGTGTTGATGGATAGTTTTGGCATTAGCCTGCAAATTGACAGCCTGAGCGGCTACTTTGTTGTCACCAATGCCCTCGTTCTGTTGGCGGTGGTGCTCTATACATGGCGGGGGAACGATAGCGCCTTTTTTTATGTGCTGCTGTGCTTTCTCCACGGCAGTGCCAATACGGTCTTTATTTCGGCAGATTTCCTCAGCCTTTATGTCAACTTGGAAGTGCTAGGGATTGTTGTTTTTCTGTTAATTGCCTATCCCCGCAGCGATCGCCCCCTGTGGATTGGCCTGCGCTACCTGATGGTGAGCAATGTGGCGATGCTGTTTTATCTGATGGGGGTGGGCTTTGTCTATCAGGCCAGCCACAGCTTTTCGTTTCAAGTGCTGATGCAAGCACCCCCAGAAGCAGTAGCACTGATTTTGATGGCCCTGCTGGCCAAGGGGGCGATTTTTGTCAGCGGTCTGTGGCTGCCCCAAACCAACGTGGTGGCAGCGCCGGTGGTGGCGGCACTGTTGGCCGGGATTGTTGAAAATGCAGGTGTGTTTACCTTGGCGCGGCTGAGTCTGCTGTACGAGGGAATGGGTCACATTGTGCAGCTCTTTGCCCTCTGCTCTATTTTCTTTGGGCCGGTGTTGGCACTGGTGGCGGATGATGTGCGGCGCTTACTGAGCTTTAGTACCCTTGGTCAACTGGGTTGGGTGATTATTTCTCCGGCAGCAGCGGGGTTGTATGCGCTGATGCACGGGCTGGCAAAGGCCAGTTTATTTCTGAGTGTGGGGGAGCTGAACCACTACCGCCTCGGCGAACTCCGGCAGCAGGGTATGGTGCGCCCCGTGGCGATCGCGATGATGGTTGCAGGCTACGGTATTATTGGCATTCCCCTGTTGGGGGGATTTGCTGCCAAAGCCTTGACGATGAGTTATTTGCAGCCATGGCAGCAAGGGCTGCTGTACGGCGCAAGCGTCTTGACGGCCACCCTCTATAGCAAACTGGTGTTGATTCCGCGGCAGCCATCCTCAACCCCACTGCCCCTAGGCTACAGTGCGGCCACCCTTGTCCTGTTGGGGGGGCTGGTGCTGGCCAATGCCGGTTATCTAGAGGCTTACACCCCTGAAAAACTTCTGCCCTCCTTGATTCCACCGGTGGTGGGGTTGCTCCTTGTCGGGCTGGGGGTGTCCCGCTGGGAGTCCGCATGGCGAGGGGCATGGGAGCGCTTAGAGCACCTACTGGGGATGATCCTGCTGCTCCTGATTGGCTTGATTTGGTTAGCCCTATGACAATCAATTACCTGAACGTTGCCCTACGGTTAACGATTTGGCTGCTACTGACGGCGGATTTTGGCCTAGTGAATATCATTATTGGCGTGGTGGTGTCCTTACTACTGCCCCACGGTCGGGTGGGGGCAGCCAGCCTGCGGCAGTGGTTAAGTACCCTTGGCAAAGTGGCTATGGCGGTACCCCGCGCCTACGCCGAAGCGATTGAAATTCTGCTGCGCCCCCATCGTCATGAAGCCGTGGTGCGCCAACCGGTAAGTCCGACGCGATCGCCCGGGTTAATTTTTCTCGATATTTTTGCCATTACCTTTACCCCCAAAACCATTGTGCTGCACTACGACGAGCAGGGGTGGTTTGAGGTGCATGAACTGGTGCAGCAACGGCCACAGGCAGAACCAGCACACGAGGAGGGCGGCCAATGACGGCGTTTTTGGTACTGATGCTGCTGATTCTGTGTATTCCCCTGTACGCTGCTTGGAAGGGGGAGCACATCTGGGCAAAAATGTTGGCCTTTGCCAGCGTTGCCACCAAGGCAGCCATCATGATCTTGATGGTATCGGTGGATCGGGATGATTGGATGATTGGCATTGTCGGTGTGATTATCCTCAGCGTTGGCAACGGTGCCCTGATGTTGTTGGCTCAGATTCTGCGCCGACTACGGGATGTGGCAAATCTTTAGGGGGGAACATGCTTTTACAATGGCTCAGTTATGCCTGCATTAGTTTTGGTCTTTTTCTGTGGCTGTGGGGCACATGGCCCCTAGTGGGACGGCGATCGCCCCTGTTTAAGCTGCACTACTTATCCATTGCTGATACCCTTGGCTCCATGGCCATTATGCTGGGGGTGCTGCTGCGCATTCCGCGGGAGTGGCCGCTGCTGCTGCTGGCGGTGATTTCCTTGGCTCTTTGGAACACAATTCTCGGGTATGTGCTTGCCTACTGCTCCCAAGGGGAGGACAGCGATGGATAACTGGCTGATTGCTGTTACGGCCCTGTTGCCCCTCACCGCCCTGATGCTGGTGTTTCAAACAAATCCCTACCACGCCCTTGTGATTCGCGGTATTGTCGGGGCGGTTGCCGCCCTCATTTACGCCGTCCTAGGAGCCGCCGATGTCGCCCTCACCGAAGCCTTGGTGGGCACCATGCTCTCGATTATGCTCTACGCCGTGGCGGTGCGCTCCTCTCTGGTGCTGCGGCTAGGGGTTCTGGCCTCAGCCCTTTCCACCGATACCCTTGATCCGCTCCTAGAGGCGCTACGGACAGCGGTGGCACCCCACCATTTACGGGTGGAGTTGATTGTTTATCCCAACTTCGATCAGTTAAAAACTGCCCTACACGAGCGGCAGATTCATGCCCTCTGTGCCGAGGAAGATCGACAATTGGTGACCATGACGCGGGTGGCTCGCCTTTACACGCTCCTGAAGCCCACCCTAACCGCATGGAGCGACGTTGTGTACTACCCTCTAACCCCAACGGAGGAAGCTGTCCCATGAGTATCATGACCCTCATTTACGGTCTTGCGGCGCTGCTACTGTTCATTAAAATGGTGGCCTTGCCCACCTTTTTTTCAGAGCCAACCGCCGCCATTGTCAATACCTTGGTGACGGAAGCGGGGGTGCCCAATGCGGTAACGGCAGTGATTTTGCGCAACCGTCTCTACGACACCATTTTTGAGGTGGTGGTCTTCACCATTGCCATTTTGGGGTCCTATTACCTCCTCGCCAACGAAGCGCCCCTCGGGCATGTCAGCCGCTTTAACGATCAGCCCTCCATTGTTCTGGCGCGCTTTGGCGCTACGATTTGCTCCCTTGTGTGTATTGAACTGGCGCTGCGGGGGCACCTCAGTCCGGGGGGAGGCTTTGCGGCGGGTGTGGCGGGGGGCACCGCCATTGGCCTGGTGGCCATTACCTCTGCCCCTGAGTGGCTAGAGGATATTTATCGCCGCTTCCATGCCGCTACCTGGGAGAAAATTTTTGTCATTGTCTTTATCCTGTGTGGCGCGAGTACCTTGATGGGGGTTAGGTTGCCCCTCGGCGAGTTTGGCACCCTCCCCAGTGGCGGGATGATTCCCTGGCTCAATATCCTTATTGCCTTTAAGGTGGCCTTGGGGTCTTGGGCGGCGGTACTGATCTTTATTCGCTACCGGGGCTTGCTCTAGGCTTCGAGGGGTACCGCTTCAGGACAGCAGGTGCGCACCTGTAACCCCTGATAGAAGGTTTCTTGGTGCAAATCAACTTTGGACTGGGCCGCTAAAAACAGTAGTGCCCAAAATACGCCCACCGGATCATTTTTGCGGTTGAGTAGGTCGCTGAAATCGAGCCATGTCCCGACGGGGGCAATATCCCCTAAGAGGGTTTCCACCGCGGCGGCCATTTCGGTGAGGTTTTCCTGGTGTGCCAGTTGGGTAATGGTTCTGAGGGTGGTGGGGCGGCGGCGCGGGCGGGGGGTATGGGGTCGCAAAACTTTTGCCCGCTCCGTTTGTACGGCCATGGTTTTTAGGTGGGCAATAAGCTCATCGAGCGTGACACGCCGACGCTGCTGGGGGGGAGCCACAGGACGGCGGTGCAGGTGCTGTTCTAGGTGGCTGGGCAACACTGCCAACGATGGGTTAAGGGCAATCTCGGCAAGGTCTGACTCCATGCTCTCCTCTGGGGGAGTCTCATCAATGGCCACGAGGCGATCGCTTTTGAGGAGCACCAGCATGGCGGCGTACAGGAAGGCTTGGCCGGATTCCCCAAGGCTGGGTTGCCCCCGACTGGCTAGCTCTGCCAAGCAGCGATCAAAGACATCAATGACTTGAATGTCCCACGGGTCAATCTCACCCCGCTCCGCCAACTCAATCAAGACATCAATTGCTGTATCTGCAAAGGATCGCGCCATGGAGGTTGCCCATTGGTTTTTCACATCTTAAGGGTTATGCGCACCCAAGGGTATCTCTATCCAGATTTATCCAGAGTGCGGCTCAGCAATGGGAATGGTAAAGTGAAATTCACTGCCGCGATCGCGCCCGGCGGACTCTGCCCAAATTTGTCCCCCCAAGTTGGTAATAATTTGGCGGCAGATGGCCAATCCTAAACCGGTGCCGCCAGCGGAGCGTCGCAGCGCCCCCTCCTCTTGGTAAAAGCGATCAAAAATAGTTTCCAGCCGATCCGGTTCAATGCCACGGCCAGTATCGGCAATGGTGACCTCCAGCAGGCCATCGGGGCGGGGGGTGGCCGCAATGGAGACGTTGCCCGACTGCTCCGTAAACTTACAGGCGTTGTCCAGTAATTTCGAGAGCACTTCCACCAGCCATTCGCCATCGGCACGGACAAGGGGTAACTCCTGGGGCAGGCTGGCGCTAATGCTGGGCAGTTGATCCTTTGGCGTGCGCAGGCTACTCAGGGCTAAGTCAACCAGTTCTTGAATGGGTAAGGGTTCCGGTCGCCACTGAATACGGCCACTCTCCAGTTGGGAAAGGGTGAGGAAGTCCTGAATGAGTTTGCGCATCCGCTCGGCATCCGCTAGGGCGGTACTCAGCATCACCTGTCGCAGTTCTGGATCCATATCCGGTTCACTGGCAAGGCTCTCAAGGCAAATTTGAATGGTGGACAGGGGGGTGCGCAGTTCGTGGCCGGTAATGGCAATGAGGTTACTGCGGGTGCGATCAAGGGCTTCGAGTTGGGCGTTTAGCTCCTCGAGGTCCGCGTAGGCTTCCGCTTGGATGAGGGCTACCCCCACCTGGATGGCGATCGCTCCCACCAGTTCAGCATCCATGTCGTGCCATGGCAGGGGGGTCATCCGATGCAGTTCCACCATGCCCAAGAGGCGACCTTGGTAGAGCACCGGTGCCAGTAACAGAGCCTGTACTCCCCACGTTTGTAGGGGTTTGAGGCGGCTAGCCTCCTGGGGCTGTTGCCAACGGGGGTCAGCCCCCAGATCATCCACCTGAATGGCCTGTTGTAGCTCTAGAGCCTGCTGGGTGTAGGGGTGCTCCGCCACCGGCCAGTACTGCTGCTGCAGCGAGGGGGTGCCCGGGGTGGTGTACTCGTACTCAATCCGCACGCGAGTGTCGGTACTGCGACAGCGGTAGATCAGACAGCGATCGCTCCCCAGAACCGTTCCCAATTCTGCCACCGCCCGCGTCAAAATTTCCGTCGGGTTAAGGGAGTTGCGAATGGTGGTGGTGATGGCATTCGTGAGGCGTTCCTTGCGCTCTTGAATGGCAATTTGGCGATAGGCCTTAATTTGCTTGTACTGTCCGGCTTGCAAATAGGTCACGAGGCGATCGACAAACGGGGCCGGGTCGCTGCCGCAACCGGCACTGGCGTGAAACTGATCCACCAAGCTCAAGGCGGTACTAATTTTGAGGCGGAGTTCAGGGCGGTACTCGCAAATCCGCTGCAATAGCATCGTTGCCGCTGTGGCCGAAACGTCGCGGTCAAAGGTCCAAATGCCCTCAAAGCGCCGCGCCTGATCGAGGGGAGGCAAAACATCGCGTCGGTTTGTCGTGGCCGAGCGCCGCACCTCGCGGCAGACTAAACAGGCGCTGTAGTTTGGACTAAGCACCACCAAGTGCCACTCCTGACTCAGGGCATCCTGTGGGTCAAAGGCAATGGTTTCGTAGTCGCCGGAGCAGTTTGTAAACTCGGTTTCCGGTGCAGCCAGCACATACACGTGATCCGATTTGCTGGCAATGCGCTGGTAGCGATGGGCTTCTTGACGATAAAACCGTTCCCGCTGAAAACAGGCAATAATCACCGGGGCATCCTCACTGGCCAGAACCTGATCTTCCATGGCGTGGGATAGCGCAGTGAGGGAGGTCTTAAAGTACAACTGCGATCGCAAGCGCGGGATCTGTGCCAACAAATCCTCAAGAACCGATGTAGCAATGACGGTGTTGGCCATGGCAGCGACAACTGTTGATCAGCCCTACGCTATCATTATCGGTAATTAGGGGTCAGCACAACTTAGACGCCGATAAACAGTCGCCAAGGCGTGGCGATCGCCCACATTCCCCGGAAACAGGACAACGGGCAACTCTGGAAAACGGGGATGATCAGCACTCGTACACACCACCGAGCACCCGGGCAAAATTTGCCCCAACAGCCGTACCGTCGGCAGAGCCAACCCCTTACTGAGCACATCATTGGAGGTAATGCCCCCCTTGCTGATCAGGTAGCGCAGATCCGTCGGTAACCCCTGCACAATGGCCATGAGTACCTCCGACACCCGCTGGCCAAACGCAAGACGGGTGGCCGCATCCGCAAACGTTAGTTCCTGCCGACTGGTGTAAATCACGGGGGTTTTAGCCGCAGCCATGGCACCCTCAACCGCTGCCAAGGTGGTGGCAATGATCTCCGCTGCGGCGGCGGCACTCTCGGCTAGTGGCGCAACAGGCACCTCAAGGGGCGCAAGGTCTGGCTCCTGCAGCAATACCTCTAACTGCTCGGTGGTCTTACGCACGTGGGACCCCACCAGCACTACCCCACACCGCCCGGGACGACAATAGGCGGCCATGGCTGCCGCGGGTGTCGGTTGCGGTGGCAACTGCGCCAAGGCCGTGAGCAAACTGGCGGCACTGCGGAATAAAAACCGCTTGCCCTTGCTGGCTAGCTCGCGCACCACAGCAGCAAACTGATCTAGATCCGCTTGGGTTTCGGCATCCACAACGGCACAGGCATTGCCCCTCAACTGGGCTAAACGTTCGACCAGTTCAGGACTGCGAATATCGGGCAGTAAAATGCGCTCCACCGCAGCCGCGGGAATCTGTCCGGCGGTTTTTTCCGCCACATAGTCTGGTAGGTAACTATGGCGGTAGCCAAACACTGAATCGCGGGCAAACTCGGTTTCATGCACGGGCACCGGCTGCCCCTCCACCACCAGAAAGTGCTGACTGTTGCGGGTAATACGCCCCCCCTCTAGGAAGGCGGGCACCAGAAAATGGGCATCAAAGGGGCCTAACTCCGCCGCAATCACATCCGTTTCAAGGGGATAGTGGCCACGCAGGGTCGAGTCCGAACGGCTGACCACAATATAGTCACTGATGCCGGCGATCGCGAGGGCTTGCTTCAGGTGACGGCACACGCTGCGGGTCACATCCGCTGCCGCCGCCGCAGGTAGGGCGCGGGTATTGGTCAGGATAAAAAAGATTGGGGCGCGATCGCTGAGTCCTTGACATAGGGTCTCCACATCCCAGCGGGTCAACAGCAGGCAACTATGAACCGTCTGGGAGCCGGTGGGATCATCGTCAAGGACAATTATTTTCGGTTGAGCCATCGTGGCACCTCCCTAGGCAAAGGTTAGCTCGCCATTCACCTCAAGGCGGGTAAATTGGTTGGGTGTGAGGAACTGCTCGCCCAAGGCTTCCGCGACGCTGGGGCTAATCCAGCCCAGTTGTTTGAGCAATTGAATGGCAACGGCGTACTTGGCTCGTTTGGCACCATCGCTAACTTTAATGGCTAGCCCCATCCCTTCACCCACCCGGCCTAGACACTGAATCCCTTCGGCACCGGACTTGCTTAGCACTTCTCCTGCCGTTAGGCGCATCAGTTCGCTGTCAAATTGTCCGGCACCGGCAACAAAGTCGGGATGGTGGGTCATGGCTCGCACCACCCGCTCCATGGCCCAGTCATTACCGGAGGCCAACTGGCCGTAGAGGGTGGCCATCTGCACCAACTGCATCAGGTAGGTGGGGGCACCGCAGTCATCGTGGGCATAGATAAATTCCGCCGCCGGCATTTTCAGGAGTTCGGCGACCTTACTTAAGATCAGGGTCTGGACGGGATGGTTTTTGTGCAGGTAGCTGGCAAGGGGCCAGTTTCGCTGCTGACATACCGCTAACATGCCTGCGTGTTTGCCCGAGCAGTTGTGCTGGAGCGCCCCCTGCCGTCCCGGGGGCACCGGGCATTGTAAGGCGGTGGGATCCACGTCACTGCGCCAGAGGATATTAAACACCTGCCGCACCTGCTCAATCCGTCCCTGATGGGAACTACAGATAATGGCGAGGTCGCGATCGCTCAGGTCAAACCGCTCCATCGTACCGGTGGTGGTCACCGCCAAAGCTTGTAGGGGTTTTAAGGCCGAGCGGATAAAGGCGGCCGTTTCGGCATTTCCCGCTAGTGCCAGAATGCGGCCACGGGCATCACAGACGACCCCATGGGCATGGTGGGTAGATTCAACAATACCTTCGCGTAATAAACAGACCTCAAGGGCAGGAGACTGGGTTCGTTTGGCCATAGGTTATTTGTTCAGGACACCATAAACGCTGGGGAGGGCTACAACCATACCCAGAGCACAATGAGGCCAACGGAAAAAAGGACAAATGCCGTCACTGTCACCCGCAGCCGCTGCAAAATCGGCAGTAATTCGTAGCTGTAAATGAGCCGATCTTGGTTCAGTTCGGTTTCCGGCTTTGGCCACTCTTGACCATCGTACCAGCCCGTTTCTTCGTAGATGACGGTGGGACGCTGCAAGCGATCGCCCACGTAGGTCCAACCTAGGAGCAACCGCACCAGAATCAGTAATGCCCATAAATTGGCTCCCAGAATTGCCGCCACCGCCACCTTCAGGGGGTTGGCCTGACCATTCACACTGGCGATCGCCAACGGGCCACTCACGAGGCACCCGAGTCCCCACAGGAGCGCTAAGCGGCGTTGAAAGCGGGGCAAAGGCTGAATAGACCAGCGAAAAAACCAAGATCCCTGCAAATCGCGGTACTCATTAATGGGGCGCTGATCTACCGGAACGGGACAGACAGTTTGAGACACAGTGGCAACATGTGACAACACTGCCTCCAGCATACCAGTCTCCTTGGGATCGTGGATCGATTCACAAGCTGCATGAAACGCAACTCTCAAGCCGTAAACTGAGGGGTAGCAGCCAACCGTCACCGCTGGTGAGGTGAAACGTTTGTTGCTATAGTGATTAGTCCTTTCCCCTTTGCGGTCAACCTGCATGGAATGGCATCAGTCCGATGTGGCTCAACTGCGACTCATTGATCAACGGTTAGCCGGGCATACCCTGAGTCCGGCGGAGTACGATGTTGTGCGGCGGGTCGTCTATGCCACAGGAGATCCAGAGTACCTTAACTTAATTCTTTACTCTGAGCAGGCGCTCCAGTCGGGGGTCGCCGCCTTGGCCGCCCATGCGCCCATTGTGGTCGATGTCACAATGGTGCAGGTGGGGCTATTGCCACAGACCCAAGAGAGCTTTGCCAATCCCATCTACTGCGGTGCCGAAACCTTTATCCGGCCACAGCAGGGCAAGTCACGCATTGCCTTTGGCGTGGAAACCTTAGCCCGCCGGCATCCAACGGCTATTTTTGTCATTAGTAGTGATTATTCTGCCCTCGAACCGCTGTTACGCCTTGTGGAAGCTCAAGAGATTCGCCCGGCGCTGGTGATTGATGCCGCCCCTAACTTTGCTCCCCCTATTTTGGAGCGCCTGCAAAAGTCATGGGTGCCCCATATTACGGTGAAGGGCACCAAAGGCGGTGTGGCGGTGGCGACAGCAATTATGACGAGCCTGATTCAGTTGGCATGGACAGCCTATGGCGACCCCCCCACCCCCTAGCGAGACGGAGTGGCTGTGCATTGGCAACGTGGTGGCGGCCCATGGCTTGCGGGGTGAGCTACGCATTAAACCCCTATCGGACTTTCCGGAGCGGTTTACGACCCCGGGGTGCCGCTGGCTGCGCAGAGCCACGACAGGGGTGCCCGAACCCATCACCTTGGTGCGGGGGCGCTTTGTGCCGCGGACAGAGCAGTTTGTGGTCACCTTTGCCGAAATTCGCGATCGCACCACCGCCGAGCAGCTCAAGGGGGCAGAGCTACTGGTTCCCGCCAGCGATCGCCCCCCCCTTGCGGCTAATGAATACCACCTGATGGATTTAGTGGGCCTAGGCGTTTATGAGGGCGATCGCTACGTCGGCCGGGTTGTTGGCTTAGTCAGTGCTGGCAATGATCTGCTAGAGGTTGCCCTGCCAGAGGCCCGCGCCCCTTACGTTTATATTCCCTTTGTGCCCGCCATTGTCACCCAGATTGATTTAGCCCACCAACGAATTCAGATTGATCCACCTTTTGGTTTGCTTCCCTGATCAATCCCCCCCGAGATCGTTAATAATAGACATACCGAGTTTTGTTAAACATGCCCCTAGTATTGAGATTGCTGAGTGATTTGCCCCAACCCACCCCTTAAAAAGATTTAACCCCCTCAATTGCGGTAGCCCTCACCTGCGCAATCCTAGCCGATTGCCCTACCGCTCCCCCTCAACATTGTCATCGCAAGATGATTGCCGTCAGATATGCCGTCAGATATGCCGTCAGATATTTTGAGAGTCAGCATGAGTATTGGTAAAGTACGTATTTATGACCTATCCAAAGAATTAAACTTAGACAATCGCGAGTTACTCACGATTTGCGATCGCTTGGGCATTCCCTATAAAAGTCACAGCAGCACCATTTCGGATAGTGATGCCGATCGCATTCGCGCCACCGCCCACGCTGCTGCTGCGTCGCCCAAAGCCAGCAAAACCCCACCCCCCCTGAAAAAAAATCCTGCTGCCAAATCCCAGCAAATTGTTGCGGTGCATACCCAGCCCCGCTCCGACACCCCTGCCCCCCCACCCCAGCTACAGCAACCCCCCAGCCGTCCCACCGCCCCCGTACGGCCCCGCCCCGCCCAACCCTCTCAACCAATTAAACTGCCGGAACCCGTAGCCGCCGAGGCACCTAAACCAGTTCCTGCCTCGGCCAAGCCCCAGCCCCCCAAACCGGCTCCCTCCCTTGTTGCCCCTCCAGCCCGTCCCCAAAAGGTGGAAAAGCCCGCCCCGCCCCGCAAGGAACTGCCGAAAAAAGAGAAAGCCGCTGAGGCTCCCAAGGTTCATAGTCAAGATCGCATTGAAATTGTCCGCCGTCCTGCCCCACCCGTTAAGCCAGAGATGGCACCCAAGCCCACCCTGCCGGAACTGCAACCGCCGCCGGTGCTGCGCCCCCCCACTCTGCCAAAACCCTCCTCCACCGATTCGGGGATTGAGGTTCTAGACAGCCGCTCGATCAACAAGGTCATTAAGGATCGGCATCGCCACAAGGACACCGACGAAGAGGAAACCAAGCGGAAACTGCCGCGGGGCCTTAAGCCACGGGAAGAAAGTATTGACGACGATGACGAGCTAGAACTGAGCAGTCGCCTTGTAGCCGTGCCTCAGATGACGGTGGATGTCAGTCAGTCCCTACAGCGTCCCCCCAAACCCAAAGCCCAGCGACCAACTCGCCCCACGACCCCGGTGAGCAAGCCCGAAAAACCCTCCGAGAAAAAACCCAGCCGCAGTCGCGATCGCCGTCAAGACGAAAGCAAAGATGCGGCACCACCGGATCACATCACCATCGAAGGGGCGCTGTCGGTGCAGGAACTGGCCAGCCTGCTGCGCCGCTCCGAAGCAGAAATTATCAAAATTCTCTTCCTGAAGGGCATTGCCGCCACCATTAACCAAACCCTTGAAGTGGAAACCATTGAACTGGTTGCCGAAGAATTGGGGATTACCGTAGAAACCGCCAGCCATACCACCGAAGCCGCCAAGGCCACCGAAATGCTCGAATCGAGCGACCTTGATCATCTGCAGCGGCGACCGCCAGTGGTGACGATTATGGGGCATGTGGATCACGGCAAAACCAGCCTCTTGGATGCCATCCGCAATGCCAAAGTGGCCCAAGGAGAAGCGGGGGGCATTACGCAGCACATTGGTGCCTACCGTGTGGATGTGGAGCAAAATGGCGAAAAGCATCAAGTGGTCTTTTTGGATACCCCCGGCCACGAAGCCTTTACGGCCATGCGGGCGCGGGGAGCACGGGTGACCGACATTGCCGTGCTAGTAGTGGCGGCAGATGACGGCGTGCAGCCGCAAACCATTGAAGCCATTAGCCATGCCAAGGCCGCCAAAGTGCCAATTATTGTTGCCATTAACAAAATTGACAAGGAGTCGGCTCAACCGGATCGCGTCAAACAAGAGTTAACGGAGTTTGGCCTCGTGCCCGAAGAGTGGGGTGGCGACACAATCATGGTGCCCGTCAGTGCCCTGCAACAACAAAATCTTGATACGCTACTAGAGATGATTTTGCTCGTGGCAGAGGTAGAAGACCTCTACGCCAATCCCGATCGTCCGGCCAAAGGCACCGTTATTGAAGCGCACCTCGATCGTGCCCGCGGGCCGGTGGCCACCCTACTGGTTCAAAACGGCACCCTGCGGGTAGGCGACATTCTAGTGGCGGGGGCCTGTTTTGGTAAAGTGCGGGCCATGATTGACGATCGCGGCCAGCGGGTTGAAGCGGCCACCCCCTCCTTTGCCGTCGAGGTGTTGGGGTTAGCGGAAGTGCCCGCAGCAGGGGACGAGTTTGAAGTCTTTAGCGATGAAAGAACGGCTCGGGCGATCGCCGAAGAGCGTGCCGCGGCCCAGCGTCAATCGCGCCTAGCCCAAGCGGCGACAGCGCGGCGGGTGTCCCTCACCTCCGTCTCGGATCAAGCCCGCGAAGGCGAGCTCAAAGAGTTAAACCTGATTTTGAAGGCGGATGTGCAAGGCTCCGTAGAAGCAATTCTGGCCGCCCTGAACCAAATGCCCCAAGATCAGGTGCAACTGCGGGTTCTACTGGCTGCTCCCGGGGAAATTACCGAAACCGACATTGACCTTGCCACCGCCAGTAACGCCGTCATTATTGGCTTTAACACCACCCTTGCCAGTGGTGCGCGGCAGGCAGCAGAGCAAAACAACGTTGATGTGCGCGAGTACAACATTATCTACAAGCTGCTTGACGATATTCAGGGAGCCATGGAAGGGCTGCTGGAGCCAGAACTGGTTGAAGAGGAGCTCGGACAAGCAGAAGTGCGGGCCATCTTCCCCTTGAGCAAGGGGGCGGTGGCGGGTTGCTACGTCCTTAGTGGCAAGCTGGTGCGCAACTGCAAGGTGCGGGTGCTCCGCCAGCAAAGCGTGATTCACACCGGCATCCTCAGTTCCCTAAAGCGGATGAAGGACGATGTGCGTGAAGTGGCCTCCGGCTACGAGTGCGGTGTTCGTTTAGACGACTTCCAACTGTGGCAGGAGGGGGATATTATTTCCGCTTACCAAACTGTCACCAAGCGCCGCAGTCTTGGCAGCAGCCACGAGAGAAACTAAACTGAATCAAAGTTGATCGATTGATTTTGGTCAACCGTTCAGGGTTGTGAGGAGATGGGCATGGGACTGCAACGACGTACTTTTTTGCACCGAGTTGCCCAAGGAGCCGGGGCAGTGCTGTTCGCAACCGGTACAAAGTCGCTCTTGACCGCCTGTGCCGGTAATGTGGAACCCACCGGGCAAGGGGATGGCGCAACCGATGTCACCATTTCCAGTAATGGTCTATTGACGCCGGGCACGCTGGCTTGGGGAGCCGAGGCCACAAGCGGTGCGCCCTACGTGTTTTACGATCCGGTGAATCCCAGCCAACTCATTGGCTTTGAGGTGGACATTGCTGACGCGATCGCTAAACTCATGGGTGTAACGCCCGTTTTTGTTGCCACCGCCTACGATCAGTTATCCGCCGCCTTGGCTGCTAATCGGTTTGACTTCATCCTCAACGGTTGGGAAATTACCGCCGATCGCGAGCGCATCCAGCTTTTTTCCCAGCCCTACTACCGTTACGGTCAACAGATTGTGGTGCGCTCAGATGATGAGCGCTTTGCCCAGTACGATGCCACCAGCGATGTGACCCTTGCCAACTTAGCGGGGATGACCGTGGGCACAGGGATTGGCTACAAGGCGCAAGAAATTTTGGAACGAGACCCCAACATTAAAATCCGCGCCTACGATGGCAACTTACCCTTTGACGATTTGGCGCAGGGGCGCATTGATGCGGTGATGTTAGACTTCCCGATTGTGGCCTACTATATTTTAGGGTCAGGGCCTAGCGGCACCGTCAACCCCGCCTTAAAGCCCATTGGTGTCCCTATTTTTCTGAATAACTACGTCATTGCCTTTAATGCCAACAGTCCCAAGGCGGAAACCCTAAAAACAGAAGTGAATCAGGCTCTTGAAATCCTCAAGACCGATGGCACCCTACGGGGAATTTACGAGCGCTGGAAAATGTGGAATGAGCAGCAAGCACAAATTGGCATTGTTTAGGGGTGGGGCATGGAGTTAGTCCAAGCCGCGTTACCTGCCTTTTTGCGGGGAGCACTCAATACCCTGATTTACTGTGCCATTTCCTTCCCTATTGCCATTGTGCTGGGGATTCTCTTGGCGGCCATGACCACCTCTCCCTACCTGTTTTTGCGCTGGCCTGCGGCATGGTTTATTGAGATCATGCGGGGAACCCCCATGATTACCCAACTGCTGCTGCTGTACTACGGTGTGGGGGCTGTGCTGGCTCAGGTTAATTTGGCAACGTGGGTGAATGCTTGGACCGCCGGCGTGACGGCCTTAGCACTTAACTATGGGGCTTACGAAGCGGAGGTGTTTCGGGCTGGCCTGAAGGGGGTGGATGTGGGGCAGCGGGAAGCGGCTTTATCATTGGGAATGACCCAACAGCAGGGGTTTGTGCGGGTTATTTTGCCCCAAGCGGTACAAATTGTTATTCCACCGCTCATTAATGATTTTATTTATATGCTCAAGGATTCGGCTATTGTCAGCGTCATTGCGGGGGTGGATTTAACATCGGTGTTGCGGGTCTGGGTCATCCGCAATAGCAGTAATCCGTTTCCGTTGTATGCCTTGGCTCTTGGGCTGTACCTGCTGATGAGTTTGCCGATCGCCATCTGGGGTCGTCGTATTGAACGAGGATTCGCGCCGCACTCTCCAACCTCGCGTTAGCCGGTTGGAGTCAAGGCGCGGCAGTTGTAGCC
>OGCL01000376.1_pt1 | contig 49229 bp, 45 predicted proteins | sample 1570041 | NCBI WGS metagenome assembly OGCL01 (sample SAMN06266162, study PRJEB24511) | hot springs metagenome | isolation source: Hot spring water | place: South Africa: Limpopo | collected 2015-06-22 | reverse complement strand
CCGGCATCTGGTGGGTGTTCGAGGTCATCCCGATCGGCGTCACCGCCATCGCCATCGGCGTGTTCCAGGCGCTGTTCATGATCCGCCCGGCCAAGGAGGCCTTCCGCGACTTCATGGACCCTTCCGTGATGTTCATCTTCGGCTCGATGGTGATCGGCATGGCCTTCACCAAGACCGGCTTGACCAAGCGCATCGCCTACAGGATGCTCGCCGTGGTCGGCGAAAACACGCGCATCATCCTGCTCGGCAGCATGGTGGTCACCGCCCTGCTCACCCACGTGATGGCGCACACCGCCGTGGCGGCGACGATGTTCCCCATCCTGCTCGCCATCATGGCGCTCTACAAGGACGACGCGGGACCCTCCAATTTCGGCAAGGCGCTGTTCATCGGCATGGCCTGGGCGGCTGGCGCGGGCAGCATCATCACCCTGCTCGGCGCCGCGCGCGGCCCGGCGGCGGCCGCGATGTTCGCCGAATTCACCGGCCGGCAGGTCGACTTCTTCGACTTCCCGCTCTACATGGGGCTGGTCGGCTGGGGCATGGTCTTCGCCATCTGGCTCTATCTGTCCGTCGTGTTCAGGCCTTCCAAGACCACCATTCCCGGCCTGCGCGACAAGGTCGGCAAGCTGACCGCCGCGCTCGGCCCGATGTCCGCGAAGGAAAAATTCGTCATCGCCTGCGTCGCCCTCGTCGTCGTCATGATGGCGGCGCAATCGATGGTGCCCGCGCTCAAGGGCCTCGATCGGGCCGGCCTGATGCTGACCTCGACCCTGCTGTTCTTCATCTTCGGCGTACTGAAAGTGCAAGATCTCGAAGAGATGCCGTGGAACATCATCCTGCTGTTCTCCGGCGCGATGAGCATCGGCTTCTGTCTGTGGAGGACCGGCGCCGCCGAGTGGATGGCGGTGAACTTCCTCACGACGCTGCAGGGCGCGCACTGGTGGGTGTTCGTCATGGGCGTTGCCGCCTTCGTGCTGGCGATGACCAACTTCATCATGAACGTCGCCGCCATCGCCATCGCGCTGCCGGTCTCGCTGGTGATGGCCCGCTATCTCGGCGTCGCACCCGACGTGATCTTCTTCTCCGCGCTGGTCACGGCCGGCATGCCCTTCATGTTGCTGATCGGCGCGGCGCCCAACGCGATCGCCTACGAGTCGAAGCAGTTCACCCCCGGCGAGTTCTTCAAGCACGGCGTGGTCATGAGCGCGATCCTGCTCGTGGTGCTGGGCGTGGCGCTGGTGACGATCTGGCCGCTCTTCGGCATGCCGATCCTCGCCAAATAACGCCGACCTTCCCTGTGGGCTACCGACTCTCGAAAATCTACACCCGCACCGGCGACGCCGGCGCCACCGGACTCGGCGACGGCTCGCGCGTCGGCAAGGACGCGCCGCGCATCGCCGCCCTGGGCGATGTCGATGAAACCAACGCGGCGATCGGCGTCCTGCTGTGCGAGCCCATGACCGAGGAAGTGCGCACCCTGCTGCTGGGTATCCAGCACGATCTTTTCGATCTCGGCGGCGAGTTGTCGGTGCCGGGCGGCGCTTTCCTCAAGGCCACGCAACCGGCGCGCCTGGAAGCCGCGATCGACCGCTTCAACGCGGAGCTGGAACCGCTCAAGGAATTCGTCCTGCCCGGCGGCGCGCGCGCCGCCGCGCTGGCGCATCAGGCGCGCACGCTCTGCCGCCGTGCCGAGCGCTCGATGGTGGCGCTCGCGCGCGAGGAAGCGGTTTCCGAAACGGCGCGCCAGTATCTCAACCGGCTTTCCGATCTTCTTTTCGTGCTGGCGCGCTGGCTCAACCAGGAGGCCGGCTACGGCGACGTGCTCTGGCAGAAGGGGAGCAACGCCTGATCGGACCGATGCCTAGCGGATGCGCAGGCGGCGATTCTCCAGGCACTTCATCAGTTCGCCGCTCACGGTGCGCAGACGCTGGTTGAGCAGCATCAAAAGTTCCATGAGGATTTTCACGCCGATCTTCGGCTCTTCGGCGACGACGCGAATCAGTGCGGCGCGGTCCAGCACGGCAAACAGGGATGTCTCCAGCGTCACGCAGCTGGCGAAGCGCGGCTCGCCGTCGATCAACGACATCTCGCCGAGCGTCTTGCCCGGCCCGGCCGCCGCCAGCCGTTGCGGCAGGCCGCGCGGATCGACCTTGACGATTTCGATGGAGCCTTCGATCAAGAGCAGCATGAAATCGCCATGATCGCCTTCGCGGATGACCTCGACGCCGACCGGCGCCCGATAGACGCGCAGATAGCGCGCCAGCACGTCGATCTCGCCGCGCTCGAAGTCCTCGAACAGACGGATATGCTCGATGATTTCGAGGATGCGGTCGACGAATCCTGTCGCATCGCCGCAGGCTTCGAAGGCCGCGAACGGATCGGGGGGAGCGGCGCTGTTCATGGCAGTCGGATGAGAGGGACCGTCCGATTATAGCTACGCCAGCAGCCAGAGGACGAGGGTGAGCCAGAGGGTAAAAACGCCGACGAGGTGCGGGTCCGTCAGAAACTCGCGCGCCGGATCGCCGCCGCCTCCGGCGTGATGCAGGCGGTAGAGATAACGCAACAGGCCGTAGGCGACGCAGGGCACGGTGAGGATCAGCCAGGGCGTGCCGTGCAAGGCGATGGTCTCCTCGCTCACCGTGTAGAGGCTGTAACTGATCACCGTCGCGCCGGCGGCGAGCGTGATGAACTGGTCGAGCATCGCCGGCGTGTATTGGTCGAGCACGGGCCGATGCGTGCCGCTATCGGCCGGCAGGACATTGAGTTCGGCGCGTCGCTTGGCGAAGCCGAGAAAGAGCGTGAGCATCAGCCCGCATACCAGCAGCCAGTGCGAGGGCGCGATGCCCAGCCCCAGCGTGCCGGCAAGGATGCGCAGCATGAAGCCGGCGGCGATGAGGAAGACATCGAGCACGACGACATGCTTGAGCCCGGCGCTGTAGCCGACGTTCATGAACAGGTAGACGGCGAAGATCCACGGCGCCTGCGAACCCGGCAGGCCCAGCGGCGCGAACAGGCCGAACACCAGGGCGGCAGCGCTCGCCAGGCAGGCGGCGCCGAGCAGCAGCGCGGCTCTGACGCCGACGGCGCCGCTCGCCAGCGGACGGCGGCACTTCTCCGGGTGCTGCCGATCCTGTGCGCGATCGATCAGGTCGTTGCCGACATAGACGGCGGAGGACAGCAGGCAGAAGGCAATGAAGGCCGAGACCGCCTGCATCAGCAGCTCTTCGAATTCGCCCAGCTCCCAGGCGTGGCCGAACAGCAGGCCGACGAAGACGAAGCCGTTTTTCACCCATTGATGAGGGCGCAGCAGGCGGATCAGCGGATGCACCGTTCCTCCGGAAAATAGCGGTCGCAGAAGTAGCAGGCCGTTTGCGGCAACCAGGGCGGGATGGCGTAGTAGCGCCGCTTCGCCGCGGCGAGCACGTCGTTGCGGTAGGCGGCGTAATCGAAGCCTGTGCCGCGCACCACCCAGAAGCGCGCGCCGCGATGCTCGACATCTTCCGTCGTCACGCTGCGGAACCATGCCGCATACTCGTTTTCGCGCGGCGGCGTCTTGCGCAGCACGACGATGTCGCGCCCATCGTGCAGCCGCCAGTCGGTGAGGATGTCGTCGTGGCGCGCGTGGCTCGATGCCAGTCCCAGCACCGGCACGTAGCGGCGCAGCTGGTAACCCAACGTCGCCGCATTCGAATAACCGTCGGAAACCAGCAGGGCATTACCGGGCGCCGCGCGTTCGGCCAGCGCCCGGGCGTCGAAGGTCAGCAGCATGCTTGGGTAGAGTCTCTGCGCCTGCCAGGTTTCCAGCGGCAGCCTCGCAACGACGCTCGCCGCCGCGATATGCAGCGCCGCAAAGCCGAGAAAGAACGCGGCGAGTTTCGGCAGCGCACCGGCGGACGAGCGCCGGACGGCCAGCAGCAGGGCGAAGGGCGCGAAGGAGAGCACCCAGTGCAGGCCGATGGTCTTCGCCGGCGACAGCAGCGCGAACAGGGCGAGCGGCACGAGCGCCAGCACCGCCAGCGTGCGGTCGGTCGCGCAAAAGTCGACGCTGGCGGGACGGCGATGGAACATCGCCCACAGCACCGGCGGCGTGAGCACGTAGGCGAGCATGCCGACATAGAGCAGCGGCGTCTGCCAGCGCAGGCCGGGGTTGGCCTCGTGGCGGTTCACGAAGTTGAACATATAGTTCGACCAGCACCACTCCGCATTCCACCAGGCCATCAACGCCAATGCCGGCACGCAAGCCGCGTAGGCGATGACGAGGCCCCGCCAGGCGCCGCGCGTGCGGCGCAGCAGCACGTCGATCAGGTAGGCGAAGCCGAGCAGGGCGACGAAATACTTCGACAGCGCCGCGCCGGCCAGCAGCACGCCGGCGACGAGATACCACCGCCAGGCGTCGTCGCGCGCGGCGCGCAGCCAGGCCAGCCCGGAGAGCACGGCGAAGTACACCAGCGCGGTGTCGGTGGTGACGAAGACGTTCCAGACATTGACCGGCGCGAGCAGCACCAGCAGGGCAATCCAGTCGCGCCGTTCCGCCTGCGCCGGCCACAGCCGGGGCCAGGCCCAGCGCACCGCCAGCGCCAGCAGGACGGGCTGCACGAGCTGCGGCAGGCGCAGCCACCATTCGCTCTCCGAAAACGCAAGCAGCGCCGCCAGCCACCAGCCGATCATCGGCGGATGATCGTAGAAACCCCAGTCCGGGTATTGGCCCCACCAGTAGAAATAGGCCTCGTCGCCGCTCATCGGGAAGGCGACCGCCAGCCAGAGGCGGAAAGCGAGCGCGAGCCCGCAGGCGACGAAGAACAGGCGTTGCGCGGAAAGCGTCACGCGGAAAGCGCGTCAGCGTTCGGCCAGCGCGAGACGGCGACGGCGCACGGCGTCGGCCAGGCGGTCGAGCACGGCGACGGTGTCCTCCCAGCCGATGCAGGCATCGGTGATCGAGACGCCATGGTCGAGCGCGATGCCCGGTCGCAGGTCCTGGCGGCCTTCCTTGAGATGCGACTCGATCATCACGCCGAAGATGCGCTCCTCGCCGGCGGCCAGCTGCATGGCGACGTCGGCGGCGACTTCCATCTGGCGCTTGTAGTCCTTGTTGCTGTTGCCATGCGAGAAATCGATCATCACGCGCGCGGTCAGTCCGGACTTGCCCAATTCGGCGCACGCCGCGTCGACGTGCGCGGCGTCGTAGTTCGGCTGCCGGCCGCCGCGCAGGATGACGTGGCAATCCTCGTTGCCGTTGGTCGACACGATGGCCGAGTGACCGGCCTTGGTGACCGACAGGAAGTGGTGCGGCGACTGCGCGGCGCGGATTGCGTCGACGGCGATCCTGATGTTGCCGTCCGTGCCATTCTTGAAACCGACCGGGCAGGACAAGCCCGAGGCCAGTTCGCGGTGCACCTGCGATTCGGTGGTGCGCGCGCCGATGGCGCCCCAGCTGATCAGGTCGGCGGTGTATTGCGGCGTGATGGTGTCGAGAAATTCCGTCGCGCAAGGCAGGCCCATTTCGTTCAGTTCCCACAACAGGCGGCGCGCCAGGCGCAATCCCTCGTTGATTCTGAAACTGCCGTCCAGGCGCGGATCGTTGATCAGGCCCTTCCAGCCCACCGTGGTGCGCGGCTTTTCGAAATAGACGCGCATCAGGATCAGCAGATCCTCGCCCAGCCGGTCATGCACCTCCTTGAGCCGGCGGGCATATTCCAGCGCGGCGTCGATATCGTGGATCGAGCAGGGACCGACGACGACCAGCAAACGGTCGTCGGCGCCATGCAGGATGCGATGGATCGCCGCACGCGCCTCGTAGGTCGTCGCGGCAGCCGGCTCGGTGGCGGGAAACTCGCGCAGCACATGGGCCGGCGGGGAAAGTTCCTTGATCTCGCGGATGCGGACGTCGTCGACGATGTGTTTCATGGGGGCGAACCAGTCGAAAGGCGCGAATCTTACCGCAGTGCGGCAGGCCGGCTTGCCATATGCCGCACGCACCCGGCGCACCCGATCCGCCGGAAAAGTCGACGCCGACAGGACGGCGGCGCTCAGCCCGTCCCCCCCACGGTCAAACCGTCGATTCGCACCGTCGGCTGACCGACGCCGACCGGCACGCTCTGGCCGTCCTTGCCGCAGGTGCCGACGCCGGGATCGAGCGCGAGGTCGTTGCCGATCATCGAGACGCGCGTGAGCACGTCGGGGCCGTTGCCGATCAATGTCGCGCCCTTCACGGGCCGGGTGATTTTCCCGTTCTCGATCAGGTAGGCCTCGGCGGCGGAAAAGACGAACTTGCCGCTCGTGATATCGACCTGTCCGCCGCCGAAGTTGGCGGCATAAAGCCCCTTCTTCACCGAGGCGACGATTTCCTGCGGCTCCTTGTCGCCGGCTTCCATCGTCGTATTGGTCATGCGCGGGATCGGCAGGTGGGCGAAGGATTCGCGCCGGCCGTTGCCGGTCGGTTCCACGCCCATGAGGCGCGCATTGAGACCGTCCTGCAGGTAACCGACGAGGATGCCGTCCTCGATCAGCACGGTGCGTCGGGTCGGTTCGCCTTCGTCGTCGATGGAAAGCGAGCCGCGCCGGTGCGGGAGGGTGCCGTCATCCACGACGGTGACCCCCTTCGCGGCGACGCGCTGACCGACGCGGCCCGAAAAAGCCGAGCTGCCCTTGCGGTTGAAATCGCCCTCCAGTCCGTGGCCGATCGCCTCGTGCAGCAGGATGCCGGGCCAGCCCGGCCCCAGCACCACGGTCATCTCACCCGCCGGCGCGGACTGCGCGGCGAGATTGACGCGCGCCTGGTGCACCGCCTTTTCGGCGTAGTCGCGGAGCACGTCGTCCGTGAAATGGCCATAGTCGAAGCGCCCGCCGCCGCCGGCCGAACCCTGCTCGCGGCGGCCGTTCTCTTCCATGATGACGGTGATCGACACGCGCGCGAGCGGTCGCACGTCGGCGGCCATGTGGCCATCGGAGCGCGCGACGAGGATGGTTTCCCAGCTGCCGGCGATGTGCGCCACGACTTGCGTGACGCGCGGATCGGCGGCGCGCGCGAAGCGCTCCAGCCGTTCCAGCAGCCGCACCTTGGCCTCGGCGGGCAGCGAGTCGATCGGATCGGCATCGTCATAAAGCGCGCTGGCGGCGCGGCGGGACAGCTGCGGCAGGGCGCCGCGGCCGCCGCCGGTCGCGATGGCGCGCGCGGCGCGCGCGGCATCCAGAAGCGCCGCCCGGCTGATGTCGTCCGAATAGGCAAAGGCGGTCTTGTCGCCGCTCACCGCGCGCACGCCGACGCCCTGCTCGATGTTGAAGCTGCCCGACTTGACGATGCCCTCCTCCAGGCTCCAGGCTTCGGAGCGCGCGAACTGGAAATAGAGGTCGGCGAAATCGATGCGGCGGCCGAACAGCTCGCCGAAAACGCCGGCAAGATGCGCGGTCGTCAGGTCGTAGGGGGTCAGCAGATGGCGTTCGGCAGTGGCGAAATGGGGATCTGTCGTCATGGGGAGGAGGTGGCCTGTGGAATGTTTTGCGCCGGCTCCGTCCCGGCGGGCGGCATGGCGGCGACCTTCTCGACTTTCGGTTCGCTCCAGCCGCCGGTGACTGCGTATTCGTAGGCGAAGGCCTGGCCGAAGGGATCGCCGAGCGCTTTCTGCGCAAGCCAGACCACGGCGCCCGCGACCGGATTGACGAGCATCGCGCCGGTCGAGACGGTGTCGCCGATGGCTGGCTGCACGCGCACCCGGAGAGCCTGCGTCTCCTTCAGCAGGTCGACCTGGCCTGAGAGCATCACCCGTGCCGCCGGGCCGCGTATCTGCAGATTCTCGGTGTGCATCACCCCTTGGACGAGGCGCGCCTCGCCGGCGATGCTGTCGAAGGCGAAACCCTCGCTGAACACGTCGCGGAAATCGAGCGTGATGCGGCGCGGCAGCGATTGCAGCGAAAGCACGCCCAAAAGACGCCCGACGCCGGGTTCGAGCTTCTTGAACTGGCCTTTTTCGATGTCGGCCCTGAGGCGGCCGGAAATGCCGGACAGCTCGAAGCTCTGCGGCGCGCCACGCCAGCCCAGGCTGCCCTCGAGGCTGCCCGAACCGCGCCGCACGGCGTCGTGCATGCCCAGGCGCCCGAGCAGCTTTTCGGCATCGAGGATGTCAAGTCTGAAGTCGAACGCGGTGTTCGATGTTCCGGCGCCGCGTTGCCAGACACCCTCGGCGGACAGGCGGGCGGCATCGTTGGTCACGTCGACTTTCGCGCGCCAGGCGCCCGCGCGATCGCCGGCGGCGATGCGCGCCTCGCCGAGCGCCATGTCGCGCACGCGCAGGCTGTCGATGACGAGATCGACCGTCGGCGGCTCCGCGGCATCGTCGGGAGGCGCCGGGCTGCCTTCCGACGCGGGCAGGTGAAGACGCGCGAACCGGCCGCTCAGGCGGCCCGCGCCCCTTCCGTCCCAGTTGAGGCGCCCCTGGGCTTCCCGGCTGTCGATGGCGATGCGCCACAGTTCCCCTTGGCGTGTCGCGCTTGCCTCGACACCGTGAAAGTTGCGCCGCGCCAGGCGCAGCTCGCCGGCGCGCAGGTCGATCGTGGAAAGGGGCAGCGACGCCGCCGCGCCCGACGACGCACCGTTTGCGGAAAGCGCCGCCTGCCAGGCGTCGAGATCGATGTGCGGCAGGCTCGCCGCCACCCTCAACCCCTCGCCCGGCAACGCGATGTCCTGCCGGGCGACGGCGCCGCCCAACAGGAGCGAACCGCGCCAAGCGCCGGAAGTCTGTTGCAGGCGCAGCGACAGCGCCCCGCCCAGCGTCGCCGTCCATTCGTCGCCGCGCGGGTCGATGCGCGCCGACACCTTGAGGGGCAGCGGCGCGCGCACCGTTTTGTTGAGGGGGGCGGGCAGGCTCGACGACAGGCCTTCGAGCGTGGAATCGATCTGGACTTCCGCGCCGGGCTTCTTGACGATCACACTGGCGCGCCAGGGCGTCTCGCCGGACAGGTGGTCGAACACGCGCCAGCCTTCGAACTCCGGTCGCTGCCGCAGGGCCTGCGCGGCGAGCCGGCCGACGGCCGTCACCTTCACAATGCCGCCGCTGGCAGTGCTCACATCGACATTGACCGGCGCGCCGAGAAACCGCGCGCGCAGGTTCTTCGCTTCCAGCCGGTCGGCGGTGAAGGCGAACTCGCCTTGCGCCGCCATGAACGGAGGCAGCTCCGGCAGCACGCGCAACTCGTTGTTGGCAAAACGGTAGCGGCCGTCGACCTCGGTGTCGACGACGCGCCGCAGGGGCATTTTCAGCTTGAGGTCGAGCTCGCCGTCGCCCTTGGCCTGCATCGGCTCGGTGAAATGGTCGATCATCGCGCCCACCGGGCTCGCCTCGATGAAATCGAGAAAGCGCTGGGCGGCGCCGCGCGCGCGTCCGCTGACGACGAGCAGTTCCTCGTCGGCCTCGAGATCGGGAATTTCCGCGCGGATGTCGGACAGGGCAACCCCCATGATCGTCCCACGCTGGCCGCGGATCGTCATGCGCTCGTTCTCGAACAGCAGGTCGCCATCGATGCCCGTCATGCGCGGCCAGCCGGGCGCGAAGTCGATGCTCACGCCCTGGATCGTGCCGCGCACCTGGAAGAGCCCTCCCTTGCCGCCGCGATAGGGAAACTCGGCGAGCGGCCCCTTGAGGCGCAAGGAAGCGGTTTCCGAACGCCCGCCGACGATGCCGGCGCGCAGCCAGTCGCGCACATCCGGGTTCACCGCCAGCGGCATGTAGCGCCACACCGCGTTGCCCGCCGCCTGCGTCAGCTTGGCGGCGAGATCGATCTCGCCCGGCCCTTCCCCGGTGTAGCGATAGGCGCCGGAGGCCTCGCCGCGCGCATCCGCGTTGTGGAAGGCGACGCGCGCCAGTTGCAGGTCGAATCCCTGTCCGCGCGCACGCCAGCCGAGTTCCGCTTCGAGATGGGCGAACGTCAAAGTCGGCTCCGGGAAGACGGCGGGCAGCTCGAGGCGCGCCCCTCGGCTGTCGAGGCGCACGCTGCCCGCCTTCTCGTCGCCTTCGAGGCTGCCTGTCATGCCGGAAAATCCCGGCAGTTCCTTCCAGGCGGCGAGCCCCAGCCCCTCGAAATTCGCCTTCGCCTTCCAGCGCTCCGGGACGCCGATCTTGCCGCGCCACACGACCTCGAGGCCGGTCAGGCGGCCTTGCGGCGCCAGCTCGCGCAGCCGTTCGTGAAGCCGCGCCGGCAGCGGCAGATGGCCGATCAGGCGCGCCAGCACGCCGAGATCGAGCCCGTTGGCGTGAAACTCGCCGCTTTCGCGCTCGCCCCGCAGATCGACGGCCAGACGGGCGTCCGTCGGGGGGACGACGATGCCGTCGCGCGTGGCCAGCGCGAGCCGGCGCAGGCTTCCGGAAAAACCCTCGCCGCGCTCGCCTTTGAGGCGCGCCTCGATGCGACCGTCGAGGTATTCGAGATCGAGCACGGGCAAATCGGGCCGCAGGCGCATGGCGACGTCGGCGAGCCGCACTTCGGCCGTCACCCCCGTCGGCGCGAGATCGGCGAAATCCAGCCACAGCCGCAGAGCGCCGCGCCCGCGCGTCCATTCCAGCGGCAGGTCGAGCCAGGGCGACCAGGCGGCCACCTCCGCCTGGTCGAGATCGGCAAAGAGCTCGCCGCGCCAGCTCGCGAGCGCGTCGGGATCCCTGCCGATCAGATTGCCGCGCAGGTCCAGTCGCGCGGCCACCCCCTCCGGGGGCGTGGCTTCGAGACCGAAACTGTGATGGCGACCGAAATTGCGCAGCTCGAAATTCAGGTCGCGCAACACGAAGGGCGGCGCGGCGCGCAGGTCGTCGTGCCAGACAAGCTGCGCGTCGCGCACGACGACGCGTCCTTGCGCAAGCAACCAGTCGAGGAAACCGCCCTTGTCGTCGCCTTGCACGGCCAGCCCGGCGACATGGAGCGTTCCGCTCGCGTCGCGACGGATGTCGAGCACCGGCGCATGGATTTCCAGACGACGCAGGTGCACGGCGAAGCGCCAAAGCGAAGACCAGCCGATGGTGGCCTCGACGCGATCGAAAGCCAATGCCGGACGGCCTTCCGCATCGAGAATGCGCAAGTCCTCGATGTGCAGGCGCGGATGCAGACCGGGCCATGCGGCGGCCAGGCCTCCGATGCGTACCGGAAGGCCGATGGAGGCCGAGAGCCTTTCCGCCACCCAGTCCTTGTGTGCGGCGATTTCCGGCATCAGGAGGTAACGGCCGACCAGGATCAGCGTCGCGGCGACGAAATAAAGCGCCAGCAGGAGCCGTCCCGCCCAGACGGCGGCGGACCGCAGGAACGGCAGGCGGCGCGCGGGAAAGCGCACGAACGGGAAGGCGGCGGGCGACGTGGCCACGGCGGAATAGAATGCGTTTCGATTCGACGGCGTTCTGCGATTCTAAGCGATGATCCCCTGCCTCCCCCCCGCTGCCTGCTCGCGCCATCTCGCCTGCCTGCTCGAGGCCCGGCCGGAGCTGTCCTGTGAAACGGACAACGGCGCCGCGCCGCTGTCCGACGCCCTGCTCGCGACCTGGCTCGACCCCGCCAGGCTCGACGAAAGCTCGCTCAAGCCGACCCTGCGCCGTGTCAAGCAGCGCGCCTTCGCCCGCATTGCGAGCCGCGACCTTTCCGGTCGCGCCGACCTCGCGGAAGTGGTGGAAAGCATGACGCTCTTGGCGGAACATACCGTGGCCGTCGCGCTGGCGGTCTGCGAAACCGCCCTGATCGCGCGCTATGGCACGCCGAAGAACGGGAAAGGAGAGCGTCAGCGCCTCATCGTGGTCGGTATGGGGAAGTTGGGCGGACGCGAACTGAACGTTTCCTCGGACATCGACCTGATCTTCGTCTATCCCGAAGACGGCGAGACCGACGGCGCCCGACCGGTCTCCAACTTCGAATTCTTCACGCGGCTGGGCAAGGCGCTCAACAACGCCATTGCCGACATTACCGAGGACGGCCAGTGCTTCCGCGTGGACATGCGGCTGCGCCCGAACGGCGACTCCGGCCCGCTGGTCTCGTCCTTCGAGATGCTGGAGACCTATTTCATCGCCCAGGGCCGCGAATGGGAGCGCTACGCCTGGATCAAGGCGCGACCGCTGACGGGCGGACGCTGGGACGAACTCGAAGCCATCCGCCGTCCCTTCGTCTTCCGCAAGTATCTGGACTTCGGCACGATCAACGCGATGCGCGACCTGCATGCGCAGATCCGCCGCGAAGTGGCGAAGAAGGACATGGCCGACAATGTCAAGCTGGGGCCCGGCGGCATCCGCGAGATCGAATTCATCGCCCAGGTCTTCCAGCTGATCCGCGGCGGACGCGATCCCGGTCTGCAGATCAAGCCGACCCTCGACGTACTCAAGCTGCTGGTCGATCGCGGCCATCTGGAACTGGATGCGGCAATCGAACTTTCCGCCGCCTACCGCTTCCTGCGCCGCCTGGAGCATCGCCTGCAATACCTCGATGACGCGCAGACCCATACTCTGCCGACGAAACCGGAAGACCAGGCCATCGTCGCGGCGGCGATGGGCTTCGCCAACTACGAAGCCCTGCTCATGGAGCTGGACGACCATCGCCAGAACGTCTCGCGCCACTTCGATGCGGTGTTCGCCGATCCCGGTCGCGACGGCCAGCCCGTCGATCCCGCCTGGTCGCGTGCAAGCCATGGCGACGGCCATGCCGACGAACTCGCGAAACTCGGCTTCCGTGACACGGCGGCGCTGTGCGAACGCCTTGCCGCGATTCGCGCCGGCAGCCGCTACCAGCAGATGAGCGACCAGGCGAAATCGCGCTTCGACGCGCTGACGCCGCGCGCGGTGCAGGCGGCGGCCGCGACCGCGGACCCCGATGCCGCGCTCTCGCGCATGCTCGATCTGCTCGAAGCCATCGGTCGTCGCTCTGCTTACCTGGCATTGCTGCACCAGTATCCGCAGGCGCTCGAACAGGTGGCGAAGATCGCCGGCGCCTCCTCTTGGGCGGCCGACTACCTGACCCGGCATCCGGTGCTGCTCGACGAACTGCTCGATCCGCGCCTGCTCGAAATGGCGCCCGATTGGGCGGCCTTCCGCCAACAGCTCGTCGAACAAACCGATGCACTGGAGCCCGACACCGAGCGCCAGATGGACGCCCTGCGCGAGGCGCATCATGCCCAGGTGTTCCGCCTCGCCAGCCAGGATGTCGCCGGCCTGCTCACGGTCGAAACGCTGTCCGATCACCTCTCGGCGCTGGCCGACCTGATCGTCGAACTGGCGCTGACGCTAGCTTGGCGCAAGCTGCCGGCCCGGCACCGCGAGACGCCCGCCTTCGCCGTGATCGGCTACGGCAAACTGGGCGGCAAGGAACTCGGCTACGCCTCCGATCTCGACCTCGTCTATCTCTACGACGACCCGACCCCGGACGCCGGTCGCATCTACGCCAAGCTCGGCACCCGGCTCAACACCTGGCTGGCGACGCGTACCGCCGCCGGCATCCTGTTCGAGACCGACCTGCGCCTGCGGCCCAACGGCGATGCCGGCCTGGTCGTCTCATCGATCGAGGCGTTCCGCAAATACCAGTTCGAGTCGGCCTGGCTGTGGGAGCATCAGGCGCTCACGCGGGCAAGATTCGTCGCCGGCGACGCGGCCATCGGCGAACGGTTCGAGGCGATTCGCCGCGAAATTCTCTGCCAGCGCCGCGACCCGGCCAAGCTGCGCGCGGAGGTGCTGGCGATGCGCCAGAAGATGCTCGACAACCTCGCCACGCGCGGCAACGACGAGATCTTCGACCTCAAGCAGGATTTCGGCGGCCTCGTCGATGTCGAATTCGCCGTGCAGTACCTGATCCTCGCCCACGCCTGCGACCATCCGGAGCTCACCGGCAATCTCGGCAACATCGCGCTGTTGCGCATCGCCGCCGCCTGCGACCTCATCCCCGCCGAGCTCGCGGAAACCGTGCGCGACGCCTATCGCGAATACCGCCGCGAACAGCATCGGCGCCGCCTCAACCATCTCGACAGCCGCGTCGAGGCAGCGCCCCACCGGGCGCGCATCGCCGCCGTGCGCGCCCTCTGGAAACACGTCTTTGGAGAATGACATGCCCGTCAATTACCGCACCCCCGCCCCCGAGCAACTCTTCCCTGTCGCCGGCGTGCGCCTCGGCACGGCGGAAGCCGGCATCCGCAAGGCCAAGCGCCGCGACTTGACCCTGATCGAACTCGCCCCCGGCAGCCGCGTCGCCGGGGTATTCACGAAAAACCGCTTCTGCGCCGCGCCCGTGCATGTCTGCCGCCAGCACTTGAAAAGCGGAGGCATCCGCGCGCTGATCATCAATACCGGCATCGCCAACGCCGGCACCGGCGAGTCGGGCCTGGAAGCCGCGCGGCAGTCCTGCGCCGCCGTCGCCAGGCTGATGGACCTCGCTGCCTCCCAGGTGCTGCCCTTCTCCACCGGCGTGATCCTCGAACCGCTGCCGGTCGAACGCCTGAAGGCCGGCCTGCCCGCCGCGCTCGCGGCGCTCAAGGCCGACGGCTGGCACGAGGCCGCCCACGCGATCATGACCACCGACACCGTCGCCAAGGCCGCCTCGAAAAGAGTCGACGCCGGCAAGACGGCGGCAAGCATCACCGGCATCGCCAAGGGCGCCGGCATGATCCGCCCGAACATGGCGACCATGCTCGGCTTCATGGCCACCGACGCGACGATCAGCCAGCCGATGCTGGAGCGTCTCGTCAAGGAAGCCGCGGACGAATCCTTCAACTGCATCACCGTCGACGGCGACACCTCGACCAACGACTCCTTCGTGCTGATCGCCACCGGGCAGGGCGACGCGAAGTTCGAGACCATCGACGCGCCGGGCTGGGCCGAATTCAAGCAGGCAGTGATCGAGGTCGCCCGCGAATTGGCGCAGGCCATCGTGCGCGACGGCGAGGGCGCGACGAAATACATCGAGATCGCCGTCGAGGGCGGCCGCACGGTGGCCGAATGCAAGGCGGCCGGCTACGCCATCGCCCATTCGCCGCTAGTGAAGACCGCGATGTTCGCCTCCGACCCCAACCTCGGGCGGATACTGGCCGCGATCGGCTACGCCTGGAACATCGACCCGGCATTGGCCGACCTCGACGACACCAAGGTGCGCGTCTGGCTCGGCGAAACGCTGGTGGCGGAACACGGCGGTCGTGCGGCAAGCTACCGGGAAGAAGATGGCGCCGCCGCGATGAAGCCGGCGGAGATCAGGATTCGCGTCGACCTCGGTCGCGGCAGCCAGCAGGCGAAAGTCTGGACCTGCGACTTTTCCTACGATTACGTGAAGATCAACGCCGACTATCGCTCGTGAACCGGCGCGACGGCCTGTAGGGCGCCGGTTCTTGTAATATGACCGCGACACACACCTGAAGAACCACGATTCCGGCAGCCCATGCTGAACCAGCACGCCATCCGCGAAGCCGTCCGCCGCGCCGTTGCCGCCGCGCACGCGCCCTCGCGCGTGATCGTGTTCGGCTCCTACGCGCGCGGCGATGCCGACGAGGGGTCGGATTTGGACTTGCTGGTCATCGAGCGCGAGGTGCCGAACAAGGGCGAGGAAATGCTGCGCCTGAATCGCGCCATCGGCTGGATCGGCAAGGGCGTGGATGTGCTGGTGTATTCCGAAGAAGACTTCGCGCGGCGCAGCGCGGTGCCGGGAACGCTTCCCTACTGGGCGCGCATCGAGGGCAAGGTGTTGTATGACGCCGCAGCTTGAAGAAGCCCGACGTCTGCTGAAAATAGCAAAGTCTGACCGCGATGCATTCCTCTGGCTGTTGCAGGGTCGAGGCTTGCGGCCGGCGGCGGCATTCTTCTTCGCGCAGCAGTCCGTCGAAAAGGCATTGAAGGCGGTAATGATCGTGCGCAATCTGGCGCCAAGCCGCACTCACAACCTGCTGGCGCTGGCAGCGGAACTCAATGCTGCCGGTGTAGCCACGCCGCACACGCCGGACGATCTGGCCGTGCTGAACCCATACGCGGCAACGCTGCGCTACGACGACGAGGAACCAAGCCTCGTCGAACCCAATCAGGCGCGTCAACTGGTCGATGCCATGCTCGGCTGGGCCGAGCAGCAGATCGGATAATCGAGCGGACAAAAGGGGTACCTCGAATAACCTGCTGCACGCCCCGATTGCCGCGTTGCGCGGCGCTTGCTCCCTCGCCTATCCACGTGATACGTCTCGGTCGCTGCGCTCCGTGCGCCTTGCGCTCGGGCCGCTCGCGACATTCACCCGGATTGCGTATTTCTTCGCCTCCGCCATTCGCTTATGCCCGCCATCGGAAAGTCTATGGCGGCCATTTCCGGCGCGCCGTTAGAATCCGACCCATTCTAAGGAAACGCTGAAGAAAGCAGCGAGCGGGATGAAGCGCAAGGCGCACGGAGCGCAGCGACCGAGACATAACAATGAGTTAGGCGAGGAAGCGAGCACCGCGCAACGCAGCGATTCGCCCGCGCAGCAATTTATTCAGCGTTTCCCTAATTCAACGAGGAGATACCCCCATGAACTACCGCATCGCGCCGTCGATCCTGTCGGCCAACTTCGCCCGGCTCGGCGAGGAAGTCGATGACGTGCTCGCCTCCGGCGCCGACATCGTCCATTTCGACGTCATGGACAACCATTACGTGCCCAACCTGACCATCGGCCCGCTGGTCTGCGAAGCGTTGAGGAAGCACGGCGTCACCGCGCCGATCGACGTGCATCTGATGGTCAAGCCGGTCGACCGCATCGTCCCCGACTTCGCCAAGGCCGGCGCCACCTACATCACCTTCCATCCGGAAGCCTCCGAACACATCGACCGCACCATCGGCCTGATCCGCGATTCCGGCTGCAAACCCGGTCTGGTCTTCAACCCGGCCACGCCGCTCGACGTCCTCGAATGGACGCTCGACAAGCTCGACATGGTGCTGCTGATGAGCGTGAACCCCGGCTTCGGCGGCCAGAAGTTCATCCCCTACGTGCTGGAGAAGGCGAAGAGGGTGCGCCAGATGATCGACGCGCGCGGCCTCGAGGTCGAACTGGAGATCGACGGCGGCGTCGGCCCGGCCAACATCGCCGAAGTGGCGCGCGCGGGCGTGGACACCTTCGTCGCCGGCTCCGCCGTGTTCGGCAAGCGCAACGAGCAGGATCCCAACCGCTACGACACGATCATCGGCGAGATGCGCAGGGCGCTGGCCGCCGTCTGATGGCGCGGATAAAAGCCGTCCTCATCGACCTCGACGGCACGCTGCTCGACACGGTGTTGGATCTCCATGCCGCCGCGAACGGCATGCTCGCCGATCTCGGCCGGCCGCCGGTCGCCGTCGAGGACATCCGCGCCTACGTCGGGCGCGGCATCCCGAATCTCGTCAAGCGCGTGCTGGCCGGCGCGCTCGAAGCGGCGGACGATCCCGCGCCGCCGCCGGCCGAGGCGCTGGCGCGCTTCAAGACGCATTACGAACATTTCAACGGCCGCGCCGCGCAGCCCTTTCCGGGCGTCATCGAAGGGCTCGATGCCTTCAAGGCGATGGGGCTGCCGCTGGGCGTCATCACCAACAAGGCGCGCGCCTTCACGCTGCCGCTGCTGGAGCGCACCGGGCTTGCGCCCTATCTGAGCGTCGCCGTCGCCGGCGACCAGTTGCCGAAGCCGAAGCCCGACCCGATGCCGCTCGTCTGGGCCTGCGGCCGCCTGGACGTCTCGCCGGCCGACACGCTGATGATCGGCGATTCGGTGCACGACTTCCACGCCGGGCGCGCCGCCGGCTGCACGGTGTTTCTCGTGCCCTACGGCTACAACGAAGGGCAGGATGTGCGGGGCCTGGCGGCCGATGCTATAGTCGAAAGCCTCCGCGAAGCCGCACAGCGCCTGCCCTCATGAATGAAGCCGAATTCGACCGTCTCGCCCAGCAAGGCTACAACCGCATCCCCGTCACCCTCGAGACCTTCGCCGATCTCGATACGCCCCTCTCGATCTACCTCAAGCTCGCCGAAGGCCCGCACTCCTACCTGCTCGAATCCGTGCAGGGCGGCGAACGCTTCGGTCGCTACTCCTTCATCGGCCTGACCACCGCGACGCGCATCGCCGTCAGCGGGGCGACGATCCTGCTGCTCTCGGGCAACCGCGTCGCCGAACGGCGCGAGCACACCCACCCGATGGCTTACCTCTCGGAGTTCATGGCGCGCTTCAAGACGCCGGACATGCCGGGCCTGCCGCGCTTTACCGGCGGACTGGTCGGCTATTTCGGCTACGACACGGTGCGCTGCATCGAGCCGCGACTCGCGGCGACGCAAAAGCCCGATCCGCTCGGCGTGCCCGACATCCTGCTGTTGCTCTCCGAGGAAATCGCGATCATCGACAACCTCTCGGGCAAGCTCACCCTCGTCGTCTATGCCGAACCGGGCTTTCCCGGCGCATGGAAGCAGGCGCAGGCGCGTCTGAAGGAACTGCTCGGCAAACTGCGCGCCCCCGTCCGCCCGCCGGCGGACACGGTCGCCGTCCCGTCGGCGCCGACTTTCGAGTTCGCCGAAGCGGACTTCAAGGCGGCGGTGAAGAAGGCCAAGCAATACATCGTCGCTGGCGACATCATGCAGGTCGTCCTCTCGCAGCGCATGAGCAAGCCCTACGCGGCGAGCCCCCTGGCGCTCTACCGGGCGCTCAGGACGCTCAACCCCTCGCCTTACATGTTCTTCTTCGACTTCGGCGACTTCCAGGTCGTCGGCGCCTCGCCGGAAATCCTCGTCCGCCTCGAAACCGAAGGGGAGAGCAGGAAAGTCACCGTGCGCCCGATCGCCGGCACCAGGAAGCGCGGCGCCACGCCCGCCGAGGACGCCGCGCTCGCCGCCGACCTCCTGGCCGACGAGAAGGAGCGCGCCGAGCACCTGCAGCTGCTCGATCTGGGCCGCAACGACGTCGGCCGCGTCGCCAAGATCGGCACGGTGAAGGTCACCGACAGCTACCTGATCGAGCGCTACTCGCACGTGATGCACATCGTTTCCAACGTCGAGGGCGAACTGAAGGACGACGAAGGCCCGCTCTCGGCGCTCAAGGCCGCCTTCCCCGCCGGCACCGTCTCCGGCGCGCCCAAGGTGCGCGCGATGGAGATCATCGACGAACTGGAGCCGACCAAGCGCGGCATCTACGCGGGCGCGGTGGGCTATCTGGGCTTCAACGGCGACATGGATCTCGCCATCGCCATCCGCACCGCCGTGGTCAAGGACGGCCGGATCCACGTGCAGGCCGGCGCCGGCATCGTCGCCGACTCCGATCCCGACAGCGAATGGCAGGAAACGCTCAACAAGGCGAAGGCGCAGCTCAAGGCCGCCGAAATGGCCGAAAGCGGCCTCGACACGCGCTTCGAATGAGGAGGCCGCCATGCTGCTGATGATCGACAATTACGATAGCTTTACCTACAACCTCGTGCAGTATTTCGGCGAACTCGGCGAGGACGTGCGCGTGTTCCGCAACGACGCGATCACCGTCGAGGAAATCGCCGCGATGAAGCCGCAATTCTTGGTCATCTCGCCCGGCCCCTGTTCGCCGAAGGAGGCGGGCATCTCGGTCGAGGCGATCGAGGCCTTCGCCGGCAAACTGCCGATCCTCGGCGTCTGTCTCGGCCACCAGAGCATCGGCGTCGCCTTCGGCGGCGAGATCGTGCATGCCAAGCAGCTCATGCACGGCAAGCTCTCGTCGGTGCATCACGCCGACGTCGGCATCTTCTCGGGCCTGCCGAATCCCTTCGACGCCACGCGCTACCACTCGCTGGCGATCCGCCGCGACACGCTGCCGGACTGCCTCGAAATCACCGCCTGGACGGACGACGGCGAGATCATGGGCGTGCGCCACAAGGAGTTCGCCGTCCAGGGCGTGCAGTTTCATCCCGAATCCATCCTGACCGAGCACGGCCACGCCATGCTGAAAAACTTCCTCGAAGGCAAATGACATGATCACTCCGCAAGAAGCGCTCCAGCGCACCATCGAGCATCGCGAGATCTTCCACGACGAGATGCTGCACCTGATGCGGCTCATCATGCAGGGCGAGGTCTCGCCGGTGATGATCGCCGCGATCCTCACCGGATTGCGCGTCAAGAAGGAAACCATCGGCGAGATCGCCGCCGCCGCGCAGGTGATGCGCGAGCTGTGCATCAAGGTCGAGGCGCCGCACAACGAACACTTCGTAGACATCGTCGGCACCGGCGGCGATGCTTCTCATACCTTCAACATCTCGACCTGCGCCGCCTTCGTCGCCGCGGCCGCCGGCGCCACGGTCGCCAAGCACGGCAACCGCAGCGTCTCGTCGAAGTCCGGCGCGGCCGACGTGCTCGAAGCGCTCGGCGCGAAGATCGACCTCATGGCGCCGCAGGTGGCGAGGTGCATCGAGGCCGCCGGCATGGGCTTCATGTTCGCGCCCAACCACCACCCGGCGATGAAGAACGTCGCCCCGGTGCGCCGCGAAATGGGCGTGCGCACGATCTTCAACATCCTGGGGCCCCTGACCAATCCGGCCGGCGCGCCCAACACGCTGCTCGGCGTCTTCCACCCCGACCTGGTCGGCATCTGCGTGCGCGTCATGCAGCAGCTCGGCGCCCAGCATGTTCTCGTCGTGCATGGCCTGGACGGCATGGATGAAATCACCCTCGGCGCCGCGACGCTGGTCGGCGAACTCAAGGACGGCAAGATTCTCGAATACGAAATCCACCCCGAGGATTTCGGTCTGACGATGACTTCCAGACGCAACCTCAGGGTCTCCGACCCGGCCGACTCGAAGGGCCGCCTGCTCGGCGTGCTGGAAAACCAGCCCGGGCCGGCGCTGGAGATCGTCTGCCTCAACGCCGGCGCGGCGCTCTACGCCGCCAACCTCGCTGCCGACATCGGCGCGGGCATCGCGCTTGCGCGCCAGGCCATCGAAAGCGGTCGGGCGCGCGCCAAGCTCGACGAGTTCATCCGGGTCACGCGCGAAGTCGCCGGTTGATAGAATCGCCCGCGTTCCCTCCCACCGGAGATCGACATGCAATATTCCGTGCTGATCGAGGCCGTCACCGACCCGAATTTTCCGCCAGGGTATTACTACGCGCACATCCCGACGCTCGATCTGACCACCCATGGCCTGGGCATCGAAGGCGCCAAGCTCGCCGCACGCGAGTTGCTGACCGCGTGGATCGAGGAAAAACAGGCGCGCGGCGAACCGATTCCGCGCGAAACGGACGCCTATTTCGCACACATCGAGCTCGACGATGCCTTGGTCGGCGCGTGAAATCCTGCGCCGATTGCTCCGTGCCGGCTTCGTCGAGGTTCGCCAGAACGGTTCCCACAAGGTTCTGCGTCACCCCGATGGTCGCCTCACCTACGTCGCCATGCATCCCGGCGACATGCCGGCAGGCACGTTTCGCAGCATTCTCAAACAGGCTCGCCTGACGCAGGAAGAATTCGACAAGCTATGAGCGACATCCTGAACGAGATCCTCGCCGTCAAGCGCGAGGAAGTCGCCGCCGCGCGAGGCCAAAAGCCGCTCGCCGCCGTCCGCGCCGAAGCCGAGGCGCAGGCCAAGGCGCGCGATTTCGTCGGCGCGATCCGCAAAAAAGTCGACGCCGGCAAGACGGCGATCATCGCCGAGATCAAGAAGGCCAGCCCCTCGAAAGGCGTGATCCGCCCCGACTTCCGCCCCGCCGAGATCGCCGCCGACTACGAACGGCACGGCGCCGCCTGCCTCTCGGTGCTCACCGACCGGCAGTTTTTTCAAGGCGCTCCCGAGTATCTCCAATCCGCGCGCGCCGCCAGCAACCTCCCGGTGCTGCGCAAGGACTTCACGATCGACCCCTATCAGGTCGTCGAGGCCCGTGCGCTGGGGGCGGATGCGATCCTGCTGATCGTCGCCGCGCTCTCCGATGCGCAACTGGCCGAACTCGAAGACCTCGCCCTCTCGCTCGGCATGGCGGTGCTGGTCGAAAGCCACGACGCCGGCGAGCTCGACCGCGCCCTGAAGCTCAAGACCCCGCTGATGGGCATCAACAACCGCAACCTGCGCAGCTTCGAGGTCAGCCTCGACACCACGCTCGCGCAACTTGGCCGCATCCCCGCCGACCGCATCGTCGTCACCGAATCCGGCATCCTCGCCCCCGCCGACGTCGCGCGGATGAGGCAGCATGGCGTGAACGCCTTCCTCGTCGGCGAAGCCTTCATGCGCGCGCCCGCGCCCGGCGCGGAGCTGGCGCGGCTGTTTGCCTGACGCCCCGGTGCGTCAGTGCTTGCCGGTGCTGCCGAAACCGCCTTCGCCGCGCTCGGTCTCGCTGGAAAACTGATCGACGTAGTGCAGCGCCACCTGCACCACCGGCTGGAACAGCAACTGGGCGATGCGTTCGCCCGGCTGCACCGTATAGGTTTCCTCGCCCAGGTTGGCCAGCACCACGCCGATCTCGCCGTGGTAGTCGGCATCGACGATGCCGGGCGCGTTGAGGACGAACACGCGGTGCTTCAACGCCAGCCCGGAGCGCGAGGCGACCACGGCCATCAGCCCCGGGTCCATCATGTTGATCGCCAGGCCGGTCTTGACGAGGCTGACGGCGCCAGGGGCGAGCGCCAGCGGCGATTCGATGCAGGCGCGCAGATCCATGGCGGCCGAGCCGGGCGTGGCGTAGGCCGGCTCGGGAATGCGGCTGCCCAGCAGCGGATTGACGATGCGGGCTTCGATGCGTCTGAACATGGGGCGGGATTCCTGTCCAATGCGGGATGGCGCACTATATCGCCTGCGCCGGTATGATCCAATCACGATGAATCGCAACGATCCCCGCTTGCTTTTCCTGTTGGGCGGCGGCGCCAGTCTCGCCCTCGTCGGCGTCGGCATCGCGCTGGCCGAATCCATGCGCCTGGCCGCCTGCCCCTTGTGCATCTGGCAGCGCATCCTGTACATGGTCATCGCCATTCTGTCAGGCATCGGTGCATTGACGGCGGGCAAGCCGTCCGGGCGGCTGGTCGCTTTTCTCATCGCAATCGCGGCGGTCGCCGGCGCCGGCATTGCCGGCTACCAGACCTGGCTGCAGCGCGTTTCTCCGGCAACGCCCTGTGGCGGCGCCGAGCCCTGGTGGGAAGCCTTCATTCGCTGGGCCGGCGAACAGGTACCGCTGCTCTTCAAGGCAAGCGGCCTGTGCTCCGATCCGGCGTGGACCTTCCTCGGTCTGTCCATCGCCGAATGGTCCCTGTCGTGTTTTCTCGGCCTGCTCGTCCTGGCCTTGCGCATTGCATTCGGCGCGTATCGCCCGCAGTCGACATAGATAGGCGAGGTGGCGAGCAGCGCCCAACACAGCAATCGGGTCGCGCAGCAGGTTTTTCGAGGCGCCCTACAGCTTGCAGGCTGGTGGCATTTCTGCTACCTTCTCGGCATGAGAGTCGTGGTGGATACGAATGTGCTGGTTGGGGCGTGCCTGGGTATGGGCGCGGCCGCGGCGGTGATTGAGGCGTGTCTGCGCGGGCAGGACATGCCCATCGTTGGCAATGCACTGCTGAGCGAGTACGAGGACGTGCTGGGGCGGCGCGAACTGTTCCGGAAATGTCGCCTGAGCGAGGCCGAGCGGTTCGAGTTGCTGGATATTTTTCTGTCGCGTTGCCAGTGGTGCATCGTGTATTACGCCTGGCGCCCCAATGTGCGCGACGAGGCCGATAACCATCTGGTCGAGTTGGCCGTGGCCGGTGGCGCCGATGCGATCATCACGCGCAATTTGCGTGATTTGGCCGGCATGGAGTTGCGCTTTTCCAACCTGCGATTGCTTTCGCCCGAAGACTTTTTGAAGGAGATTTGAGATGGCTGCACTGACCGTTCGCCTACCCGACGACAAGCACGCCCGGCTGAAGGCGCTGGCGAAAAGCCGGGGAACGCCGCTGAATCGGCTGATCGACGAAATGGCGACCGCCATGCTGGCTGAGTTCGACGCCGAGACGCGCTTTCGAATTCGTGCGGCGCGTGGCGCCGGCAAGGAGGCGCGCGGGCTCGAACTGCTCGCCAAGGCGAGGGGCTGTACCGCCCGCAGTTGATTGGACATTGAGGAGACAGGCGCGGAAGCGCGCCGGGCAACCCAGCCATCGGGGCGCGCCGCCGGTTATTCGAGGCGCCCTGATCCCGGAAGAAGGCGAGCTATGGGCAGAAATGAGGGCGGCATGGCCGCCCTGAGTCAGTTATCGGTGGTTGCGGGGGAAGGATTTGAACCTTCGACCTTCGGGTTATGAGCCCGACGAGCTGCCAGACTGCTCCACCCCGCGTCAGAGGCGCGCATTATGGCACAAGTTGTGTCAAGAGCAAAGGCGCTGTGTTCAAATTCGGGCTTTGCCGCTTCCGCCGCCCCCCGCCGATGCCCATCACCGTCGCCGCCTTGCTCGTCCGCTTCATGGAACGTCTCGGCATCCGCACCGTTTATGGCATGCCGGGTTCGCACATCCTGCCGGTCTATGACGCGCTTCACGATTCGCCGATCAGGACGGTGCTCGCGAAACACGAGCAGGGCGCCGCTTTCATGGCCTGCGGCGAATCGCGCGCGACGCGCGGCGTCGCCGCCTGCATCACCACCGCCGGACCGGGCGCGACGAATCTCGTCACCGGCATCGCCAACGCCTACGCCGACAAGCTGCCGGTGCTGATCGTCACCGGCGAGACCTCGACCGCCATCTTCGGCAAGGGCGGCCTGCAGGAAGCTTCCGGCGAGGGCGGCAGCATCGACCAGAGCGACCTGTTCCGCGGCATCACGCGCTATCACAAGATCGTCGAGCGCACCGATTACCTGTTGCAGGTATTGCGCCAGGCGACGCGCATCCTCCTCGCCCCGAACGCCGGGCCGGTGCTGCTCTCCTTCCCTTACAACATCCAGAAGGAGCCGGTCGAGGAGAGTCTGCTCGACGACATCCGCTTCGCGCGTGACGAGCCGCCGCTGTGCCACCGTTTCGGCGCCACCGAGCAGATGGCGGACATGATCCGCGCCGCGCGGCATCCGGTGATCGTCGCCGGCCACGGCTGCTTCCTCGCCGGCGCGCAGGCCGCCCTGCAGCGCCTCGGCGAGCGTCGCGCGATTGCGGTCGCAACGACGCTGAAGGGCAAGGGACTGATCGCGGAAGACCATCCGCGCGCGCTCGGCTGTCTCGGCGTCACCTCCGACGGTCGCGCCTACCGCCACATCGTCGGGGAGGCCGATCTGGTGATCGTGCTCGGCGCCAGTTTCAACGAGCGCACCAGCCATCTGTGGGACCATGCGCTGATGGCGGGCAAGCGCGTGATCCAGGTCGACCACGACGCGGCGCAACTGGAGAAGGTGTTCCGCGCCGACCTCGCGATCCACGGCGACATCCGCGCCGTGCTCGAAGATCTGCTCGAAGCCTTGGGCGATGACGCCGTCCCGCCGGCGCCGACTTTTTCGCCGCGCGAAATCAAGCCGCACTTCACGGCCATCGCGCACCTGTTCGAGCGGCTCGTCGAAAAGCTGCCGGACGTCCTCGTCTTCGACGACAACATCATCCTCGCGCAGACCTACCTCCAGGCCTCGCCGCGCCACCGCTATTTCCCCAATTCCGGCATCTCGGCGCTGGGCCACGCGATCCCCGCCGCCATCGGCGCGCGCTGCGCCGCAGAGACGCCCGTTTTCGCGATCCTCGGCGACGGCGGCTTCCAGATGTGCTGCATGGAGCTGATGACGGCGGTGAATTACCACATCCCGCTCAACGTCGTGCTGATCAACAACGGCACGCTCGGCCTGATCCGCAAGAACCAGTTCCAGCTCTACCGCGAGCGCTACATCGACTGCGACTTCGTCAATCCCGACTTCGCGCTGCTGGCGCAGAGCTTCGGCATCGCCCACTGGCGCGTCGAGACGGCGGCGGACGTCGACCGGCTGTTCGAAAAAGCCGATCTCGTCGGCGGCATCAACCTCGTCGAAGTGATCTGGGACAAGCGCGTCTTCCCCGCCTACAAGTCGGATCGATGAGTCGGCGCCGCTTCCTCCTCGTCGTGCCGGTCGCCGACCGGCCGCGTCACATCCGCGCCTGTCTGGGCAGCCTGCGCGAACTGCTGCGCCGCCATCCGACCACGCACCCGGTGCGCGTGCTGATCGCCGACGACAGCCTGGAGGCCGCACAGGTCGAGGCGAATCGCCGCATCGCCGCCGAATTCGCCGGCGACGGCATCGCGACGATCCACTTCGGGCCGGAAGAACAATGGGCGTTGGCGGCGCCGCTGCGCGACGCCCTGCCCGGCGCGGTCGGCGACAAGCCGCGCGAGGATTTCGGTCACAAGGGCCAGGGCGCGATGCGCAACATCGCCTATCTGAAAGTCGCCGAGATGCTGCGCGACGAAGCTGCCGAGGACGTGCTGATCTGGTCGCTCGATTCCGACCAGGAGTTCCGCGTCGACGTCGAGGAAAACGACGGTTACGTCATCGACTACTTCGGCGGCCTCGACGCGATCTTCTCGCAGACCGACGCGCTGGTGCTGACCGGCAAGGTGGTCGGCGATCCGCCGGTCTCGCCGGCCGTGATGACCGCGAACTTCCTCGCCGACGTCGAAGGCTTCCTGCACGCCATGGCGTCGACACATGGCGACGCGCCGTGCGCTCATCATGGCAACGCAATGGCAACGGGCGGCGACGCCATTTATCACGACATGGCCGAGCTGTTCGGCTTCCAGCCGGCCGAGCGCTATGCCTACCCCTGCCCGCTCATCGACGCACCCGGCGGCGCGCACACGGCGGCCGATTGTTTCGCCCACTTCGCCGGGCGCGTGAACAGCTTCTTCTACGGCGAGCACCCGACGCGCGTCACGCGCTACGCGCCGGCCGAGCTGCTGTCCACCGTGCAGCCGGCGCGCACCGTCTATGCCGGCAACTACGTGTTCCGGCCCGCGGCGCTGAAATACTTCGTGCCCTTCGCCCACCTGCGGCTGCGCATGTCCGGGCCGACGCTCGGCCGCATCCTCAGGGCCGAGCTGGGAGCGCGCTTCGTCTCGGCCAACCTGCCGATGCTGCACCGGCGCACCGTCGAGCGCGGCGGGCGGGCGGAATTCCGCCCCGGCATCGAGACGACCGGGGCGACCATCGACATGAGCGGCGAATTCGAGCGGCAGTTCTACGGCGACGTGATGCTCTTCACCATCGAACGCCGTCCCGCCGGCGCCGACTTTTCGCTGCTCGATGCCGTGCGCGAGGAGATGCTCGCCAAATACAACGCGCGGCAGACGGCGATCCTCGCCCGGCTCGAAGCCGTGGAAGCGCTGCTGGACGATCCCTCGCGCTGGTGGTGCGCGCTGCCGGCGACGCAGGGCTTCCGGCATTTCTGCGCCAACGTGCGGCGCAATTTCGGCGCGGATTCCTCGGGCCACGCCCGCATCAACGACGCCGCACGCTGGGCGCGCTGGCGCGCCGACCTCGCCGCCGCCCTCGCCCGCTACCCGGCCGAGCGCGCGGCGTGGGAGCGGTATGCGGCTTGTGACTGGCTTCACCGATGAGATGGTTTCATGCGCGAATGACGGCGAATGATCGCCTGGCAGGCAAGCGCGAGCGCGCGCATCGCCCCGCCCGCGCGATCAACGGATGGATTTGCCGACCGGGATGAGCGGCGGAATCGGCGGATCGGTCGAAGCCGCCGCCGTCCCGCCGGCGCCGACTTTCGAGAGAAATCGTGGTCTGTCCCAGATTATTCTCAGCGGTTTTGATACACTGGACGAAAGGAGACGACATGGAAATTCAACTCTACAAAGCACTATTGGAAGCCGGCGTGAAGGAAGATACGGCTGCATCCGTGGTCGATTCACTCGAATCGGAAATCAGGGATCGCATATCCGAGGCACGAAAGGAACTGGCCACACGTGCCGACATGGCCGATCTGCGCAAAGAGATCGCCGAAGCGAAAGCCGAAATCATCAAATGGAACCTGGGCAGCATCATCGCCGTCGTCGGCGTCATGCTGGCCATGTCAAAGGCTTTCGGTAACTGACTTATCCACCGTTTCTTTTGGCGAGGTTGTCAAAAAAACAAACACCCCGACTTCGTTGCACCAAAGGGCACCTCGAAAAACCGTCGCGAGCGGCCCGAGTGCAAGGCGGACGGAGCGCAGCGACCGAGACATATCAAATAGATAGGCGAGGTAGCGAGCACCGCCCAACACAGCCATCGGGTCGCGCAGCAGGTTTTTCGAGGTGCCCTATTGTTATATTGGCCCGGTAGATCTGCCGGTGTGCAGTTCCTCGCGGATGGCCTGCCGGATGGTTTGTTCGATCTGCGCGCCGCGCATGGCCTCGTGCAGCGCCTGGTTGATCAGGGTCTGGTAGCTGCGCGCGCCGGCCTTTGCCTTGAAAAACGCGATCACCTCGCCGTCGAGCATGATCGAGACGCGCTGCTTGCCAAGATGCGCACGCACGGCGGCGGCGAATTCCTGCTGGCCGACATCTTTCAGTCCGATCCGCAGGCGGGGCGGTTTAGAGGTAGCGGGCAAGTGTGTCGATTTCATGTTGCTCAGCCTTTCGCATGGAGATGATGTGGATTTCGTCTGCGCTTTCGGTGTGGCAGATCGTCACGATTCGCGTGCCAAGGAACCCGGTGGTATTGAGGCGTTGCTCGCCGCGGTAATCGCGCGGGTCTTCCACCGTGATCGTCGGCCCGGCAAAAACGCTTTCGGCATCGGCAAAGTCGAAACCGTGCTTCTTCAGGTTTGTCGCGCGTTTTGCTCCGTGCCATGTGAATTTCATGCGGAACATTATGCATATCCCGATGCATATAGCAAGTTTTTGGCGGGTGTTCGCCAGCCATCCGGGGTCCCGCAAGGCCTTAGGGAAACGCTGAAGAAAGCAGCGAGCGGGATGAAGCGCAAGGCGCACGGAGCGCAGCGACCGAGACATAACAATGAGTTAGGCGAGGGAGCGAGCACCGCGCAACGCAGCGATTCGCCCGCGCAGCCATTTATTCAGCGTTTCCTTAGCACACCCTGCGCGTACCGCCATCGGCAATTCTCAGTGTCCCCCCGGCGCTCCCGGAACGCTGCGGAGTTCCTGCCTTGCCTGGCGCCAAACCGCCGTGCCGGACCGTAGCGCGAGCGCCGCCATGAATGCGGCAACGGTCAAGTCAGGCCATGCGGCGGCCGTGCCGAACACACCCAGTGCCGCCGCCAACACAGCGATGTTTCCAAGCGCATCATTGCGGGAACAAAGCCAAACACTTCGCATATTGGCATCGCCGTCGCGCCAGGCAAAGAGCATCAAGGCGACACCCACGTTGACTGCGAGCGCGAGTGCACCGACCACCCCCATCGTGATGGGCTCCGGCGGCACCCCGACCGCCATCCGAAGCATCGCCGCGACGAGGACGAACAGACCAAAGCCGATCATGCAGGCAGCCTTGACAAGCGAGGCCCGTGCCCGCACGGCAAGCAGGGAGCCCAAAACCGCCAAAGATACGGCGTAGTTCATCGCGTCGCCGGCAAAGTCGATCGAATCGGCCAGCAACGAAAGGGACCCGGCACGCTCGGCGCCGATCAACTCCACGACGAACATCAGCGCATTGGCGATCAGCGCCACCCACAGCACGAGGCGATACCTCCGCATGTTGCCGATCCTGGCCGGATCGGGCGCCTCAAGCGTGCAACCGCAAGCGCTGGCCCCGCTTTCCGGCGCGAGGGCTGCGGCCTGGGAGGTACGGGAGGAATGATGCGGCGACATCAGCAAGGGTTGCAGTGCGGACTCAGGCGCCAATTATGGTGGCGACCGATCGGCTCGGCTGCGCGGTGACAACTTTTCCCGCCGAGGGTAGTCAGAGGTTCGTTAACAGCCGTTAGAGGATCGACGCATGAAGACCAGCCGCCGTCGCCTGCTGGCAGCACCCGGCGTGTTGCTGCTGCCCATGATGCCCGGGCTTCCGACGCCAGCAGCCGCCGTTGGCAGCGAGCGTCGTCTGGTTCCGACCCCGGAAGACTCGGAAGGGCCGTTCTATCCCGAGCGCTGGGAGGGTGACGTCGACGGTGATCTGCTCACGCTCGACGGCCGCCGGCACGAGCGCGGATTGCCGCTCCTGATCGGCGGGCGCGTGCTCGCAGTCGATGGCGTGCCGCTCGCGGGCGCCACGGTGGAAATCTGGCAGGCCGACACGGAAGGCCAGTACCGCCACTCGCGCGATGGCCGTGATGCGCCGCTGCGGCGGGGCTTCCAGGGCTTTGGACGGGTGCGGACGGATGCGGAAGGACGCTATCGACTCCGCACCCTGAAACCTCCGGCCTACGGCGGGCGCCCACCGCATGTGCACTTCCGCGTCCGCGCCGAGGGCCGACGCGTGCTGACCACGCAGATGTATTTCGCCGGAGAGAATGCCGAGCGAAGCCTGTGGGGCGGCTTCTCACGCGAGCGCGAACGTCTCACCGTCACCCTTGCGGAGGCACGGGACGAAGGCCGCCCCGCAGTGGCAGCAACATTCGATCTCGTACTCGCCTGACGCTCCGGCTCGCCCTAGAGCCGCGCTCACCCGCCGCTCAGCGATCCGGTCCGTATTTCGCTGGCGGCCGCCCTGCACCACGAGCGCTTAGCCGACTGTTGAAAAGCGTAACGAGGATGGCTGGATGCGAGGCGCACGGAGCACAGTGACCGAGACATATCAAGCAGATTGGTGACGGAGCGACAACGCAGTCGCGGCAGGCTAGCCTTGGCGAAGCCAAGGCTAGCCTGCCGCGTGCAAGAGCCAACACCGCGCGACGCGGCGATTCGCCCGCGCAGCGGGTTTATTCAGCGTTTCCGTTGCTCAGGCCGGCGCCCACCAGTGCTCGACGACCAGATCAACACGTTCGACGCCCTGCCACTCGGAGAGGCTCGGGCGGTATGCCGCGCGCAGCGGATTGGGTGGCCGCTCGGTGGTGCCGAAGCGAATGCCGTCGAAGATCCGCCCGTCACGCCGCAGCCGGAGTTTGACGTGACGCTCACCAACCACGCGCCAGTCGAGAACGTCGAACTCGTCATCGAACAGTGGCGGCGGAAAACCTTGACCCCATACCTGCCGGTGCAACCGGCGCACGTTTTCGAAGTCGATCGCTTCGATCGGCAGGCTGCCGTCCGAGTCGATGCGACGGTCCAGCATCGACTCGCTGATGCATTCTTCGGCCACAGCTTCGAACGCCCGCGCGAACTGGGCAAAGCGCGCATTGGTGATCGTGAGTCCAGCCGCCATGGCATGGCCGCCAAAGCGCTGAATCAGACCGGGCTCCCGTTTGGCGACCAGATCGAGTGCGTCGCGCAGATGAAAGCCGGGAATCGACCGACCGGACCCCTTCAGCTCGGTGCCGTTGCCAGGCGCGAAGACGATCGCCGGCCGATGCCAGCGCTCGCGCAGCCGGCCTGCCACGATGCCGATGACGCCCTGGTGCCAGGCGGAGTCCATCAGCACGATCGCGCGCTGATCGGGCCGAATCTCTGCAGCGATCATGCGATCCGCCTCGTCACGCATGTCGGCCTCGATGGAACGGCGATCGCGATTCAGCCGATCGAGCTGGGCGGCGATCTCGGCGGCGCGCTCCTCGTCGTCGGTAACCAGGCACTCGATTCCGAGCGCGATGTCCTCCAGCCGCCCCGCCGCGTTGATGCGGGGACCGAGGACGAAGGCGAAATCGTAGGTGGTGGCGTATTCAGGCCGCCGTTCTGCCACTGCAAACAGCGCCTTCACCCCAGGGTGGGCACGGCCATCGCGCACGCGCCGCAGGCCAGCCTCGACCAGACGACGATTGAGCGCGTCAAGCGCGACCACATCGGCCACCGTACCGACGGCGACCAGGTCGAGCAGCGCATTCAGATCCGGCTCGGTGCGCCCGCTCCAGGCGCCCTCCTCGCGCAGTGCGGCGCGCAGGGCCAGTAGGACATAGAACATCACACCCACGCCCGCCAGCGCCTTGCCCGGAAACGGGCAACCCGGCTGGTTGGGGTTCACGATGTAAGGGGTGTCCGGCAACACCGCCCCCGGCAGATGATGATCGGTCACCACCACATCGATGCCGCGATCGCGTGCTGCTGCGACACCTTCGACGCTGGCGATGCCGTTGTCGACCGTGATGATCAGGGCCGGAACATCGCGGGCGGCGAGGTCGACGATCTCCGGTGTCAGTCCGTAGCCGTGCTCGAAGCGGTTCGGCACCAGAAAACCGACCTCCGCGCCCATCGACCGCAGGCCGCGCAGGCCGACCGCACAGGCCGTGGCGCCGTCGGCATCGTAGTCAGCGACGATCAGCATGCGTTCACGCGCCCGAAGCGCGCGCTTGAGTCGTCCGACAACCGCGGGAAGCCCTTTCATGCTGCCTGGCGGAGGTAATTGGGATAGCCGAAGCGACGCCTCCTGCGCATCGCGCACGCCGCGAGCGGTGTAGAGCCGCGCGAACAGCGGATCGATACCGGCAGCGACGAGCTGCGCCTCGACGTCCGGATCGACTTGCCGGCGGACCAGAACCGGCGCCGTGCTGGCATCGGTCGGCATCACAGCGTTTCAACCTCGCAGAACCGTTCGAGCACCTGCGCAAAGGACGGTCCGCCGGATACCTTCGCGATCAGGTCGCGAAACCAGCCGAACCAGTCGCTCGCGCGCACGTAGAGCGCGAGCCGTGGTTCGTGATCCCCGAGCACCCAAGCGACTTCGCGCTCCCCCAGCGTTGCTGCCACACGCTGCCAGGCATCGCTCCAAGCACTGGCATCGTTCCGCCGCCAAGCCTCGGCGAATGCGGTGACCACCCCGGCACCAGGCTGCGCCGGTAGACCGTCGAATCCCCACAACCAAACCCCGTTGACGTGCGGCATCGCCTGCCGTGCGCGAGCGGTATTGACCGGATGCGCATGCAATTGCATCTGCAGAGCGTTCATCCAGCGTTCCAGCCGGCGTGCGTCCGCGCCCTGCGGCAGCAAAGGCCGAAGCGAACGACCGGCGAGCCAGTCCGGACGCTCGCACGCCACCGCGATCGGTTCGGCGACCCTTACCCGCCAAAGCGTCGGCGTCGACACGGCCAGCCGCACGCCCTCGCCCGCCAGCGCCTCCTCGCAGGCTGCGCAAAGCGACCGTGCATCGTCGTCGGTCAGATCGAGCAACGGCGAGGCCGCGACGGTCAGATCGGTGAGGCCTGGCGTCAGCACGAGCGGCGTGGCAAAACCTTCGCACGAGGCAGCCTGCGACCCGCCGCGTCGCTCGAGCTCACTCCAGGTCCGCCCGAGAACGCTCGTCCGATCGATGTCGGCACGGTCGAACCGGCGTGCCAGCCGTGCGAGCGCACGATCCGACGCCGCCGGTTGCGCTGCGAGCGCATCGCGCATGCCGCGGTCCGTCGGCAATGAGTGTGGCAGCAGCAGGTGCTCCATGTCGCGAGGGTGGCCGGTCTCGGCGCGATGCAGTGCCCGGCTTGCGCCCAGCTTCGGCGAATCAGACCGCCGAGCTCTCGATCGCACGCACGAGGCGCTCGCGTTCACCGAGCGTGAGCCGTGCACCGCTCGCGCTGAGCGCGCCTAGCAGCGTGCGCAGCGCCTGCATCCTGCCCTCCGCCGTCGTCGGCAACTGCCGCCGTTCGGAAAGCCATCGCAGTTGCTGCATGCGCCGCGCCGAGGCTACCTCCGGCGGCGATTCGATACCGGCGATCAGCTCGGCGTCGATCACCATGGCGGCGGCCCTGCCGTCGCTTGCCTCCGTGGACGGCAATTGCGCCAGGCTGGTCTTCATCGCCTCGATCAGGCTTCCGCGCGCCAACATCCCAATCCGCCGACGGGCGCCCGTGACCGCCTCGTCAAACTTGCGCTCGAGATCCCGTGCCTTCTCGCGCTCCACCATCGGCGCCTCGCGCCAGCGGCCGCGCAGTTGCGTCAGGGCAGCCTCGACCGCCTTGGCATCGGTCCCCTGGGCAAGGGCCTTGACCTCGTCGATCAGCCCAAGGCGCACCCTGCCCGCCTCCGTAAACTGGGCACGCAGGGCGTCACGCTGGCCATCACGTGCCTTGAACACCTGGTCGGTATGCCGCTTGAACTCCCCCCAGAGCTGCTGTTCGTCCTTGCGCCGCAGGTGCGGTGAATTGGCAACGCGCTCGGCAGACCAGCGCCGCTGCAACGCGATCGTCGCCTCCGTCACGGCTTTCGACGGCGGCAGCTTGGCTTGCTCCTCGGCCAGTGCAATCAGCCGGCGGCGGCGCGCGATCTCCGGCTCACGCGCGGCATCGAAGATCTTCTCCAGCTTCTCGATCGCCTCGTCGAAGCGGGCGTCGAGCGCTTTCCAGTCGGCATTGGCGACGCCGCCGGCCTTCCGCCATTCGCCCAGCAGCTCGAGCTTGCGCTTTTCCAGTGCGCTCCAGTCGGCCATACCCGATGCGTGCGCGGCAGTCGCCTCGTCCGCCAGCGCATTCATCCGTTCGATGACTTTGCCGCGTGCGCTGGCGTTCTCGGTGCGTGCCTTCTTGATCTCGTCGAAGTGCGCCTTTGCCGGCGCGTAGGCCTCCCGGCAGAGCGCATTGAAGCGCTCCCACTTGGGTTTCGGCGCGCCACCGTGTTTCTTGTCGAGCGTTTTCCACTCCTCCTGGATGGCCCGCACTTCCTTGACAATCGTCTCCACTGCCGGCGGGCTGGCCTTGATCGCCTCGAGGCGGGCGAAGAGTGCATCGCGCGCCTGCGCATCGCTCCATTTGAGCCAGCTCTCCAGCCGTTTGACCTCACGATCCAGTTCATGCAGCCGGTCGTACTCCAGCTTGGGGTAACGCCGTCCGGTAAAACGCTTGAACAGGCCCGAGGCCGCTGCCCGGGCGCCGCGTACATCACCACCCGCGATCAGATCGGCGAGCTGGGCAAGTTCAGCGTTGGCCGCCAACAATTCCTCGGCGCTCGCCTGCTCGACTGGCGCGCGCTCACGTTTCGGCGGCTCCGGCGCAACCGCGGCCTCGAGCACGTGGATTCGACGCTCGAAACGTTCCCGAGTCGCCGGATCCACCGAGGCGATCCAGGCATCCCAGCGCGCCCGCCACGCAGCCTCGCGCGCGGCGAGATCATCCGCAGCGAGCTGCGCCGGCACCTCGACCGGCGGCTGCAACGACGCGGCAGACGGCTCGCCGACGGCAGTCGCCGAGTCGGCGCCGCGAGCGGCGGATGGCGGCTCCGCAGGCGCCGCCGTCTCGGGCCGGATGGGACGTTCGGCCAAAAGCCGTTCGCCCAAGGCATGGCGTTCGCGCAGCTCGAGCTCGGCCGCGATCGCCGCATGCACCGCCTGCAGCTGCTGGGCAAGCCCGGCATCGAGCACCGGCGAACTCTGCGCGCGCGTCGCCTCAGCCGCCAAGGTAGCCAGTTCCTCCGCAGGCAGTTCGGACGCCTTCTTGCTCTTGAGCGCCAGCCCCGCGATCTGCATGGCCAACTGCTCATGCAGCCGGCGCGCCAGGGCGTCGTTCTGCATCTTGAGCTGGAGTGCCTTCGTCAGCGCCTGAAACCGGGCCTGGCGCTCGGCGTCAGGCGAGAGCTTCGCCCACGCGCGCTGGACCTCGACCAGTTTCGACAGCGGCACATCCGCCGCCTCGGTCCAGTGCTGTAACTGCGTGAGAAGAACATCCGCCTCCTGCGCCGTTCGATCGCGCAAGGCAAGCGCCTGCGCCCGTTCATGGCACGCCTTGCCGAGGCGCTTGTCCGAGTCGCGCACGGCGAGATGCAGCGCCTCGAGCTGTTCGGCATCGTTGCAGGCGGCGATGGCGGCCAGCTTGGCCGACAGCGGCGCCACCGAGCCCAGCCAAGCGCGAAGATCGTTCAAGGCCACCGAAATGGCAGCCTGGCGAAATGCCTCGGGCGAGTCATCGCGCACGGCAGCCGCCACCACCTCGAGCGGCGTGTCCAACGGGATGTCCTCACGCAACAGCCTCGCCCAGGCATCGGCGGCCGCTGCACGTACCTTCGGATCGGTGTCCTTCAGCGCACGCCCGAGCTGAGCCGGCACGGTCAGTCGCGATGCCGCCGCGGCGCGGACCTGGGCGTCGGGATCTTCGGTCGCCAACCGCACGAGTGCCAGGTCGTCGGCGTCGAGTTCGGCCACCGCGCCAAGGCGGACGGCCGGATCGGGGCTCTGCCAGCGCGGTGAGCCGCCAAAGAGGGTCTTCAGCACGGAATGGGAGGAAGGAGGCAGGTCAAGCCGATTCTATTCACCGCCGTCTGGTTGCCTGCATCCAACCGAGCAGCACCCCGGCCACCCAGGGGAACACCGAACCGATTGCGGCGCGGACGAATCGCTGCGTTGCTGCGGTGTTGGCTTCGCCACGCCTGCGTTTCGTCAGTCTCGACAGGCCGTTGAATAACGACTGTGGTGGGCCATCTGATGTGTTGCGAGGTGCTCGCTTCCTCGCCTGTCCATTTGGTATGGCTCGCTCGCTGCTTTCTCCTTCGTTTCCCTACAATCGTTGAGTGCCCGCCGATGTTGCTGCCTTCTTTGCCGCCGCGGGACCTCTCGGTCGCGCAACCGCCCATTTCCGGCCGCGGCCCTCCCAGGTCGAAATGGCTCAGGCCGTCGCCGAGGCCATCGCGGAGCGGTCGGTTCTGATCGCCGAGGCGGGTACCGGCACCGGAAAAACGTTTGCCTACCTCGTGCCCGCCCTGCTGTCAGGCGGCCGGGTCATCATCGCAACCGGCACCAAGACGCTGCAGGATCAGCTGTTCGACCGCGATCTGCCAACAGTGCGTGATGCGCTGCGACTGCCAGTGACGGCGGCGCTCTTGAAGGGGCGCAGCAATTACGTATGCCACTTCCATCTGGAACGCAGCCGCGCCGAGGGTCGCTTCACGACACGCGAGTCGATCCGCGACCTCGACCGCATCGGCGCCTTCGCCGAGCGAAGCGCGAGCGGGGACCGTGCCGGCTGCACGCAGGTGCCGGAGGACTCTCCGGTGTGGCCGATGGTCACTTCAACTCGCGACAACTGCCTCGGCGCCGATTGTCCGCATCAGAAGGATTGCTTCGTCCTCAAGGCGCGGCGGGAGGCACTGACCGCCGATGTCGTGGTGGTCAATCACCATCTGCTGTTCGCCGATCTCGCGCTCAAGGACGACGGCCTGGGCGAGCTGCTGCCCGCGGCCAACACGGTGATCATCGACGAGGCGCATCGCGTGCCAGAGGTCGCCACCCAGTTCTTCGGCGAAAGCGTCTCCGCCGCACAACTGCTCGATCTGTGTCGGGATGCCGAAGCAGTCATCCGCGCGGCGCTCGACAGCAACCCGGACCTCCTCGAGGGCGTGCATGACCTTGGGCTTGCGGTCAAGGCGCTGCGCATGGCGCTGCCGACGACGGCCACTCACGCGAAACGTTTGACGGAGGAGGAATTCCACGCCTGCACGACGGAGGGCACCGACCCGCCTGCGCCTGCCGGGCTGACCCAGCTGACCGCCGCGGTGTCGACGTTGGCTGATCTGCTGCGCGCTCACGGCGAGCGTGATCAGCGTCTGCCCGGCTTGGTGTCACGCGCCCTCGATCTCGCGCGCCGCCTGTCGGACTGGCAGGACCGTGCGCGTACGGACCTCGTGCGCTGGTGCGACGTCGGTACGACCGGTTGGACTCTGCATGCAACGCCGCTGTCGATCGCGCCGCGAATGCGGGAAGCGACGAGCACGCGGCCACAAAGCTGGATCTTCACCAGCGCGACCCTGTCGGCAGGCGGCGACTTCTCGCTGTTCCAGCGCCAGCTCGGCCTGGAACATGCTCGCACCGAAACGTGGCCGAGCCCGTTCGACTACCCTCGAATGGGGTGGATCTACGTGCCGGAAGATCTGCCACCACCCAACTCGGCAGAGCACACGAATGCGGTCATCGACGAGGCTGCGCTGCTGCTCGCTGCCTCGGGCGGCCGCGCGTTTCTACTCTTCACCTCGCTGCGCGCCATGCGGCAATGCGCCGAGGCCTTGCCGGGACGCCTCGCCGCCCTCGGTCTCGACTGCCCGGTACTGGTCCAGAACAGTCGGCCCAAAGGCGAATTGCTACGGCAGTTCCGCCAATCCGGACGCGCCGTTCTGATTGGCGCGCAGAGCTTTTGGGAAGGCGTGGACGTTGCAGGCGATGCCCTCTCGCTTGTCCTGATCGACAAGCTGCCGTTTGCGCCGCCCGATGATCCGGTGCTAGGCGCCCGCCTTCGTCGGCTGCAGGAGGAAGGCGGCAACCCGTTCGTCGACTGGCAACTGCCGCAAGCGGCCATGCTTTTGAAACAGGGCTCCGGACGGCTGATCCGCTCGGAGCGAGACCGTGGCATCTTGGTCATCTGCGATGACCGGATCGTCAGCAAGGGCTACGGCCGCATGCTGCGCCAGAGCCTGCCGGCCATGCCGTGGACGCGGCACCGGGAGGTGGTCGTGCAGACCTTCGCGACGTGGGAAGCGGCAACGACTGAAGAATGGTGACGACGTCCTACCAGAACCGCCACCACGGACGCGATACGTTCTCCAGTGGCGTTTTGTAAGTGGCGAGGTAGACGCGTTCCGCGTCACGGGCAAGCACCTCGTTGCCGAGCGCGCGATGACTCGCGATCAGGATTCTCAGCGCCTCCTGGTTGGCCGCCGTGTTCGGATAGGTGGTCAGCGACGCCTGCGCGCGATTGATGGCCGCCAGATGCGCGCCACGGTTGGCGTAGTAGCGGGCGATGTGAACCTCGTTCATCGACAGCGCATTGACCAGATAGACCATGCGCTGGCGTGCATCGCTCGCGTACTTGCTGGACGGAAACTTCTCGACCAAGGTCTTGAACGTGTTGTAGGACTCCCGCGCCGACTTCTGGTCGCGCTCCGACAGGTCCTGCGTCGCGATGAAGGAGAGGATGCCGAGATCTTCGATGAAATTCGCCAGCCCGCGTATGTAGTACGCGTAATCGACGGCCTCGTGATTTGGGTAGAGTTTGATGAAGCGATCGGCTGCCGAAACCGCCTGGGCACGTTCGCCGAGCTTGTACTGGGCGTAGGCTGTGTCGAGGATGGCCTGCTGGGCCTGCACGCCATAGGGAAAGCGCGCCTCGAGGGTCTCGTAGAGCTTGATCGCTTCGCTGTAGTTCTGCGCCTGCAGCGCGTCCTTGGCCCGCCGATACAATGTTTCGACCGACATCCTCTGCGGGTCTTCGCTGCGGGTGAACATGTTGCCGAACCACCCGCAGCCGCCGAGCAGCATGGCCTGTACGAAGATGAGGGTCGTGATCAGCAGGCGCCGCCACCAATGTGCTTGCGCGGATGCAGTAGGGGCGCCCGCTGCCGGTGGACGCGAATGAATTTCGCCCCGGCCGCGAATGACGTCAGCGACTTGGAAAGGCATGGTTGAGCTGCTCGCAGTCATCGGTCCGTGAACGATCCTCAGGTGGTCGCGCAATGCCGTCTTCGGTCACCCGGGCCCAACTCGATGGTCAGGCCGCGATCGCGCGTTGCAAGTCGATGGAATCGAGTGTATAGGAGCGGCGATGCGCGTCGCGGTACCGGCGGAGTTGGCCGATCTGAGACTGGATGCAGCTTTGGCGCGGCTCGTGCCCGAGCACTCACGCAGCCGGCTGACTGAATGGCTGACCGAGGGACGCATTCGTGTCGACGGACGAGTCTTGCCCGGCAAGACCCGGCTCGCCGGAGGCGAGACGATCGACATCGAGTTGCCCGCGGCGTTGAAAGGCACGATCGATGCGCCAGAGGACATCCCGCTCGACGTCCTGCACGAGGACGAGCATCTGCTGATCATCGACAAGCCGCCCGGGCTGGTCGTTCATCCCGGCGCCGGCAACCCCGACGGCACGCTGCTCAACGCCCTGCTTCATCACGCCCCGCATCTGGCCGCCGTTCCGCGGGCCGGTATCGTGCATCGGCTTGACCGCGATACCAGCGGTGTGATGATGGTAGCCAAGACCTTGCTCGCGCAAACCGCTCTCGTCCGGCAATTACAGACGCGCAGCGCGTCGCGGGAATACCTCGCCGTCGTCGACGGCGTGCTCACGGGTGCAGGCCGCGTCGATGCGGTGATCGGTCGCCACCCGCGCGATCGTACCCGTATGGCCGTCGTCGTCGGCGCCGCCGGGAAGCCGGCAGTCACCCATTACCGCGTCCGCGAAACGTTCGCCGGGCCAGGCATGCACGGCCGCAATGCAACCCTGATCGAGTGCCGTCTGGAGACCGGCCGTACGCACCAGATCCGCGTCCACATGGCGCACCTCCAGCGTCCCTTGGTCGGGGATCCGACCTACGGCCGGCGCGGCGATGACCGCCTCCACCGGCAAGCCCTGCATGCGTGGCGGCTTTCACTCACACATCCGGCGAGCGGTGAACCGCTGCGCTTCACGGCGCCGATGCCGCCCGACCTGCGGGCGCTGCTGCGTACGCTGCGCGCGCAGCGCGACCAACGGCCCGAGATCGAGCCGGACGAAGACGGCCGCGAAGACGACGGGGTCGAGGTGATTTATGTCCGCGACTGAACCCAGTGCCGACGCCGTGCGCAATGACGTTGCCGGCGTCCTGCTGATCCGGCCGCAAGTGTTCGGTTCGCGTATCCGCGCTGCCATGAGTACAAGGCTCGGCGGTGTCAGTGCGCCACCCTTTGACACGCTGAATCTCGGCTATTCGACGGCCGATGATCCGCGCGCGGTTGCCGAGAACGAACGTCGCTTCGCTGACGCTTTCGGTGTCGCACCTGGGGTGATTCGCTGGGCGCATCAGGTGCACGGCACAGCGCTTGCGCATGCCGAGGATCTGCCGCCCACCGTCGGCACGGGAGCCCATGTCGAGGCCGATGCCATCGTGAGCCGTACTCCGGGTCTCGCCTGTGCAATCAAGATCGCCGACTGCGTCCCCGTGCTGCTGGCCGACAGAGAGGCTCGGGTTGTCGCAGCGGTCCACGCTGGCTGGCGCGGCGTGGCGGCCGGGATCGTCGGCCTAGCGGTGCATGCGCTGCGGTCGGTGCAGGGCGACGTGCCGGCGAGCCAGCTCTGCGCCTGGATTGGCCCCTGCATCGGTTTCGGCGCCTTCGAGATCGGGGCCGAGGTGGCCGATGCCCTCCGCCAGGCCGGTGCCACACCGTCGGATCTGAGCGCGCCTTATGTTCGCGCTGGCACCGAGCGTTGCCGAGCCAACCTGAGGACCATCGTCCGCCATCAGCTGATCGCGACCGGCCTGGTCGAGAAAGCCATCGAAACCGATCCGCGTTGCACGTTCGAAGACGCCGCCCACTTCTTTTCGCATCGGCGTGACGGACGAACCGGGAGAATGGCGGCCGTGATCATGATCGAACCCTGATCGGAGACCGATGCGATGGCGGACGGTGTCGCGCTCGACGACGCTCACGACTGGCTCACGGACCGCCTGACGGCAGGCGAGCGCAACCGGATGAACGGCGCCGCCCAGCTCGCCGCCCGCATCCGTCTCGATACGCCAAGCGAACGTGCCGCCGAATTGGCTGTACTGCCCGAGAGTCAGTTGCCGGAAGGAGAGCTGCGCGAGCACTATCCGCCGGAGGTCGCCGATCTGGTGCTCGGCGTGCGCCGACTCGAGCCGTTGCAGCGGCTCTCCGCGCGCGCGGGCCTCGACGCAGCCGAACGCGCACAGCAGCTCGAAGTGTTGCGCAAGATGCTGCTCGCGATGGCGGATGATGTTCGCGTGGTGCTGGTGAAACTGATCGAGCGCCTGATCAGCCTGCGTGCCGCCGCGCTGTCCCCCGACGCGAGACGTGGCGACGGCGCAGCCGCAGAAGCCCGTCTGGCACAAGAAATTTTTGCACCGCTCGCCAACCGTCTCGGCGTGTGGGAAATCAAGTGGGAGCTGGAGGACCTTTCGCTGCGCCTGCTCGACCCGGCGCGCTATCACGCCATCGCCCGCTATCTCGACGAAACCCGCATCGAGCGCGAGGCCTACATCGACACGGCGAAAGCCATACTGCGCGACGCCTTGGCCGACGCAGGCATCGCCGTCGAGGTGAGCGGGCGGCCCAAGCACATCTTCTCCATCCACTCGAAGATGCTGCGCAAGCGCTGCAGCGTGGAAGAGCTCTACGACATCCGTGCCGTCCGCCTGCTGGTGGCCGACGTGCGCGACTGCTACGCGGCGCTCGGCATCGTGCATAGTCTTTTCAAGCCAATCCCCGGGGAGTTCGACGACTACATCGCCAAGCCCAAGGCCAACGGCTACCGCAGCTTGCATACGAGCGTCATCGGTCCGGCCGGGCGTGCGCTGGAAGTCCAGATCCGCACGCACGAGATGCACCAGACGAGCGAGTTTGGGGTCGCAGCGCACTGGGGCTACAAGGAGGGCGGTGCCGCCGCGCGCGACGCCCTGTTCGCATCGAAACTTTCCAATCTTCGCCAGCTCCTGTCCTGGGGCGATGAGGTGGCCTCACCCGGCGAATTGCTTGCTGGCGTGAAGTCCTCGCTGTTCGATGACACGATTTTCGTGCTGACGCCGCAGGGCAAGATCATCGACCTGCCGAAGGACGCCACCCCGATCGACTTCGCCTACGCCATCCATACCGGGCTCGGTCACCGTTGCCGCGGCGCCAAGGTGGACGGCGCCATGGTTCCGCTCAACACACCGCTGCGCAACGGCCAGCGCGTCGAGATCGTCGCCGCCAAGGAAGGCGGCCCCTCGCGCGACTGGCTCAACCCCGACAACGGGTACGTTCGCAGCCATCGCGCCCGCGCCAAGGTGCGGCAGTGGTTCAACGCGCTCGACCTCGCGGAAACCCTGACGCACGGCCGTAGCATCGTTGAACGCGAACTGGCAAGACAGGGCCAAAGCACGCTCAATCTCGACCGGCTTGCGCTGGAACTCGGTCACAAGTCGCATGATGATCTGTTCGCGGCGGTCGGACGCGCCGAGATCAACCACCGCGAGCTCGACCTGGCGATCCGTCGCGCTGCAGGCCTTGCACGCGTGGTCGAACAGCCCGACACCCGCGAAGTTCACACGGCACGCAGCCGCGCCACTGGCGCCGGCGGAGGCATCCTGATCGTCGGCGTCGACAAGCTGATGACCGGCCTGGCACGCTGCTGCAAACCGGTTCCACCCGACCCGATCGTCGGCTTCGTGACCCGTCTCAAAGGCATCACGATCCACCGCGCCGACTGCGCAAACATCGCCCGCATGGAGGCGCGGGAGCCCGGTCGCATCATTGCTGCCGAGTGGGGCGAGGCGGGTCCGGGCGAATTCTTCAATGTGGTCATCGAGGTGCTTGCCAGCGACCGGCAAGGCCTTCTGCGAGACGTCTCGGACGTGCTGGCCAGAGAAAGAATCAATGTGACCGCGGTCAACACACTCACCCGCGACTACGTGGCAAAGATGAAGTTCACGGCCGAGGTTCGCGGTCTCGATCAGCTCAACCACGCGCTGCGCCAAGTGCTTCAGGTAAAGGGTGTGCATTCGGCACGACGCGCCTGAGACGGGAGCGCTGCCCAACGTTATCAGCGGTCAGGTCAACATCAGTTCGACAACGCGCCCTCGGCAATTCCGAACTTTAAGGCTGGCAAGGGAAACGCTGAAAAAAGCAGCGAGCGGGATGAAGCGCAAGGCGCACGGAGCACAGCGACCGAAGACATATCAACCAGATAGGCAAGGGAGCGAGCACCGCGCAACACAGCGATTCGCCCGCGCAGCAATTTATTCAGCGTTTCCCAAGCTGAAGGCGTTTGCCGTCTCATCGAGGGAACGTTCGCCGGCGCTACCCAACATACCCACCGTCGGCGAGGCGGGCGTGGCCGGTTTCGAGGCTAGCTCATGGTTTGGCGTTCTCGCCCCTGCCGGTACACCCAAAGACATCGTCGAGCGCCTTTCGCGCGAGATTGCACGTGCCCTGGCAAGCCCCGAGATGCGCGAGCGACTGGCGAGCCAGGGCGCCGAGCCTGTCGGCGGCACACCGGAACAGTTCGCTGCGCATATTCGTGGCGAGATCGACAAGTGGGCGCGGGTCGTCAAGGCATCGGGCGCCAAGATCGACTAAGCAGGTCCACTGCGACCACGGACACGCCCGGACAGCCCGGACCGTCATCTCATTGTCACGCTTCCATGTTTAGCTTCGCAGCAAACAAGAAGCATCACAACAACGACAAAGGAGATGACGCTCATGTCCTGGATCATTCCCGGTCTCGTCCTGTTCGGGCTCCTCATCTGGGGCCTTTCGCGGCTGGCGCGTTACTTCAGGCACCGCTCAGCCCTGCACCAGCGCAAACTGGCTGAACGCATCGTTTTCATCGAGCGCTACCGTTTTCCGATCGTTCTGCGCAATCGACTCGCAGAGGCCTTATCCACACTCGATGCCGCCGGCCTGGACCGCGTGCTTGAGAACTTGCGGCTGTTCTTCATGCTGGTGGCTACCCGTCCCGGCGTGACGCTTGGCATGCCGAGCCGGGCGGTGGACATCGCCTGGCACGAATTCATCCTGCTTACCCGCGAATACACCGCGTTCTGCGACCAAGCGTTCGGAGGCTACCTGCATCACACGCCGCAAAGCGGCCGCACCTTCGAGCGCAACGCAGCGCTTGGCGAGACGCATCAGGCTGGTATCGCCTTCGCCCGCTCCGGACTCGGCGCGGGCGTAACGCTCGCGCTGGGTGCCGGGGCTGGCGCCGCCCTGTTCGAACTCGATCGCGCCTTGGCCGTGCCCGGCGGATACCAGTTTCAGGACGGGGACTTCCAACGCTTCGAACTGGCGCGGCTCGCGCAGCGGGAAGCCAGCGGCGGCACCAGCAGCGGCGGAGAGAGTTCGACCGGCAGCGGTCGCACCACCGAAAGCGAAGCCAGCGGCGACGGCGGCGGGGACGGCGGGGGTTGCGGCGGGGGTTGCGGCAGCTGATACGGCCTGAGTCCGACCACGGCCCGACCGTGCGATGATGCGGCATGGCACGGCAGGGCAGTCTTTTCGAACCGGCGCATGGCCCCGGCGCCGACCACCTGAGCGGCGCGCCGGCACCCCCGGGCCGCCAGACGCGCGCCAGCGCGACCATCGCCCCCGCAGAACCGCCGCCGACCTTGGCCGCACTCGCACAACGGCTGCCGGCACGATTGCATCTCGGAACCTCGTCATGGAGTTTCCCCGGGTGGGCGGGGCTCGTCTACGCCGATGCGGCGAGCGAGGCGGTCCTGGCCCGGCGCGGCTTACCGGCCTATGTGGCGCATCCGCTCTTTCGCGCCGTCGGCATCGATCGGACGTTCTACGCCCCGATCGATGCAGATGCGTTCGCCGCCTATGCCCGCCAGATCGGCCCCGATCGCGCCGACTTCGCCTGTCTCATCAAGGCGCCGATGATGCTGACCGCCGTGCGTCTGCGCGATGAGTCGGGACGCTGGTGCGACAACGACGCCTTTCTGGACGCGCGCCTCGCGCGCACCCAGTTCGTCGAGCCGGCGCTCGCGGGACTCGGCACGCTCTGCGGCCCGCTCGTATTCCAGTTCCCGCCGCTTCCGATGAGTCTGCGACGGAATCCGCTCGCATTCGCCGATCGATTGGCCGAGTTCCTGCTCGCTCTTCCACGCCTTCCTACGGGCTTTCCGCACGCCTGCTACGCGGTCGAACTACGCGATCCGGATCTTCTGACCGATGACTATCTGGCGGCGCTGTGCGCGGGGGGCGCGACGCACTGCCTGGCCATCCACGCACGCATGCCCGCACTCGCGGACCAGCTTCGTTACTGGCGTGAGGCCAGCGCTTCACCCCTGGTCATTCGCTGGAGTCTGCACTCGGGTCTCCGCTATGAGGAAGCCAAGGAACGCTATGCACCGTTCGACCGGATAGTCGATGAGGATCCGGACGGTCGGGCCGCGATCTCCGAGGCGGTATTCGCCGCCGTGGCCCGCGGTCAGTCGGCCGTGGTAATCGTCAACAACAAGGCGGAGGGGTCGGCGCCGCAGTCGATCGTCCGACTGGCTCAATTGATCGCGGATCACGGCGCAACGATCGTAGCGCCGGGTCGCTGACGGAGCAGCGCCAGCGCCCCGCCTACAATGCGCCGCCAGATCCAAAGACTGGGGGATACGTGTTTGGTCGTCTGCTCCCGAAGGAGCGTGAGTACTTTCGGCTCTTCGACGCGCATGCCGGCGAGATCGTCCAGGGCGCCCGGGCGCTGCTGGCGCTGATGAAGGGGCTGGGTGAGGGCGCACACGACCTGAGGGAACTGGCCGCTTCGACCGACGAGATCGAGCGCCGCGCCGACACCGTGACGCGGCAGACGGTCCAGTTGCTGCATCGCAGCTTCGTGACACCGCTCGACCGGGAGGAGATTCACTCGCTGATTTCCACGATGGACGACTGCCTCGATCTGATGCAGGACTGTGCCGAATCGGTGTCGCTGTACGACATCAAGCGGGTACCGCCCGAGGCAACGCAACTCGCCGAGATCTGCCTGTCCTGCGCCGAACGCGTTCAGGCTGCCGTCGCTCTGCTCTCGAACGCGGAGACCAACGGCGAAGCGATCCTGCGGCTGTGCGAGGAGGTGGAACGCCTCGAGTCGGACGCCGACCGCGTCATGCGAAGCGCTATGTCGCGTCTTTTCCGCACCGAGCGCGACGCCATCCACCTGATCAAGATGAAGGCCATCTACGAGTTGCTTGAGACGATCTCCGATCGCTGCGAGGATGTAACCAACGTCCTTGAAGGCATCGTCATCGACAACGGTTGAAAGACACGAACCGCCTTGGGAAACGCTGAAGAAAGCAGCGAGCGGGATAAAGCGCAAGCGGCACGGAGCGAGTCGCCCGCGCAGCAATTTTCTTGAGTGTTTCCGTTGATCTCTACCCCATCGGTGAAGCCCCGTGGATAGCATCGCCGTGGCCTGGTGGCTGACGGCAGTCGTCGCCGCGGCGCTCATCTATGCCTTTGCGAACGGGTATCAGGAAGCCGGCGGCGGAATCGCCTCCGTGGTGTCCACAGGCGTGCTGCGTCCATCCGCCGCGGTTCTTTGGACTTCAGGAAGTGCTGTCGTCGGCAGTCTGCTCTACGGAAGCGCCGTAGCGGCGACACTTGCTGGCGGTCTGATCGATCCGTTGCGCATCGATCTGCGCACCTTGCTTGTCTCCCTGGTCACCGCAGGAGCATGGCTTGCTGCCATGCGGTTTGCCGCACTACCCACATCGGCGGCGCATGCCATGCTTGGTGCGCTGGTGGGCGCCGTCGCAGCGCAAGCCGGCACCGACGCGGTCCGATCCGGGCATCTGGCCGCGCTGACCGTCCTGCTGTTGGTCGCGCCGCTCCTCGCGTTCGCACTCTCGGTCCTCCTGGCGTTGGGGGCAACTTGGCTGCTCGCCGGCGCCCGAACCCGACGGGTCGAGCGCTGGGCACGTCCCGGCCAGTTGCTGTCGTGCGGATTGGCGGCGATGGGCCGCGGCGCCAATGACGTCCAGCGGGTGGCCGGAGTGATCTGGCTCGCCCTCATGGTCGCCGCCGTCAGCGGGGAGCGCCCGCTCCCGCCGCTGCCGATGTGGACGGTCTGGAGCTGCGCGGCCGCCTTCGGCATCGGAACGCTGCTCGGCGGCTGGCAACTGGTACTTTGGAGCAGGGACAAGATCTCGCGCTTGCGCCCGATGGATGGCCTTGCAGCCGAGTCCGCGAGCGCGATCACGCTGGCCTGCGCATCTGTCATCGGCGCTCCGGTTTCGACGGCCCACGTGACGATGGGCGGCGTGTTCGGGGCTGGCGCTGTGCGGGGGCGACATCTGCCTTGGAGCAGCTTGCGCGTGGTCGCCATCTGGGCGTGGGGTCTGACGCTTCCGGCAACCGCCGTGCTGGGCGCGCTGCTGAGTCTTCCGATCCGCTGATTCGAAGGCCGGCGCACGCCGACCGCCAGCTTGCCCCCGGGATCCGTCGAGCGCCTATACTGGAACGCACCATCGGCAAGCGTGCGCCGCCAAGCGGCGGCAGTCAGGGTGCATGTTCACGACACTCGTCGCCACTCCGAAGGGCGGGGCAGGAAAGACCACCATTGCGACGCATCTGGCAGCCTACGTTGCGGGCAAGCGCCAGCGTGTTGCGCTGTTGGATCTCGATCGTCAACGCTCGGCGGAACGGTGGCTGGCTCGCCGCCCACGCGGGTTCCCGGCGATTCTGCCGGCGGCCGCGGGCGGCGACAGACGGCACCTCCGCGAATCCGGCGTGCAGTGGCTGGTGGTGGACACGCCGGCGGGTCTCCACGGCGATGCGCTCGTCGCATGCGTCAAGCAGGCCGATGCGGTGCTCGTTCCTGTCGCTCCCTCGGCATTCGACTTCGAGGCGACGGCCGATTTCCTCGCGGAACTCGAACACCTGAAGCCGATGCGGCAGGGACGCCGCGCCGTGGCGTTGGTGGGATCCCGCGTCGACGGACGGACGATCGCTGCGAGTGATCTGGACATCTTCCTGGCGCCGCTCGCTCTCGACGTGCTGACCCACATCCGCGATGCGCAGGCCTACGTTCAGGCCGCCCGCTCCGGGCTGTCGATCTTCGATCTTCCGCGCTCGCGCGCTGAGGAGCTGTGGTCAGACTGGCCGCCCGTGTTCGAATGGCTGCAGTCGCTCGTCTCCAGTAGAAAGTAAACGTGATGTTCACCATACTCGTTGCAAATCCAAAGGGTGGCGCGGGAAAGTCCACACTGACGACAAACATCGCCGGCATGCTCGCGTCGCTGAAGCAGCGCGTGGTGATCATGGATCTCGACAAGCAGCAGTCGGCGACGAACTGGCTTGCCCGCCGCCCGCCAGCGCTGCCGAAGATCATGTCATGGACCGAGGACACCGACCTCGACGAGTTGCGTGCCTTCTCGCCACAGTGGATGGTCATCGACACCCATGCCCGTCTCCGTCGCCCCGACCGCACGTACCTGCTGTCGCGGGCCGATTGCGTTCTGGTACCGGTCAATCCGTCCGTGTTCGACATCGAAGCAACGGCCAAATTCCTGCTGAAGCTGCACCAGGATCCGAATGTCCAGTCAGGGCGGGTCGCCATTGGACTGGTCGGCAGCCGCACCGACAGTCGGACGCGAATGGCGCATGAGCTCGCCAGCTTCTTCGACCGCAGCGGACTTCCAGTGGTGACGTTCGTGCCGGACAGCGTCGTTTACCCGCAGTGCGCGCGTGATGGTCTGTCGATCTACGAGTTGCCGCATGCACGCGTCGAGCAGCAGCTGGAGGCGTGGCAACCGCTCGTGACCTGGCTGCGGGCTCAGTTGCAACGCGTCAGCGAGCGGGCGCAACCGACGGATATGCCTGTCGATCCGCCGGCCCATGGTGTCGTATCCGTGGCCTGAGGAAACGCTGAACAATTTGCTGCGCGGGCGAATCGCTGCGTTGCGCGGTGTTGGCTCCGGCCGCTTCGCTTCACATCGGCCTCAACGATGTGAGC